>ENA-OBIT01000426-OBIT01000426.1-metagenomes-genome-assembly--contig:-NODE-426-length-18859-cov-12.1715_pt1 | contig 18859 bp, 21 predicted proteins | sample MGYA00153386_OBIT01 | MGnify analysis MGYA00153386
CCATGTAGGCGCAGGGGAATAGCAAGATGCCAGACCAACCTACGAAAACGAAACGGTCGCGTTTGAGCCAGTCGTCGAGTACATCAAAGATGCCCCGTTCGTTCTGGGCGCGTCCGACTGCGATTGTCATTACGCAAATCTCCAAATAGATATAATTACAACGGATCTGTGTCTAGTTACTAATCTCCAACTGTTGATTCTGCTTAGCAGAAAACGAATTGGATTATGAACAGACTTTACTTTTCTTTACCGTAATCAAGATTATACGGGTAATTCTTTACAAGAGCAAGCATTTCTTAATAATTTTTCCGGATCTTCAGTGATTCCCTGAGTCTCGGGAGTCCGGGAAGCCCCAGAAGTCCCCAAAGTTCATCGTCTGCATTTCGGAACTTCTACTATATATACTGAGGATAGAATTCCAGACTTAGGTTTTAAGACTATATGTTCAGCATTGACATCATTGTGAAGAGCACACCCGTGTCGCTTTCGGTGCAGCGGAAGTTGGAAGAGGACGCTGTAACTGTTTATCAGCAGGTTCTGGAGGCGATTCGCAACTCCCAACCGCAAATTTTGGAACTTACCTGCGAGAAAAATCCTGAGAAAAAAGTAGCTGTCCTTAGCAGCGAGATTTCTGGGGTGGTGGTTTCTCAGAAATCGGGGACTTCATCTACAGGCAGATCCCCGGGTTTTGTCTCGATGGCGGCGATGGCAGAATGAGGGCTGGGGGTGTTGATGCCGATATGAGCCAGTCAGCGGTTGTTGTGCGGGATTTGTGTTTTAGCTGGCCGTCGGGCGATCGAGTTTTGCAAGGTTGCTCTCTCGATGTACCCAAGGGCGAGTTTTGGATGCTTTTGGGTACTAACGGTAGTGGCAAATCTACGCTGCTGAGGCTGATGGCTGGGCTGCTGCACCCCCAGTCGGGCGAAATTAGCCTGGCTGGGCGGATTGGTTTTGTGTTCCAAAACCCGGATCACCAATTGGTGATGCCGACGGTGGGTGCGGATGTGGCTTTTGGTTTGGTGGAGGAACAGTTGTCTAATCTTCAGGTGCGGGCGAGGGTGGCGGAGGCTTTGGAGGCTGTGAATTTGCTGGAGTTGCAGCGGCGGCCGATTTATGCTTTGAGTGGGGGACAGAAACAACGGATTGCGCTGGCTGGGGCGATCGCCCGTCACTGCGAAATTCTATTATTAGATGAACCGACGGCTTTGTTAGATCCCGATTCTCAGTTGGATTTGGTGGCGGCGGTGCAGCGGTTGGTGAAAAATCGGGGGATTACGGCTTTGTGGGTGACTCACCGTTTGGATGAGTTGAATTATTGTGATGGGGCTTTTTTGTTGGAGAAGGGCCAAGTTGTCGATCGGGGAGATCCGGCGCGTTTGAAACAGCGGTTGATGCAAAATGCTGATGTTTAGCGTAGAAATCAAAGAGTCGCTAGGAGCAAAAAAATGACCATTGAAAATGCCATTATCGATAAGGTGCGGGTATTGTCACCTGAAAAGCAACAAGAGGTATTAGCGTTCATCGAGTTTTTGGATACTGATGAGTGGGAGCATATCTATAGAGGGCGGTTTAAGGAACTCCAGCAAGAAGTGCAGATCGGAATTGATGCAGCGAATCGAGGAGATGTCATCGATGCTGATTTGATGTTTCAAAGGTTGCGGGATAAACTACGGCAGCAGCAAGCTCAGGTAGGTTAATGAGCAATGTTTGCAGGTTCACAGCTCCCGCCAGTCGAGATATCGAAGCCATCATTGACTATGTGGCCGATCGCAGCAGCTTTGATGCTGCCGAAAACTTGCTCAATAGAATTAACAATCGGTGCAAAAGGTTGGCGAGCTTTCCAAGTATGGGACGAAAGCGGGATGAGCTGGCTCCGAATGTGCGAAGTTTCCCGATCGATGATTACCTAATTTTTTATCGTGCTATTGAGGAAGGGGTTGAAGTTTTGCGAGTCGTTAGCGGTTATCGGGATTTACGGGTTCTATTCTCACAATCTGATGAGGATTGACCGTGTGGGTGAGTAGGCATGAAGCATTGGAAAATGAAGAGTTTCAAGAGAAGACAGCAGTGTGCCAATTTGATGCCAAATCAATCTCGCAATCCCCGATCGCGCAACAAAGAATCTGCCCAAATTGTATCAGTATTTTTAGGGCATAATTATTGCAAAATCACTACAAATTTTCCCATTCATTTTGTGAAATATTTGCCTGCATCAAAATTCGCCTGAGCAAATTTCTGCTGATGTCTTCCTGATGCGGATTCGGAATGCGAACTCGCAAACCATCTCGCTGCATAAACTGGTGTTTTCCACCTGAAAATGGGCCGTCAAAACCAGCAGCCCTGAATGCAGCAATCAAATCCCGGCGGGAAATTGAACCAAAAACTGGCATTAGGCAACAGACTCCACTTTCAAAATAGCACCATCGAATTCTGGCAACTCGTGACCCATCGCAATGCCAAGCAACACCCATTCTTCTAGCACTTCTAATAATTCCGATCGGCATTCTTCTAGGGTACTGCCTGTTGCCCATACTCCAGTAGCACCGGGAATTGACCCGTAAAAGCCGATTTGATCCTCAAGCATTTCATAATGTGCAGCTTGCATGGCATTTTGAAAGTATTTCTGAATCATTTTTTTCCTGTAGGTTAAATCAAAAATGACTGCACGCTAAATTATTCTCGCAACCCCCGATCGCGCAACAAGCCATCGGCCCAAATTGTATCAGCCTCTGACAGTGCTGGTATCACTTCCCAGTTGCGATAATCTATCTTCAGATCATAACTTGCGATGTCGTAAATTTGAGTGAATAATTCCTGCAAATCGATGATAGGTTCAGTGTCGCCCGATCGCAGTGGCAAAGGAAAGGCAGGCATCGGGTTCTGCACGTTAAAAGCGTACAAATCTGCTCTGGGGCGGCGATTTCCCCGACACACCAAAACGCTATAGTGACTTTCAACATTATTGCCAATAACTGGCATTTTTCGACCGCGCCGCAATAAATCTATTTCAATTAAATGAGTGCGGCTACCCAAAATTTCTTCTCGCTTTTCCTCGTACATTTGTCGCCCTTTACCTGTTCGCTTATTCGTAGGGGAGAGGATTTCAATAAGTGTTATTAATTCTTGGCTTCCCCGTTCTCTAATTTCTAAATAGCCTTCCCGAACCTGGTAAGGCATGGGAATATTTACTGTTAAGGGTTGTGTTGGTAGAGCTGCAACCGCTACGTTTGATGTTATTAATTCGGTTGTGGTTCTTGGCTGAATTACGTTTACATCAGGAATGCCAATTGACAAATCATCATCAGCGGTTTCATAGATTCTCACTTCCAACGAGACTAAATACTTAGGACGGAGTTGGGGAGACAAAAATCTAAAAATTTCACTAATTAACAAGTGATGTAGGGCAGGCCAGAGTTCTGGATGCTCTAAATACGGGTCCATACCAGGGAAGGGAGATGGCATTGATGTGACTCCTTGACTCAAGTCTATTTACAGTTTAGCAACATTAGTCCGTCGGGGGTTGAAACCCCCGCCGGAATCTGGCAACAAATGGAAGATATCAGTTCGATCACATTAAACTTCGATCGCCAATTGCATCGGAATTGGAACGGTGTTTTCATCCAACACAGACACCGCATTTACGAACACAATTGTATGCGGGACTGCGGGCATTAAGCGACGCAGTACATTTAGGTAAGATTCGGCATCGCGGCGGCGGGCGAAACGGGCGACTGTTAACCGCTGACACTTGGGGAGGTGGCGAATTAGATGCCAAGGTTGAAGTCGATCGCGATAAGTGACTTGTTTTGGTATCATAGGAAAATCTTTCCCACTTTTGTGGGTGGTGAATGAAAGGCGATCGCTCTTGATTTATCAGGTCGGAGGGCGATCGCTTATTTATAGTTTATATTCAACACGAATACTCGAGTGTTGTCAAGAGGTAATGGGACGAATTAGGCTGCGAGTTCGAGAATTTGCTCAAGAAAAGGGTTGGAATCTAACAGAAGTCTCCAAAAGAACAGGTATTCCCTATACCACGATCATTACCTATGCTAATTCTCCAGGTATGGCAACTGTAGACTACACGGCTTTGGATAAGATGGCCCGTGCGTTCGATATTGCGATCGAAGATTTAGTTGAGATTTTGGAACAATAAACTGATTAGGACTTACGCACGGGTGGTCAGAAACCGGGTTTTTGCGGGGATACTTCGCTACAGTCAGCAGATTTCGTAAAAACCCGGTTTCTCGGTGTCGAAGCGCGCAAGTCCTCGTGGTCAGAAACCGGGGTTTTTTGCATCAGACTTCGTTACAGCCCGCCGATTCGGTAAAAAACCCGGTTTCGAGGAGTCGGAGTGCGTCGAAAACAAACTGATTTGTCGCTCTTTGCAGTAAAAAAAATATGGATATTGGAATTTTCTGGCTGTAGACTAGAGTCAGGAGTTGTTCAGTCTGCCGGAGTTATATCAATGCCAATTAATCGTCTGTCTGACATAGAAGAAAACTTGGAATTGCTGCAAGAGCAATTAGTGGGCAAGCAGAAGGCTCTAAATTTAGCACCGCAAGAAGAAAAGAGCCGAATTAAACTGCAAATCCGAGAGCTACGCAAGGAGATTCGGGAGCAGGAAGAGGATTATTGGCAGATTTTTGCTCGGCAAACGAAAACAATGGAAATTCCCGAACCGGAAGCTGAGATTATTGTTGCCGAGATTGTCGAAGAAGTTGGGCAAATTGAAGTGCAGCGACAGTATCCCGATGAGGTAATTCAGATTTTGCAGGAGATTCGGGACAAGCTAAACCAACCGGGACCGACAGCAGCCGCGAAACTTAAAGGCGTAATCTCAAGCATTCCGCCGTTTATAGGAATTTCCATAGAGGGAGAATTTGATACAGAGAATTTTTTACAGCAGCATTTTCCAACGTTTTGGAAATGGTCTAAAGTATTAGCAAAAAAGTCATAGACCTGGAGCGAAAAACACCCAATCCAGGTTTCACAAGTTCTTACAAACTTTACGATATCCCCTCCGAACTCGGTTCCAAAAACTTTGTCGGGCGCGATGAAGAGATGCAGCAATTGCACGAATTGTTGCAGGGTGGAAATCGCGTTGCCATTGCGGCTGCGTCGGGAATGGGCGGCATCGGTAAGACAGAATTGGCATGGCAGTATGCAACTTTTCACCGCGACTGCGAAACCTATCCAGCCGGGATTTGGTGGCTGTTTGTGCGGGAAATCGATTTAGCGCCGCAGGTGTTGCAGAAAGCGCTGCGAATGGGAATTCAGCCGCCGGATACTCTCGATAATCTGGAGGAAAGGTTGCAATTTTGCTACGAAGAGTGGGCAAAACAAACCTCTGGCAATGCTCTGCTGGTATTGGATGATGTCAACGATTACCGCGCGGTGCAGCGGTTGCTGCCTAGAAATCCCCGCTTTAAAGTGTTGCTGACAGCGCGACAAATTGTGCCACCGCCTGTGGGGTGTTTGCCGTTAAAAGTTTTGAAACCAGAGGCGGCGCTAAACTTGCTGCGGCTGACGGCTGTGGATTTGCCGGGAAACGGGCTGGGACGGATTGATGCCCAGCTTGAAGATGCTCAAGCGCTTTGTCAGTGGTTGGATTATTTGCCTTTGGGCATCGAACTGGTAGGGCGCTATCTGCGGAGCAAAGAGAGGCTGCGCTTGGCAACAGTGCTGCAACGGTTGCAGAGTCAGCGATTGGAGGCGCGGGCATTGCAGGAGGCGGAAGCTGGGATGACGGCTAGGCGCGGAGTGGCAGCAGCTTTTGAGTTGAGTTGGGCGGAGTTGAAACCTCCGGCGCGGACGCTGGGTTGTCTGCTGAGCGTGTTTGCTCTGGCTCCGATTCCTTGGGAGTTGGTAGCTGAGTGTTTGCCGGATTGGGATGAGGAGGAGTTGGAGGATTGTCGGGATTACGAACTGCTGGAACAGAGTTTGCTGTCGCTGGTGGAGGATGAAACCTCAGATTCGGCTCAATCTGGGCTGGTGCAGCCACGCTATCAACTTCATGCTTTGATTCGGGAGTTTTTTGCGGTCAAATTGCAGGGACACGCCGATGCTGAGAATTTGCGGAGAAGTTTTGCGGCGGCGCTGACAGCGGTGGCGAAGACGATTCCGCAGACTGTGACGCTGGAGGTGCAGGAACGGGTGAAGGAGGCGTTGCCTCATTTGGAGGTGGTGGCGGAGCAATGGTCACATCTGCTGGAAGATAGTGATGCTGTGTGGTCTTTCACGGTTTTGGGGCTGATTGCTAAGGGACAGAGTTTGTGGGCAGAGGCAGAAAAGTGGTTCAAAGCTTGCCTCCAGATGACAGAGAAACGTTGCGGAGCCGAACATTCCCTTACGGCAAAGAGTTTGAACAATCTGGCATTGCTGTACGATGCAATGGGACGCTACCCAGAGGCGGAACCCTTGTATGTGCGATCGCTCTCTATTTACGAGCAGCAGCTCGGAGCCGACCATCCCGATACAGCTCTGAGTTTGAACAATCTGGCAGCCCTGTACTATGCAATGGGTCGCTACGCGGAAGCGGAACCTTTGTATGTGCGATCGCTCTCGATTTACGAGCAGCAGCTAGGAGCCGACCATCCCAATACGGCTACGACTTTGAGCAATCAGGCAGAGCTATACCGTGCGATGGGACGCTACCCAGAAGCGGAACCCTTGTATGTGCGAGCGATCGCCATCAGGGAGCAGCAGCTCGGAGCGGAACATCCCGATACAGCTCTGAGTTTGAACAATCAGGCATTGCTGTACCATGCAATGGGTCGCTACCTGGAGGCGGAACCCTTGTATGTGCGATCGCTCGCGATCAGAGAGCAAAAGCTCGGAGCAGAAGATCCCTATACGGCAACGAGTTTGAACAATCTGGCACAACTATACAGTGCAATGGGACATTACCAGGAGGCGGAACCCTTGTATGTGCGATCGCTCTCAATCAGGGAGCAACAGCTCGGAGCCGACCATCCCGATACGGCAACGAGTTTGAACAATCTGGCAGGGCTTTACCAAGAAATGGGTCGCTACCAGGAGGCGGAACGGTTTTTTCTGGGAGCATTAGAAATCTTTTTGAACCGATTGGGAGAAAATCATCCCAACACGCAAACCGTTAGGAGCAATTTCATTAATTTTCTCCAGCAGGCGATATCAGCGGGTCAAGACTCCCAACTTTCCCAGCATCCAATAACGCAAGCAATACTTCAGCAACTTCGGGAGACGGAGTAGCTGTTGCTGCTAGAGCGATTATTGCCAATTTCCTACAAAACTTACGCATGGGGTCCAGAAACCGGGTTTTTTCCAGAATACTTCGTTACAGCCCGCAGATAAGGCAAAAAACCCGGTTTCTCTGACGAAGCGCATAAGTCCCGATCGCATTAATTCGATTGCCCCTTCTAAAAATCGCCAAAATCTTCAATCCCTTGCTTCATTGCCAAAAGTGCGATCGGCGTTGCCAGTCTTGACGAAAACCTGCTACTTGATGCTAAAAATTCTGCGATCGCACTTATCAGAGCCTCAATTTCTTTTTCTAAGTTTTCCTGTAACTTCTGTTCGACTTCTAATTCAATTTGCGATCGAAGTTTTGCCTCAATTTCCAGTTCTAATGTTTGGCGTAATCGATCCTCGTGTGCTTTTTCCCGTTGTTGTTGTTTTTCGCGATCGATTTCAACTTTTTTCTTATTGCATGGATATGATAGTGATTGAGAATGAGTTTAAACCTCTCTTTCTTCAGATTGCGTGCTGAATGCTTTAATAATTTGGCGAATCTCCCCTACTTCAATATCTTGCTGGTCAGACTTTGAGTAAATATCTAATAAAACAATCAATTCGGGCGATGAAATCCAGTAAATCAGGCGATAACCTCCACTTTTACCTTTTTGAATATTGCTATTCTTAAGCCGCACTTTCATAACCATAGAGCCAATACCAGGGATTTGATCTCCAAGAAATGCTCCTAATTGCAACTGCTCAAGGATAGGATGAAGATCGGCTTGGACTTGGCGATATTTCTTTACTAGGGTTCTCAGTTTGCGCTGAAACTCAGGGGTCAACCGAATTTCTACCAAAGGCGTGTCAGTCAACGTCGATGCCCTCCCAAAGTTCGGAAAGGGGTAGAGTTTGTCCGGTTACAGCTTGCCGCCAGGATGTGCGAAAGCTTGCTCCTGAAAAGTCTGTGTCTGCTTCGGGCGTGATTTTGTTTTCTAGAGAATGGGTTTGTTGAATGATTGTGGATAGTGTTTTTAGGAGTTCAAGCTGCTCTGTGAATGAAAGTGACCGAGCCAGATTGATAGTTTGTTGAAGTTGCGATGTCATGGTTTATCCTCCATCTTTAATTTTTTATTTTGCATTTTTAAGCGTGAGCAACCATTCCAAAATACTGAAACTCTCAGAAGTGAATGAACTTTACTGTAAGTTTATCAAATACTAGAAAAAAAGGGAGAAATTCTCACTCTCCCCTTCTCCCCGCGCCGGACACGGCAATGCCGTTTTCCTACTTCATTTCATATCCAAACAAATTCGGATCGACTTCTCCCAAATTCAAATCGGCCAAACCATACTCAGCCCAACGCCGCTGAACCATCGCCGTCATATCAGGATCGGATTCCAAAGGTTTACCCCATTCGTGATCGGTTTCCGGCGGCATCTTCGTAGTAGCATCAATCCCCATTCTGCCTCCCAAACCAATCTTTTCACTGGCAAAATCTAACGTATCAAAAGGCGTATTTGGCAGAATAAATACATCTCGAACTGGGTCAACTTTAGAACTAATTGCCCACACTACTTGACGCGGGTCGCGAATGTTGATACTTTTATCGACAACAATCACAAACTTGGTGTAAGTAAACTGCGGCAATGCACTCCAAAATGCTAAAGCAGCTCTTCTTGCTTGACCGGGATAGGCTTTATCGATCGAGATAATTGCAGCTTTGTAACTCAGGGCTTCCATTGGTAAGAAGAAATCGACAATTTCCGAGACTTGCTGCCGCAAAATAGGAGTATAAATGCGATTCAGGGCGATCGCCATCATCGCTTCTTCTTTCGGCGGCCGCCCGCTAAATGTAGTCAGATAAATCGGATCTTTGCGGTGCGTCATGCAATTGAATCGCACCAACGGCGAATCTTCCACGCCGCCGTAATAACCCATGTGGTCGCCGAAGGGCCCGTCGGGTAAAACTTCACCGGGGGTAATCGTTCCTTCTAACACGATTTCCGAGTCCGCCGGTACTTCTAAATCTACGGTTTTGCACTTCGCTAATTGCACGCCGGAACCGCCGTAAAGTCCGGCGAATAACCATTCCGATAAGTCTACAGGAATTGGCGTTGCTGCTGCGAGGATGATTAAAGGATCGACTCCCAGGGCGATCGCAACTTCCAACTTTTTACCAGCCTGCGCCGCTTTCCGCAAGTGCCGCGCCCCACCCCGGACTGATAGCCAGTGTACAGTCATCGTGTTTTTTGACTGCAACTGCAACCGATAAACGCCCACATTCGGCGTACCGGTTTCGCAATCTTTGGTAATTACCAAACCAAGGGTGATAATTTTGCCCGCATCTCCCGGATAGGGGCGAATCATCGGGATTTTGTTCAAATCCAGTCCTTCTCCCTCAAATACCACTTGCTGACAAGCTGGGAAGAAGTCGCGGCCTGGTTTGGCTTTCACTACGTCGAACAGCACTTTGCCGAATTCTATGGCTTGGGAAATCTTTTTGGGCGGTTTGGGCTGCTGTAGCATTCCCAATTTTTTGCCGAGCTCTTCTAGTTCGATCGGCTTTTCCATGTTCAGCGCCCAGCAAACGCGCTGTTCCGTGCCCAACAGGTTAATCGCTACCGGGAATTCTGCCCCTTTGACATTTTCAAACAGTAAGCCTGGGCCGCCTTTTTGCAGCATTTGGTTGGAAATTTCGGCAATTTCTAAGTCGGAATCGACTAAAGCGCTAATCCGGCGCAGTTGTCCCCGTTCTTCGAGTAGTTTGAGGAATCCTCGCAAGTCTCTAGCCATTTTTTTTAAGAATTGTTAACGGTCTTTATTTATTATGATGGGATCGACCGCCGCAAGTTAAGCTGCGATGATAAGTTAATCAAAAATCCCCGATACTCGTTCGATAGATTGTGAAAAATCCCCGACGATCGCCTGATCGATTTCGCAAAAACGGTCGTTCTCGCAGCCAACAGTTTTATCCGTCCCAAACTAGCCGCCAACAATTGTTTGAGGCTTTGCTACCGCCGTCTAGCAGCAGATGCAGGGAAGCTGCGATCGACAAAAGCTCAGAGTGCGATCGGGGCATAGCTATTTTGCTCCTAGACGCAGAAAACTTGAAACTTGACGTTAATACTGAAAAATTTTTAGCCAGTTTGTATGGCTATCCCCTACAAGTTAAAATTGCTTTTGCTAACTGGAAAAAGCCTACTATGGGGAAGTTGGATGCTGAACTTTACGATCGCGGTTACGAACTAATTCACGTTCCGGGTGGTGCTAATAGTGCTGATGGTAAAATGATTGCCTTTGGTGCTGCTATTTTATATCGATATCCAGCGGTTAAACAAGTTTTTGTCTGTTCTTCGGACGGTTTGTTAAATCACCTCTGCAATCAATTGCAAAATCAGGGATTAACTGTGTTTTGGGTGCGTCGGCAAAGTGCTGTGTTGTCTGTAGAAAATCTTCTGACTGGTGATACTAATCACTATTCTTGCAAAAGGGAAGAGGAAATCCCTACTTTTGAAGAATTGGCTAATCAAATTGGTGAGTTTTTGAAGGCAGAACACAAATCTATTGATGAGCGGATAGCTCGATTTTCGAGTGTTGCTGAGCTTTTTCAAGAGCGCCGTAATGTTGCTTTTAATTCTACAACTTCCCATGTAGTAGCACTGTCGGAATCAGGAGAAAACGAAGTTACCCCGGTGGCTGAAGTATCTTTTGCGACCGTTGCTGTCAATCAAAATTTGCTAGAAATAATTCCCGAACTCAATTCAAATCCTATTGAGTCGCTGGATGTTTTAAAAACTATACTTGTGGAAATAATTGAAGCTACAAAACTTGAGTTGAAAGAGGATGTTATTCCTGTGGCAAAAATTAAGAAAGATTTTTTTGCTAAATATCACTCTCATGCTGATTTAATTGTGAAACAATTGTTGGGTAATACTTCCAGTCTAATCAAACTATTCCAGTCAGAATCGGCGGATTTTAAAGTAATATTAATTGGTAGCGAACATCAAGTGGCAATTAGGCCAAAGATTGAAAGTTCAGAAGAAGGGTAAGGATTATCAAGTGGCGATTCACGCTCGGGATAGCTTCGCTTAACGCAGTTTCTTAGCTTATCCCTAAAAGTATGCCCCAACCTGCGGTATGTCCCCGCAGCTACCCAAAATCAGTCCAGGGCTCCAACACATAATTTATTAAATAAATAATAACTCCAATAACCCTCTTAGTAGGTAATTGTCAAAAATTTAATCAAAATTTAACCAAAATTTAAAACAAGCTTATTCTTTTGAATGCCTTTCCTTAGGAGTTTCAGTCTATTCTATGGAGGAGATTTGCAAAGCCTGCTATTTATACTGAGGACGAGAAGTTATGAATTTCTTCACTGCACGTTGGCGACGTAGTTTTATAGTGACACTAGCAGCAGCAGCATTTTCGCTGACTTTGATTAGTTCCGCTGTAGCTGCCATCACACTAAATGGTTCGGGAGCCACTTTTCCCAAACCCCTTTACGATCGCTACTTTTCTCAGATGAGAAGCGCCAATCAAATTACTGTCAACTATGAAGCAACCGGCAGCGGTGCTGGCATCAAAGCATTAGTTGCAGGCACTGTTGACTTCGCAGGCAGCGATGCACTGATGACTGCTGAACAAATCGGTCAGGTAAAACGCGGCGTTATTGCAGTTCCCACTGCTGGCGGTGCTGTTGCAGTTATTTACAACTTGCCTGGGGTAAATAATGTACGGTTGAATCCCGATGCGATGAAAGGTATCTTTGAAGGCAAAATTACTCGCTGGAACGATGCTAAAATAGCCGGAATTGCTGGACAAGCTAAAAACTTGCCAAATAGTGCGATTCGAGTAGCTGTACGAGCAGACAGCAGCGGTACAACCTTTATTTTTGCTAACCACTTGCAGGCGATCGGCAGCAGCATCAAAGGTGTTGCTCAACCGAGCTGGCCTGGAAGCCCTGTCAGCGGTCAAGGAAACGCCGGCGTAGCAGCTTTAGTGAGACAAACAGCGGGTGCGATCGGCTACGTTCAAGATACTTACGCTCGCCAAAACAAGCTTCAGACAGCATTTATTCAAAATAAAGCTGGCCGATTTGTAGATGCTAACTTGGCAGAAGCCGAGAAAGCTTTTGTAGGGGAAGCATTCCCAGCAGACTTCCGCTTGGTAGAAGGAAATCCTAACGACGGCTATCCGATTGTTGGTTTGACTTGGCTGTTAATCTACAAAGAGTATCCTGCTGCCAAAGCAGATGCTATTAAAAAGATGGTTACTTGGGTGATGACTACAGGTCAAGGTATCAACAAATCGCTAGAGTATACTACAATTCCTTCAGCTACGGCTCAGAAGGTGATTCAAACAGTTAATCAGAGTGTGGTTGCCAAAGGTTAATCTGGGCGATCGCAGGGAGTTGTGAGTTTATGAGTTAAATGTATGACTCAAAACTTATAACTTCCCAGTTTAAGGTGCACTACATTTACTGGGTTGAGGGGCGCACGGTGGCCCCTAACAGCCTATTAAAATTACTCGTCTTTCAAGCAAATATTTCGATTTTTACTCAATAATTCCGGTATGACCAATTTTTCAAAGAAACCGAAAAAATTGACTCTGCCAACGGCAGAAATAAACACAGCACTAGACTTGACAGATAACAAGGGTGAAGGTTTATGGATGGAGTCAGGATTTACACTATTTGTATGGGCTTTTGCCTTAGCGACAGCCGGCACGCTGTTCTTGATCAGCGCGGTAATTTTTAAAGATGCTTGGCCTGCTATTAGCAAATTTGGACTCTCATTCTTGTGGAATGCTAAGTGGGATATCGGTGAGTTACAGTTTGGGGCTTTGCCATTTATTTATGGTACTGTGATTAGTTCTGCGATCGGCATAATCATCGCACTTCCTTTAGGGCTGTCAGTAGCGATCGTTACTAGCGAGAACTTCTTACCGCCTTGGGTGCGATCGCCCTTGGGATTCATGGTTGAATTAATCTCGGCCATTCCCAGCGTCATAGTTGGACTTTGGGGAATCTTCGTTCTTATTCCCTTTCTGCTACCTTTACAACAATCACTGTTCGATAATTTCAGTTGGTTTCCCCTGTTCAGCAGCGAACCATTAGGCCCGGGAATGCTGCCGGCCGGAATACTGTTATCGATTATGATTTTGCCGACAGTAGCCGCCATCAGCCGCGATGTACTGATGTCAGTTCCAGTAGATTTGCGAAGTGCTTCAATGTCCCTCGGCGCAACCCGTTGGGAAACGATATTTAAGCTGTTATTGCCAGCAGCTAGTTCCGGTATTATCGGGGCTACTATCTTGGCCTTGGGACGCGCTTTAGGCGAAACAATGGCCGTCACAATGGTAATTGGTAACTCAATTCAAATCAACAAATCCCTGCTAGCTCCCAGCTACTCAATTCCGGCTGTTTTGGCAAGTCAATTTCGCGAAGCACTCGAACCGCTGCACATCGGCGCTTTGATGTATTTAGCCCTAATTCTATTTGTCATTACTTTGGTGGTAAATGCAGTAGCAGTATTGCTAGTTCAACTAATCGGTGTTAAGGGAGCTAAAAACTAAAAATGTCTCAAGCACAACAAAATTCAAACAGCATTCTAGATGCAGAAATCTACAATTCCCTGTCATTAAGCCGAAATTTGTTCAGCAAAGGAATGACAGTTATTGCTTTCGCTCTGACAGCTCTAGCCCTACTCCCTTTGTTTGCTATATTATACAAAATTCTGAGCGAAGGACTAACACATTTAAGTTGGGAAGTGCTAGTGTCTTTGCCAGCACCCGTGGGAGTAGAAGACCAGCCAAACGGCTTTGCAAATGCGATTCTCGGCACAGCTTTAATGGTAGGAATTGCTACAGCGCTCAGCGTGCCAATAGGCGTAATGACAGGAATATTTTTGTCGGAATTCGGTAGAGAAAACAAAGGCTTAGCCAATAGCATTCGCTTTATCACCGTCATTCTCAGCAGCGTTCCGTCAATTGTTATTGGCGTCTTTGCCTACGCCCTAATAGTCGTTACCACCAAAGCATTTTCATCATTAGCAGGCGGTTTTGCCCTCGGCATTATTATGCTTCCAGTTATTGCATTGACCACAGAACAAGCATTAAAATTAGTGCCTAGTTCTTACCGTCTTGCTTCTGCTGGTTTGGGAGGTGGACGCTTTCAAACAATGTTTCGGGTGATTATACCTTCAGCACTCCCAACTATTACCACAGGTGTTTTACTTGCTGCTTCCAGGGCCGCCGGCGAAACTGCACCGCTGATTGTAACTGCCTTGTCCAGTCAATTTTGGCCTCCTTTAGTTGATAAATTAGGCCAGATCATGCAATCTCCCATTGGTTCAGAAACCATCTCAAGACTTAAAGAAATTCCAGAGACACTGCTGACTCCGACTCCTTCCATGTCAGTATTAATCTATGGCTATGCTAGCTCTCCCTACAAAGAGCAGAACGAATTAGCGTGGACTGCCGCTTCTGTTCTTTTGGGTATGGTTTTGATTACTAGCTTGGTATCTCGTGTCGTAACTCGAAAACGCTTACAAAATCGATAAGTCAATAACTCACTCAAGTGCATCTATTAGTCAAATAGTCAAGTGTTAACACTATAACCAGGTAAATGATGAAACCTAAAACTAACTTGAAAGCAGAAAATTCTACAGATCAATCCCTAGAAGATTCTACCCCTGAAATTGACCCCAATGCAATGCCAGCACTGCGGGTTCAAGACTTGAGTTTTTCCTACGGAACTCATAAAGTCCTAGAAAATTTATCGATGAATATTCCTCACCCGCAAGTGACGGCGATTATTGGCCCTTCAGGTTGCGGAAAATCTACCTTTCTGAAAGCTCTAAACCGGATTGGTGAATTGGAGGGAAAAGTTAAAATAGAAGGAAGAGTAGAGTTTTTTGGACAGGATATTTATAGTCCAAAAGTAAACATTAATAGTTTGCGCCGTCAAATGGGAATGGTGTTTCAAAGACCGAATCCTTTTCCGCTGAGTATCTACGATAATATTGCTTACGGAGTCAGGATTTTTGGTCGCAAAAGCAAAGCAGAATTAGATGAAATTGTAGAATCTGCTCTGAAAAGTGCGGCGCTTTGGAATGAAGTCAAAGATAATTTGAATAAATCAGCCCAGGGAATTTCGGGGGGACAGCAGCAGCGACTTTGCATTGCTCGCGCTCTGGCCGTGAAGCCGAAAATTTTGCTAATGGATGAACCTTGTTCGGCTCTAGATCCGATTTCGACGATGAAGATTGAGGAGTTATTTCAGACTTTGCGGCAACAATTAACTGTGGTGATTGTAACGCACAATATGCAGCAAGCGGCTCGGGTTTCTGATTACACAGCATTTTTTAATACTGATGAAAGTCGCATCGGCCGGATGGTGGAATTCGGGCCGACAAGCAAGATTTTTACTTCTGCTAGTAATGAGAGCACCAGGGATTATATTCAAGGCCGTTTTGGTTAATAAGTAGGAAGAAGGAAGAAGGAAGAAATAGATGTCTAAAAAGCTTGCTTTTTAGACATCTATTTCTTACTTTTAATATCAATTCCGGTTACACCGGAATGATATAGAGGAGACGGCAGTGCCGTGTCCCTACCCAAAAAACATTGTAGGGACACGGCACTGCCGTCTCCTAATTTTGGCTTACACGTTGAATCTTTTTCAGAGCAGGCAAGATGCCTGTTCCACAATGGACAAATGTTTTTGTGGAGCAGGCAAGATGCCTGCTATAATTATGTCTTCAGAACAGGCAAGATGCCTGTTCCACAACAGACAAATATTTGTATGGAGCGGGCATCTTGCCTGCTATGGTTATGTCCTCACCACTTCTGAAGCGAGAGTTAGGTGTTTTCGGCGCTACTCTGATGGGGCTGGGTTCAATTGTCGGTACCGGGGTATTTGTGAGTATCGGGATTGCGGCGGAAATTGCGGGGCCGGGAGTGATTTTGGCTGTGGGGATTGCGGCTTTAGTTGCTGTTTGTAACGGACTTAACAGCGCTCAATTAGCGGCAAATCATCCTGTTAGTGGCGGTACTTACGAATATGGTTACAAATATCTCAATCCTTGGCTGGGTTTTACGGCGGGCTGGATGTTTCTGTTGGCTAAAACGGCTTCGGCTGCTACTGCTGCTTTGGGTTTTGCCGGTTATTTTTTGAATGCAATGGGTATAGCCGATCGCACTTATCTCATCCTAACAGCCTTAGTCGCCCTCGCCGCCCTGACTTTAGTTGTACTAACGGGAATTAGGCGATCGAATATTGCCAATACTGCCATAGTCTCAGTTACACTTCTATCCTTGGCGGTGTTTATTGTTGCTGGTTTGCCAGAAATAAGCTGGGAAATAGCCACCGTACAGAATGATAGCTCGATCGGCTCCATCCTCCACGCCACCGCCCTGATGTTTGTCGCTTACACCGGTTACGGCCGCATCGCCACAATGAGCGAAGAAGTGTGGGAGCCGAAGCAAACCATTCCCAAAGCCATAATTTTCACTTTGGTGCTGACAATGCTGCTTTACATGGCGGTAGCAATAGTTTTTGTTGGCGTGGGTGGTGTTGATAAATTGTCCATCCAAACAGCAGGTAATGCTGCACCTTTAGAAGTCATCGCCCGCAGTTTCCCAATTCCAGCAGTTTCGCAACTGCTAGCCGTCGGCGCAATTACCGCCATGCTGGGAGTGCTGCTGAACTTAATTTTAGGGCTGTCGCGCGTCTGGCTGGCGATGGGGCGGCGCTTGGATATGCCGAGAGTGTTGGCGCGACTGAATCCTGCGGGGACAACGCCTTATGTCGCTGTGGTGGTTGTCGAAATTTCGATCGCCCTTTTAGTCCTCGTCGGCGATGTCAAAACCACTTGGTCGTTTAGTGCTTTTAGCGTTTTGATTTACTACGCTATCACCAACGGAGCCGCCCTGCAACTTACCAGCGCCGAAAGGCTTTACCCGCAGTGGTTGGCTTGGGTGGGTTTGGGGAGTTGTCTGTTTCTGGCTTTCTGGGTAGAGAGACAAATTTGGCTGACAGGGTTGGCGTTAATTATCGTCGGTTTGATTTGGCGGGCGATCGTCCAACTGCCGACGAGAAACTAGAATTGTGATAAATTGAAACAGCATTCCGCATTGTAGAAGAGGGCCATGCCCGATCGAACTTCCTTGCTGGCGACTCAAGAACCAGCCGCAGTCAGCGCCATCAGTCGCTATATCGCTCAAACACTAATTTCCATTCAGGAACAACATCCCGAATGGATAGCTGAAAAATACAGGAAAACCCCCTGGGCCAAACCTGATTTTCAGTCAGTTTTGATGGGAAAATTGACCAAAAGTTTCAAAGTAGCCAGCGATACAGATTCCCTGCTGCTGACAGCGAAAAAATACCTACAAATTCTGCTGATTCCAGAATTCATTAATTCACCTCAATTCAGCAAACTATTTGCCAAAATTCAGCAGCTAGCCCAATCTCAAACAGCACCAGCCAAATCACAAAACTCAGTTTCGTCAAAACCTCCAACTCCCACCGCAAATCAAACAAATTCGCTTCCTGTTGGCATTGCAATCTTGCTGCTAGATGTCGAAAACTTGCAACTCACCATCGAAACCGAAAAATTCCTAGAGGGAATTTGCCACTATCCCATCCAAATCAAAGTAGCCTTTGCCAACTGGCGCAGCATGGGCAAAAAAGATGCCGAATTTCACCAGCGCGGCTATCAACTGATTCACGTCCCCCCCGGTAAAGACAGCGCAGACTTGAAAATGGCTACAGTCGGCGCATCGATTTTCGTACATTATCCCACAGCCAAGGAGATTTTTGTCTGTTCGTCCGATCGCGCTCTCACTCACCTCAGCAATACACTCCAAGCCCACGGATTGACCGTATTTCAAGTCCGCAAGCAAATAGATAAAATCATAGTTTTAAACAGCAAAACCGGACAAGTTGAAACCCATTCCCTCGTAACATTACTCGAAATTACCCCCCTCGAACAATTAGTTATTCAGCTAAAAGAATTAATCAAAAAAGAGCAACAACGCACATCTACTCAGTGGATAAAAGTTTCTACAATTTCAGCTTTATTTAGGGATAATTACGGTTTAGTCCTCAATGAAGTTGTTGCCAGTCATTTCCCAGACACTAAAACTAGGGATATTTTTCTCAAATATCCGACCGATTTCGTCGTCCACAAGCCCTCAGAAGCTTCTCAAACTTATGTCACTCTTTTTGAAGTAAAATTGTCCCCCCAACCTCCAATACTTAGCAAAGAAAATCTGAATACTAGCATAGTAGCACCTGCGAAATTGACAGATATTAACTCCCTGGAAGACTTAGAAAGAGCAATTGTCCAAATAGTTGGCGACTTAACTGGCAACTCTCCTGAAAATTCTGTATTTCTCTCCAATGTCGGCAGCGAATTTCACAGACAATACGGCAAACAAATCACCCAAATAATTAAGGACTTTAATCTTGGTAGAAAGTTTCCTAAATTCTTACAATCCTGCGATTCTCTCCAGCTAAAAAAAGCCGAAAAAGGCTGGCAAGTTTCTATAAAATAATTATTGGTTATTGGTTATTGGTTATTGGTTATTGGTTATTTGTTCCCCAATTCCCAATTCCCTATTCCCCATGCCCAATTCCCCATTCCC
>ENA-OBIT01000428-OBIT01000428.1-metagenomes-genome-assembly--contig:-NODE-428-length-18808-cov-6.05071_pt1 | contig 18808 bp, 17 predicted proteins | sample MGYA00153386_OBIT01 | MGnify analysis MGYA00153386
GACCGGACGCACCGTTGGTCGAGTCCGCCAATCAGGACGCGCCCCTGGCTGAAGCCGCCGTGTCCGCGGCCTTGCGTGACATCAAGGCGGGTCGAGCCGACCTGGGAGTGGTGGCGGACATGGCGGTCGGTGCGGCGGTCGGTGCGGCGGCCGATGTGGCGGCCACCGCACCGGCCCAGGCCGGGGTTGAGGCTGGCGCAGGCGATGACGCTGGCGGCGACCGGCCGCCCGGCGCGCGCCGTGGCCGCAACCGCCGGCGCGGCCGGCGCGGTGCCGAGCGCGGCGAGGCTGTGTCTGGCGGCGATGACGACGAAGCAGGCGTGTCTGGCGAGGCAGGCGAGGCTGGCGAGGGCGCCGTCGAAGCCGCCGGCCCGCCGGCGCCGCGCCCACCCCCCGCAGAAGTCGGCGAGGTCTTCGCTGGAGTGCTGTCGGGCGCCTACGACGCCGAGCCGGTGGCCGAAGAAGCCGCCCAGGACCCTGGCAAGCGCGTGTTGCTGCCCGAGCCAGACGCCCCCAAGCTGCACAAGGTGTTGGCGCAGTCGGGTGTGGGTTCGCGCCGCGACCTGGAGCAGATGATCGTCGAGAAGCGCATCACCGTGAACGGCGAGCCGGCGCATACCGGGCAGCGCATTTCTTTCGGCGACCGGGTGGCCGTCGACGGCAAGCCGGTGCGCTTTCGCATCGCGCCGCCTGCTCCGCGGGTACTGGCTTATCACAAGCCCGTGGGCGAAGTCGTCACGCACGACGACCCGCAGCAGCGGCCCACGGTGTTCCGCCGCCTGCCGCGGCTGCCTCAGGGCAAGTGGCAGTCGGTGGGCCGGCTGGACATCAACACCGAAGGGCTGCTGCTGTTCACCAACTCCGGTGAACTCGCCAACCAGCTGATGCACCCGCGTTTCGGCGTCGAGCGCGAGTACGCCGTGCGTTCGCTGGGCGTGCTCGACGCGCCGGCCAAGGCGCGGTTGCTCGAGGGTGTCGAGATCGACGGCCAACGGGCGGCATTCAAGAGCCTGGAAGACGGTGGTGGCGAGGGTGTCAACCACTGGTACCGGGTGGTCATCACCGAAGGTCGCAACCGCGAGGTGCGGCGCTTGTTCGAGGCCGTGGGCCATGCGGTCAGCCGCTTGATCCGCATCCGCTACGGTTCCGTGGTGCTGCCGCGCGGGCTCAAGCGCGGCGTGTGGGTGGACCTGGACGACCACGACCTGCGCAGCCTACGGCGGCTGGCCGATGTGCCGCGGCCTGAGCGCGGCGAGCGCACTGAACGCACTGAACGCACTGAGCGCCCCGAAGGCGCGGCGCCCGTCGATGCCGAAGGCGGCCGTGGCGGTCGTAACCGGCGCGGTGGGCGTTCAGGGCCCGAGGGCGCCCGCCCCGTGCAGGGCGATCGCCCGCCGCGGCCCGAGCGGGCACCGCGCGGCGAGTCCAACGAGTTCGCCTCCATTCCCAACCCGCTGCAGCAGACCTTCGACCGCCGGGCCATTCAGCAGGACCGGTCCAACCGGCGCGAGATCTCCGAGGACGGCCCCATCCCCAACCCGCTGCAGCAGACCTACGACAAGCGCGCCCTGCAGCAGGACCGCGCCCCTCGGCGCGAGATTTCCGAGGACGGCCCCATCCCCAACCCGCTGCAGCAGACCTATGACAAGCGTTTCGCGGGTGGTTCGCGCGGCCCGGGCTTCGGCCCTGGAGGCAGCAGCCACGGTGCTGCGGGCAGTGGCGGCGGCGCGGGCGGCGGTCAACGCAACAAAGGCGGCGGCGACCCCGCTGCGAGCGGCGGCGGCGGCGGCGGCGGCGGTGGCTACATCGGCGGCGATGCCTTCCTGCGCAAGGGCAGTGGCGGCCGAGGCGGCCGATCCGGCGGCCGTGGGCCCGGGTCGTCGGGCGGTGGCTTCGGGGGTGGCGGCGCGGGTGGTGGGGGTGGCGGTGGCGGTGGTAGTGGTGGTGGTGGCGGAAACCGCGGCGGCGGCAAGGGCGGTCGCGGCCGTTGAACATCGCCGGGCTAGAATGCAAAGCTTTGCCAAGTCATTGATTCAGGAGAGATTTTCATGGCCATTGCACCGACTCAAGAACGAACCCTCTCGATCATCAAGCCCGACGCCGTGGCCAAGAATGTGATCGGGCAGATCCTCGCCCGCTTCGAGGCTGCCGGCCTCAAGGTCGTGGCCGCCCGCATGGCCCACCTGTCGCGCGGAGAGGCCGAGGCTTTCTATGCCGTGCACAAGGCACGCCCCTTCTTCAACGACTTGGTCAACTTCATGATCTCGGGCCCGGTCATGATCCAGGCGCTGGAAGGCGTAGGCGCCATCGCCAAGAACCGCGATCTGATGGGCGCCACCGATCCCAAGAAGGCCGAGACAGGCACCATCCGCGCCGACTTCGCCGACAGCATCGACGCCAATGCCGTGCACGGTTCGGACGCGCCTGAGACGGCGGCTGCCGAGATCGCTTTTTTCTTCCCCGGCATGGGCGTTTATTCGCGCTGAGGCGGGCGATGACATGGCCGTCAACCTGCTCGATTTTGACCTCGACGGGCTGACGGCCTACTGCGAAGGGCTGGGCGAGAAGCGCTTTCGCGCTGTCCAGCTGTTTCGCTGGATCCACCAGAAGGGTGCGAGCGACTTCGAACAGATGTCCGACCTGGCCCGGTCGCTGCGCAGCAAGCTTGCGGCGGTGGCCGAGATCAAGCCCTTGCCGCTGCTCAGCGAGCACATCTCCTCCGACGGCACCGTGAAGTGGCTGTTCGACGTGGGCGCGGGCAACGCGGTGGAGACGGTTTACATCCCCGAAGCCGATCGCGGCACGCTGTGCGTGTCGTCGCAGGCCGGTTGTGCCGTAGGATGCCGCTTCTGTTCCACCGGGCACCAGGGTTTCAGCCGTAACCTGGGCACGGGCGAAATTCTGGCGCAGTTGTGGTTTGCCGAGCACCGGCTGCGCGAGCGGCTGGTTGCGGCCGGCAGCGCCCGACCCGGGGCCGCCGACGAGCGGGTGGTGGACAACGTCGTGATGATGGGCATGGGCGAGCCACTGCAGAATTACGCCGCACTGGTGCCCGCGCTGCGCACCATGCTCGACGACAACGGTTACGGGTTGTCGCGCCGGCGTGTCACGGTGTCGACCTCGGGCGTCGTTCCCATGATCGACCGCCTGCGCCAGGACTGCCCCGTGGCCCTGGCCGTGTCGCTGCACGCGCCGCGCGATGCGTTGCGCGAATCGCTGGTGCCGCTGAACCGCAAGTACCCGATCGCCGAGCTGTTGCAGGCCTGCGTGCGCTACCTCGAGTCGGCGCCGCGCGACTTCATCACCTTCGAGTACTGCATGCTCGAAGGCGTCAACGACAGCCCCGAGATGGCGCACGAACTGGTGCGGCTGGTAGCGGGGCAGGGGGCCGATGGCCCGCCCGGGCTGCGCGTGTCGTGCAAGTTCAACTTGATCCCCTTCAATCCGTTCCCGGCTTCGGGGTTGAAGCGGTCGACGCCTGAGCGTGTGCAGGCCTTCGCCCGGGTGTTGCAGGAAGCAGGCCTGGTGACGACCGTGCGCAAGACGCGTGGCGACGACATCGACGCGGCTTGCGGCCAGCTGGCCGGCGCGGTGCAGGACCGCACCGAGGTCGGGTCCCGCATGGCCCGTCGTCGGGCGGTGATCCCGATTGCCACCGCGCAGGCGGCGTCATGAGCGGCAGCATTCCCCAGAGGATTGCGGTACGCATTGCGTTGATCACCGCGCTGACCACCGCGCTGATGCTGCTTTCGGCCTGCTCGACGACGACCACCACAACCTCGCCCGCCGCAGCCCCGTCGCGCGACGTGCGCAATGCCGGCGACACGCCCGACCCGCTGCGCCGGGCGCAGGCGCGGCTGGAACTGGCTGGCCTGTACTTTGCACGCGGCCAGGCCGAGACGGCGCTGTCCGAGCTGAAGGAGGCGCTGGCCGCCAAGCCCGACATGCCCGAGGCGTACAGCCTGCGTGGTCTGGTGTATGCCAGCCTGGGCGATGCCGCCCGAGCCGACGACAGCTTTCGTCGGGCACTGGACTTCAGTCCGCGCGACGCCGACGTCATGCACAACTACGGCTGGTTCCTGTGCCAGGAGAGGCGCTACGAGCCGGCCGATGCGCAGTTCGAACGAGCGCTGGCGCAACCCAGCTACCGCGAGGGTGCGCGCACGCTGCTGGCCCAGGGCGTGTGCCGGGCTCGCGTGGGCCGCTGGCCCGAGGCCGAAGTCTCGTTGTTGCGTTCCTACGAGCTCGACCCCGCCAACCCCTTCACCGCCTTCAGCCTGAGCGAGGTGCTTCTGCAGCGCGGCGAACTCGACCGTGCCCGTTTCTACGTGCTGCGCATCAATGCCCAGCCCGACCTGGCCACCGCCCAGAGCCTGTGGCTGGCTGCGCGCATCGAGCGGCGGCTGGGCAACCTGGGCGCGATGCAAGACCTTGGTCGCCAGCTTCGCGATCGGTTCCCGCAGTCGTCAGAGTCATTGCAGTTCGAGCTGGGGCGTTTCGATGGCTGACGAAACCAAGGGCCCCGTGACCGCGGGCGGCCTGCTGCGCGCGGCGCGCGAAAAGCACGGCTTGCACATCGCCGCGCTGGCCGCGGCCATGAAGGTCGCCCCGCGCAAGCTCGACGCGTTGGAGAACGACCGCTGGAGCGAGCTGCCCGATGCGACCTTCGTCCGCGCCCTGGCGCTGACCGTGTGCCGCACACTGAAGGTCGACGCCAAGCCGGTGCTGGACCTGCTGCCGCCCGCCCAGACCATGGCCCTGCGCGAGGTGGGCGAGCAGCTCAACACGCCCTACCGCGACGCCGACGGGCGCAACGCTTCTTCAATGGCCGGCGGCGCTGTTCGCCCCATGGTGTGGGCCGCCGCCGTGTTGATGCTGGCCGCGGTGGCGGTGTACTTCGTGCCCGAGACTTGGTTCAACAGCGCGCCGCCGGTGGCTGTCGTGGCCGTTGCGCCAGCGGCATCGGCGGCGTTGGCGGCCGCTTCGGCGCCGGACGTGTCGGTCAGCGCCGCAGCCGCGCTGCCAGACCGCGTCGTGCCGCCGCCAGCGGCATCTGCGCCAGCGGCGATGCCGTCGGCAGGCGAGACCGTGTTCTCTGCGCCGCCTGCCAGCGCGCTGCAGGTTCCACCGGCGGTGGGCGCCTTGCAGCTGCGGACGACCGAGGCCTCGTGGGTCGACGTGCGCGACGGCAAGGGCCAGGTGCTGTTGTCGCGCATCGTGCAGCCCGGCGAAATGGTCGGTCTGGACGGCGCTCCGCCGATGCGCCTGACCATCGGCAACGCCGCAGCCACCCAAATGTCGTTTCGAGGCCAGCCCGTGAACCTGGCGCCGAACACCCGCGACAACGTTGCTCGCGTCGAACTGCAGTGAGACACTTCCGCCAGAGGCCGACCCATGAACGCTGCTGAACCTTTCGACATCATCACCGCCGCCGTGCCGGCGCCGCGCCATTCGCGCCAGGCCCGCGTGGTCTGGGCCGACCACGTCGTCACCGTCGGTGGCGACGCCCCGGTGCGCGTGCAATCGATGACCAACACCGACACGGTCGACGCCATCGGCACCGCCATCCAGGTGAAGGAACTGGCCCAGGCTGGATCGGAGTTGGTGCGCATCACCGTCAACACGCCCGAGGCCGCCGAGGCCGTGCCGCACATCCGCGAACAACTCGACCGCATGGGCGTCGACGTGCCCCTGGTCGGCGACTTCCACTACAACGGCCACCGGCTGCTGACCGACTACCCGGCCATGGCCCAGGCCTTGAGCAAGTACCGCATCAACCCGGGCAACGTCGGCAAGGGCGACAAGCGCGACCGCCAGTTCGGCCAGATGATCGAAGCCGCCATGCGTTTCGACAAGGTGGTGCGCATCGGCGTCAATTGGGGCAGCCTGGACCAGGAATTGCTGGCCCAGATGATGGACGACAACGCCCGCCGCGCGCAGCCGCTGGATGCCAAGCAGGTGATGTACCAGGCGTTGGTGACCTCGGCGCTGAGCTCGGCCGAGGTCGCGCGTGAAATGGGGCTGAATCCCGACAACATCATCATCAGTTGCAAGGTCAGCGGCGTGCAGGACCTGATCTCGGTTTATCGCGCTCTGGCAAGGCGTTGCGATTACGCCCTTCACCTGGGGCTGACCGAGGCCGGCATGGGCACCAAGGGCACGGTGGCCTCGGCCACGGCGCTGGCGGTGCTGTTGCAGGAAGGCATCGGCGACACCATCCGTGTCAGCCTGACGCCGCAGCCCGGTGAGTCGCGCACGCAAGAGGTGTTGGTGGCGCTGGAGATCCTGCAGAGCCTGGGCCTGCGCACCTTCAACCCCAGCGTCACCGCCTGCCCCGGCTGCGGCCGCACCACAAGCACCACCTTCCAGGAACTGACCAAGCAGATCGACGACTACCTGCGCGCCCAGATGCCGGTGTGGAAGCTGCGCTACCCGGGGGTGGAAACGCTGAAGGTGGCGGTGATGGGGTGCATCGTCAACGGCCCCGGCGAAAGCAAGCACGCCGACATCGGCATCAGCCTGCCCGGCACCGGCGAGGCCCCGGCCGCACCCGTCTTCATCGACGGCGAGAAAGCCATGACGCTGCGCGGGGAAGGCATCGCGGCGGAATTCCACCAGATCGTCGAGAACTACGTCAAGCGCCGTTTTGGATCGGTGCCCAGCGCGCATTGACGCCCGCTGCTTGACGGCTCCTGCCTGAAAGCCGCTGCCTCACAGCAGCTCGCTGACGGCCGCTGCCGCGCCGTCATGTCTCACCGGCCCGGGCCCGTCGCCCGGCTGGCACCGCGCCCGCGTCACCCCACTTGCCTGTCCCCGCCATGCCCGAAGCCCTGCAAGCCGTCAAAGGAATGAACGACATCCTGCCGCCCGAATCGGCGCGCTGGGAGTGGTTCGAAGACACCGTGCGTGCGTTGATGCGCCGCTATGCCTACCTGAACGTGCGTGTGCCCATCGTCGAGCACACGCCGCTGTTCGTGCGCGGGCTGGGCGAGGTCACCGACATCGTCGAGAAGGAGATGTACTCCTGGACCGACAGCATGAACGGCGATGCGCTGACCTTGCGACCGGAAGGTACTGCCGGGGTGGTGCGCGCGGCGGTCGAGCATTCGATGCTTTACGACGGCGGCAAGCGCCTGTACTACATCGGCCCCATGTTCAGGCACGAAAGGCCGCAGCGCGGCCGCTACCGGCAGTTCCATCAAGTGGGTGTCGAAGCGTTGGGTTTCGCCGGGCCCGAGGTCGACGCCGAGGTCATCCTGATGTGCCGCGCCCTGTGGCGCGACCTGGGCCTGGCCGACGTGCGACTTGAGATCAACAGCCTGGGCGACGCCAGCGAACGCCGCGCCCACCGCGCCGCGCTGATCGCGCACTTCGAAGCGCACCAGGGCCTGCTCGACGCCGAGGCCACGCGCCGCCTGCACAGCAACCCGCTGCGCATCCTGGACACCAAGAACCCGGCCATGCAATCGCTGGTGGAGGCCGCGCCGCGCCTGATGGACTTTCTGGGCGCGGCCTCGCTAAAGCACTTCGACGCCGTGCGGGCGATGCTCGACGCCGCGGGCCAGCCCTACCGCATCAACCCGCGCCTGGTGCGCGGCATGGACTACTACAACCTCACCGTCTTCGAGTGGGTCACCGACCGCCTGGGTGCCCAGGGCACGGTGTGCGGCGGCGGGCGCTACGACGGCCTGGTGGAACTGGTCGGCGGCAAGCCTGCGCCCGGCATCGGCTGGGGCATGGGCATCGAGCGCGTGCTCGACTTGCTGCACGAGTCCGGCGTCCAGATTCCTGACACCACACCCGACGCCTACGCCATCGTGCCCGACGCAGCGGCCATGCCCGTTGCCATGCACACCGCAGAGCTGCTGCGCGCGGCCGGCGTGTGCGTGCAGCTGCATGCCGGGGGCGGCAGCATGAAGTCGCAGTTCAAGCGCGCCAACGCCAGCGGCGCGCGTTACGCCCTGGTCTTCGGCGCCGAAGAACTGGCCTGCGCAGAGGTTGCGGTCAAGGACCTGCGCGACGCCGGCGCGGTGCAGACCACGCGCTCCCTGGCCGACGCGACAGCCTGGGCCGCCGGGCTGCGCAAGACATAATCTCGCTCTTTCGCTGGACCGCAACAAGCCCCATGGCTACAAATCTCGACCTGCAGGAGCAGGAACAACTCGACGCCGTCAAGGCGTTCTGGAAACGGTACGGCAATCTCATCACCTGGCTGCTGGTTGTGGTGATGGGTGCGTTTGCCGCCTGGAACGGCTGGAACTGGTGGGAGCGTGACCAGGCCATGAAATCCGGCGCCATGTACGACGAGCTCGAGCGCGCGGTACAGGCGGGCGACGCGGCCAGGACGGCGCGCATCTACGCCGACCTGAAGGAGCGATTCCCGCGCACCGCCTACGCCCAGCAAGGGGCTCTGGCCACAGCCAAGCTGCAGTTCGAACAGGGGCAGGTCGACGCTGCACGTGACACGCTGGCCTGGGTGGCCGAGAAGGGCATCGAGGAAGAAATTCGCACCGTGGCCCGCCTGCGCCTGGCTGCCTTGCAGGTCGAGGCCAAGCAGTACGACGCTGCGCTGAAGACCCTGGACGCGGCCACCGCGCCCACCTTCGAAGCGTTGGTGGCCGACAGGCGCGGCGACGTGCTGGCGGCGCAAGGCAAGCCCGAACTGGCCCGCGCCGCTTACCAGACCGCCTGGGCCGCCATGAGCGACAAGGTGGACTACAAGCGCCTTGTCGAGGCCAAGCTCACGTCGCTGGGCGCGGCGCCTGCGCCTGCCGCCTCGGCAGCGTCTGGAGCGGCGAAGTGATGCGCGCGAAGTTCAAGGCCGCCGTGTCGATGTCGGTGACGATGTCGGTGACGATGTCGGTGGCACTGCTGCTGGCGGCCTGCTCCACGACTGACAAGCCCAAGCCCACCGCGCTCGAAACCTTCGAGCCGCGCATCGCCGGCCGGGCCGTGTGGAACATGCGCTTGCCGGGGGCATCCTTGGCCATGACGCCCACGGTGCGCGATGGCGTAATGTTCGTGGCCTCTGGTGACGGCACCGTGCTGGCACTGCAGGCCGATACCGGCGCCGAGGTCTGGCGCGCCAGCGCGGGGTCGGCTCTGTCTGCCGGCGTGGGCAGCGACGGCCGCTACACCAGCGTGGTCACGCGCGGCAACGAAGTCGTCACCTTCGACGCCGGGCGCGAGGTCTGGCGCAAGCGCCTGCCGTCCAGCGTCGTCACCGCGCCGCTGGTGGCCGGTGAACGGGTCTTCGTGATGAGCGTGGACCGCGCCGTCCATGCCTTCGACGCTGTCGACGGCCGCCGCCTGTGGGTGCAGCAACGTCCGGGCGAGGCGCTCACCTTGGCGCAGCCCGGCGTCGTGCTGGCTTACCGCAATACCTTGCTGGCAGGCCAGGGTCCGCGCCTGGCGGCCTTGGACCCGTCGAGTGGCGCCGTGTTGTGGGAGGCTTCGATGGCCGCGCCGCGCGGCACCAACGAGGTCGAGCGACTGGCCGACCTGATCGGTCCGGCCGTGCGCATCGGCGACCGCGTCTGCGCCCGCGCATTCCAGTCCGCCGTCGCCTGCGCCGATGCCTCCAAGGGCAGCGTGCTGTGGTCGCGTACCGTGGGCGGCGTGAACGCGGTCGGCAGCGACGCCGAACGGGTCTTCGGCGCCGACGCCAGCGACCGCATCACCGCCTGGCGCACCAGCAACGGCGACGTGTCGTGGACCAGCGAGAAACTGCTCTACCGCGGTCTGAGCGGCGCGCTGTCGGTCGGGCCGAGTGTGGTCTTTGGTGACAACGAGGGGTATGTGCATTTTCTGTCGGCCGCCGACGGCACGACGCAGTTGCGCTTGCCCACCGACGGCTCGGCCATCGTCGGCACGCCGGTGATCAGCGGCACGACCATGATGGTGATGACGCGCAGCGGCAGTCTGTTCGCTTTCCGCCCCAATTGATGGAGCCCCCGCGCCGCTACGCGTCGGCCCCCCGAGGAGGCGCTCGGCCCGCTTGGGAGCGGCCCGGCGCGGGCCACCCGCCTCGATGAAGCCGGTCATCGCGCTGGTCGGTCGACCCAACGTCGGCAAGTCCACGCTATTCAACCGCGTCACGAAAAGACGTGATGCCATCGTCGCCGATTTCTCCGGCCTGACGAGAGACCGCCATTACGGCGACGCGCGCCTGGATGCACAGGAATTCATCGTCGTCGACACCGGCGGTTTCGAGCCCGAGAAGCCCACCGGCGTGGTCGCCGAGATGGCCAAGCAGACGCGCCAGGCGGTGGCCGAGGCCGATGTGGTGATCTTCGTCGTCGACGTGCGCGGCGGCCTGTCGGCGCAGGACCACGACATCGCGCGTTTCCTTCGTACGCAGCAGAAGAAGGTCATCATCGCGGCCAACAAGGCCGAGGGCATGAGCGAGTCGCCCTTGCTCGGCGAGTTCTACGAGCTCGGCATGGGCACGCCGCAGCCGGTGTCGGCGGCGCACGGGCAGGGCATCCGCAGCTTGCTCGAAGTGGCGCTGGAAGGCTTCGAGTTCGACGAGGACGCGGACGCTGACGAAGACGCCGACGCACCCATCCGCCTGACGGTGGCGGGCCGCCCCAATGTGGGCAAGAGCACGTTGATCAACGCCTGGCTCGGCGAAGAGCGGCTGGTGGCCTTCGACCAGCCGGGCACCACGCGCGACGCGATCCGCGTGCCCTTCGAGCGCGACGGGCGCAAGTTCGAACTGATCGACACCGCGGGTCTGCGCCGCCGCGGCAAGGTGTTCGAGGCGATCGAAAAGTTTTCGGTCGTCAAGACCCTGCAGGCCATTGCCGACGCCAACGTGGTGCTGCTGCTGCTCGACGCCACCCAGGGCGTCACCGACCAGGACGCGCACATTGCCGGCTACGTGCTCGAATCCGGCCGTGCCGTGGTGGTGGCCGTGAACAAGTGGGACGCCACCGACGACTACCAGCGCCAGACGCTGCAGCGCTCGATCGAGACGCGGCTGGCTTTCCTGAAGTACGCGCAGGTGCTCAACATCTCGGCGATCCGCCGCACCGGGCTGTCGGCAGTCTGGAAAGCGATCCTGCAAGCCCACGCCTCGGCGACGATGAAGATGCCGACGCCGGTGCTTACGCGACTGCTGCAGGACGCCGTGGAGCACCATGCGCCGCCGCGGGAAGGGCGCTTCCGTCCGAAGATGCGCTACGCCCACCAGGGCGGGATGAACCCGCCGGTCGTCGTCGTTCACGGCAATTCGCTCGACAACATCAAGGACAGCTACAAGCGCTACCTCGAAAGCCGCTTTCGCGAGCATTTCAAGCTTACCGGCACCCCCATGCGCATCGAGATGCGCTCGTCGGCCAACCCGTTCGAAGACAAGCCGGGCTAAGTCCGTTCGACACTCGTCCGGCACTCCATTGGCCCTGCCCGCTGCGGGGCGCACCTGTGTGATAACGTCACTTTCAACGGGTTTAACTCAACACGGAAGATATCGTGAGCAACAAGATTCAGCTCCTCCAGGACCCCTTCCTGAACCTGCTCCGCAAGGAACATGTGCCGGTGTCGATCTACCTCGTCAACGGCATCAAGCTTCAGGGGCATATCGAGTCGTTTGACCAGTATGTCGTTCTGTTGCGCAACACCGTCACCCAGATGGTCTACAAGCACGCGATCTCCACCGTGGTGCCCAGCCGTGCGGTGGCTTTCCAGGTTGCTGAAAACAACGACCCGGTCTGAGCCTTTCCGCCGACCGCACTGCCGCCACCTTGAGTTCCGCTTTCCCTTCTCCCGCGCCGCCAGGCGTCGGGTCGACGCGCGCGGTGCTGGTCGGCGTGGACGTGGGCGGCAACCCGAACTTCGAGCCCAGCCTGGACGAGCTCGCCTTGCTGGCAGCGTCGGCCGGCGACGAGGTCGTGGCGCGCATCACCGCCAAGCGCCGTGCGCCCGACCCGGCTCTTTTCGTCGGCAGTGGCAAGGCCGACGAAATCAAGGCCATGGTGGCTGCGACTGGCGCCCACGGCGTGATCTTCGACCAGGCACTCAGCCCGGCACAGCAGCGCAACCTGGAACGGCATCTCGAGGTCCCGGTGGCCGACCGCACGTCGCTGATCCTGGATATTTTCGCCCAGCGAGCGCAAAGCCACGAGGGCAAGCTGCAGGTGGAGTTGGCCCGCTTGCAGTACGTGGCCACACGGCTGGTGAAGCGCTGGTCGCACCTGGAGCGCCAGCAGGGCGGCATCGGCATGCGTGGTGGCCCTGGTGAAGCGCAGATCGAACTCGACCGGCGCATGATCGGCGACCGGATCAAGTCGGTGAAAGAACGGCTGGAGAAAGTCAAGCGACAACGCGGCACGCAGCGCAAGGCGCGTGAACGCCGCGGCACCTTTCGGGTGTCTCTGGTGGGTTACACGAATGCCGGCAAGTCGACGCTGTTCAACACCCTGGTGAAGGCACGCACCTATGCTGCCGACCAGCTCTTCGCCACGCTGGATACCACCACGCGTGCGTTGTGGTTGCAGGAGGCGGGTTGTTCGGTGTCCTTGTCCGACACGGTGGGATTCATCCGCGACCTGCCGCACAAGTTGGTCGAGGCCTTCGAGGCCACTTTGCAGGAAGCCGCCGATGCCGACTTGCTGTTGCACGTGGTGGACTCGGCAAGCCCGCTGATGGCAGAGCAGCAGGCAGAGGTCGACCGGGTGCTCGAAGACATCGGAGCCACCGACGTGCCGCAGGTGCTGGTCTTCAACAAGTGCGATCTGCTCGAGCCCTCGCTGCAGCCGCGCCACCCGATCGATTGGGTGGAAGTGCGTGCCGGCGTGCGGCGCCAGCGCGTGTTCGTCAGCGCACGCGATGGCAGCGGTCTGCCTGCTCTGCGCGATGTGATTGCCCATGCCGCAGCCGGCCGCTTGAACGGCCGTGCCGCACCCCCAATTGATGTCCGATTCGATGCCCCACTTTCCCCGCCAGACGCCGACAGCGGCCCGGCCCACCAACGCGCCACCCCGGCTTGAGCATGCGTGATTCATTTGAACTTCCTCTGAACGTCCGACTGTCCCAGGTGGGACGAGCGCTGCGTGACCTGCTGCGCGGGCTCGTGCTGCGACGCGCGCTGCCCGCGCCGGCTGGTGTCACCCACATTTATAACAACGGGCGCAAGGACGGCCCGCCGGACCTGGACGAGCTGTGGCGCGATTTCAATCGCAAGCTCACGGGCTTGTTCGGCGGCAAGGGCGGGCCCGCCCGTCCGCCAGGCGGCAACGGCGACCGGCCGGCGGGCGGCGGCGGCCCGAGCTTCAAGCCCGACATGAAGAGCGCCGGCATCGGTGCCGGCTTGATCGGCGCGGTCGCCGTGCTGGTCTGGCTCGGCAGCGGGTTCTTCATCGTGCAGGAAGGTCAGCAGGCGGTGGTCACGTCCTTCGGCAAGTACAGCCATACAGCGGACGCTGGTTTTCAGTGGCGCTTCCCGGGCCCGTTCCAAGCCCACGAAACGGTGTCGGTGACGCAGCTTCGCTCTGTCGAGGTCGGCCGCAACACGGTCGGGCAAGTGACCGGACTGCGCGAATCGTCGATGCTCACGGAAGACGAGAACATCGTCGACATTCGCTTCACGGTGCAGTACCGGTTGAAGGACGCACGAGCTTATTTGTTCGAGAACCGGGCACCCGACGATGCCGTGGTGCAGGCGGCCGAATCGGCGGTGCGGGAGATCGTGGGTCGCAGCAAGATCGACTCGGTCTTGTACGAGCAACGCGATGCCCTGGCTGCCGACCTCGTGACGTCTGTGCAAGGTCAGCTCGATCGGCTCAAGGCCGGCATCATCGTGGCCAACGTCAACGTGCAAAGCGTGCAGGTGCCCGACCAGGTGCAGGCGGCGTTCAACGACGCCGTCAAGGCCGGGGCCGACCGCGACCGCTTCAAGAATGAAGGTCAGGCCTACGCCAGCAACGAGATTCCCAAGGCGCGCGGCGCTGCGTCGCGACTGGCCGAAGAGGCCGAGGGCTACCGGGCGCGTGTCGTGGCGCAGGCTGAAGGCGACGGGCAGCGTTTCCGCTCGGTCCTGACCGAGTACCAGAAGGCTCCGGCTGTCACGCGCGACCGTCTCTACATCGAGACCATGCAGCAGGTTTATTCCAACGTCACCAAGGTGATGATAGAAAGCCGGGCCGGGTCGAATCTGCTTTATCTGCCGCTGGACCGGCTGTTGCAGCAAGCTGGCGCCGCGCCTGCCGCCGTGCCACTGACCGTGGTGCCCGCACCAGCCGATGCAGGCACCGCCCCGGCGGCCGCTGGCGACATCCGTTCGCGCGACAACACGCGCACCCGTGACCGCGAGGGGCGCTGAAGCCTAATTTCTGACATGAATCGAATCGGAATCATCATCGGCGGGGCGCTGCTGGCGCTCATGCTCTTTGCCTCGACGCTCTTCATCGTCGACCAGCGCCAGGTGGCCGTGATCTTCGCCTTGGGCGAGATCAAGGAAGTCATCATCGAGCCCGGTCTGAAGTTCAAGCTGCCGCCGCCTTTCCAGAACGTGGTGTTTCTGGACAAGCGCATCCAGACGCTGGACAGTCCGGAGATTCGGCCCATCTTCACCGCCGAAAAGAAGAGCTTGGTCATCGACTGGCTGGTCAAGTGGCGCATCGCCGAGCCCAAGCAGTTCATCCGCAACAACGGTGTGGACCTGCGCAATCTGGAGACCCGTCTGGCGCCGGTGGTACAGGCTACGTTCAACGAAGTGATCACTCGGCGCACGGTGCGCGGCGTGCTTGCTGTCGAGCGCGAAGCCGTGATGCAGGACGTGCGCAAGCGCCTGAGCGACGAGGCCAAGGCTTTCGGCATCGAGATCGTCGACGTGCGCATCAAGCGCGTCGACTTTGTGGCCGACATCACTGACTCCGTGTACCGTCGCATGGAATCCGAGCGTAAACAGGTGGCCAACGAATTGCGAGCCACTGGGGCTGCCGAAGGCGAGAAGATTCGCGCCGACGCCGATCGCCAGCGCGAAATCATCATTGCCGAAGCCTTCCGCGATGCACAGAAGATCAAGGGCGAGGGCGACGCAAAGTCTTCGGCGCTGTACGCCGATGCCTTTGGTCGCGACCCGCAGTTCGCGCAGTTCTACCGCAGCCTGGAGGCTTACCGGTCGACATTCAGGAACAAGACCGACGTAATGGTTCTGGACCCGTCCAGCGATTTCTTCCGTGCCATGCGCGGAGGTTCGCAGGGCGCGCCGGCAGCGGCCCCGCGCAAGTAGCCCGGTCCGCTTTGCGGCGATGAGCGATCTCGTCCTCGGTGCGCTCGCACTGATGCTAGTGCTCGAGGGCCTGCTGCCGTTTCTGAGCCCCAGGGTCTGGCGGCAGTTTTTCGAAAAGGCCTTGCAGATGAGTGACGGGCAGATCCGGTTCACCGGACTGACCCTCATGGTCATCGGCGTGTTGCTGCTCTACGTCTGGCGCTGATTCGGCGCTGGCTGGCCGGGTCGGCTGCGTTGCCGCACGGTCGCCACAGCAGGTGCTTGCCGGCCAGCCCGGCCCCTACAATGCCAGTTTCAACTTTGGTGCGTTTCATGTTGTCTGCTTGGCTGCTGCCAGAGCACATTGCCGATGTCCTGCCGGCACAGGCTCGGCGCATCGAGGAGTTGCGTCGCGGTCTGCTCGACAAGGCCCGCGGCTATGGTTTCGAGCTGGTGATGCCGCCCTTGCTCGAGCACCTTGAATCGTTGTTGACCGGTACCGGCCACGAACTCGATCTCCGCACCTTCAAGCTGGTCGACCAACTCAGTGGACGCATGCTGGGCGTGCGCGCGGACACCACGCCCCAAGCGGCGCGCATCGACGCGCATCTGCTGAACCGCGAAGGCGTGACGCGCCTGTGTTATTGCGGCCCGGTGCTGCACACGCGCCCGGCTGGGCTGTCTGCGACGCGCGAACCGCTGCAGTTCGGCGCCGAAATATTCGGACATGCCGGCCTGGAGGCCGATCTCGAGGCCGTCGAGCTGGCCCTGGACGGGTTGCTGGCGGCGGGCGTGCAGGGCCTGGTGCTCGATCTGGCCGACGCGCGCATCCTGCGCGGTGTGCTGTCCGGCCTGGTGATGGAGGCCGCGCCGCTGCAGGAGGTGGTGCAGGCGTTGTCGGAGAAGGACTCCTCCAGCCTGGACCGCCTGACACGGGGGATGCCCGAGGCCCAGCGCCGAGCGCTGCGCGCCTTGCCGCACTTGTACGGCGGCGCTGAGGTGCTGCAGGCCGCGCGTGAGCAACTGCCCGACCGGCCGCTGGTGCGCGCGGCGCTGGAACAATTGGCGTGGCTCGCATCGCATCTGCGCCTGACCTATCCGGATTTGAGCGTGGGCTTCGACCTCGCCGACATGAGCGGCAACGCCTACTACAGCGGTCTGCGCTTTGCGGCCTTCGGTGGCGGTTGCCGCGACGCGCTGGCCCGCGGTGGGCGCTACGACGAGGTGGGTGCGGTATTCGGCCGCAACCGCCCGGCGGTGGGTTTCAGCCTGGACCTGAAGTCGCTGGCCGAGGTGGCGGGCAACACCGTCGCGCCGGCGGCTGTGCGTGTGCCCTGGGGTGAGGACGCCGGCCTGCGCGCCGCCGTGCGACGCCTGCGAGATGCCGGCGAGGTGGTGGCGGCTGTGCTTCCCGGCCACGAGATTGAGTCGCAGGCCTTTGTGTGCGACCGTGAACTCATCGAGGTGGCCGGACGCTGGGTGCTGCGCGCTATCGCTGCCGAGCCCGCGGCAGCGGTTTGATTTCGAACTTGGAGAATGCACTGAACATGAACCCTGGCATCCATGGCCAAGTGGGCCGAAATGTGGTCGTCGTCGGCACCCAATGGGGCGACGAAGGCAAGGGCAAGATCGTCGACTGGCTGACCGACCACGCGCAGGGAGTGGTGCGCTTCCAGGGCGGCCACAACGCCGGGCACACGCTCGTCATCAACGGGCGCAAGACTGCGTTGCAGCTGATCCCCTCGGGCGTCATGCGCGAGGGCGTGGCCTGCTACATCGGCAACGGCGTGGTGGTCGATCCGGCGCACCTGCTGGGCGAGATCGAACGCATCGAGCAGCTGGGCATCGATGTGCGGTCTAGGCTGTTTCTCTCCGAGTCCTGCCCGCTGATCATGCCCTTCCACGTGGCCATCGACCACGCCCGCGAAGCGCTGCGCGAAAGCAGCGGCAGCGGCAAGATCGGCACCACCGGCAAAGGCATCGGCCCGGCCTACGAAGACAAGGTGGCGCGCCGCGCGCTGCGTGTGCAGGACCTCAAGCACCCGCGGCGCTTCGAGGCCAAGTTGCGCGAGTTGGTTGATCTGCACAACGCCGAACTGACCGGTGTGCTGCATGCGCCGCCGCTGGAGCTTCAACCCATGCTCGATGCCGCCATGGCCGCGGCCGAGCACTTGCGGCCGCTGATGGCCGACGTCGGGTACCGCCTCTACACAGCGCACCGCGAAGGCGCCAACCTCTTGTTCGAAGGGGCACAGGGCACGCTGCTGGACATCGACCATGGCACCTATCCCTACGTCACCTCGAGCAACTGCGTGGCCGGCAACGCCGCGGCCGGCTCGGGCATCGGCCCGGGGTTGCTCCACTACATCCTGGGCATCACCAAGGCCTACACCACCCGCGTGGGCAGCGGGCCGTTCCCGACCGAGCTGGAGATGGACGAGCCCGGCAGCGTCGGCCACCACCTGGCAACCGTGGGGCAGGAGCGCGGCACCGTCACCGGCCGCGCCAGGCGCTGTGGCTGGCTGGATGCCGCAGCGTTGAAGCGCTCCATCATCATCAACGGCGTGTCGGGGCTGTGCATCACCAAGCTGGACGTGCTCGACGGGTTGCCCGAGATTCTCATCTGCACCGGGTACGAGTTGAACGGCCGCCATGTCGACGTGCTGCCGCTGGACGCCGACGACATCGCTGCCTGCAAGCCGGTCTACGAATCGCTGCCAGGCTGGACTGACACCACTGCCGGTCTGACCAACTGGGAACAGCTGCCGCTGAACGCCAGGCGCTACCTCGAACGCATGCAGGCCCTGATCGGCGCGCCCATCGACATGGTGTCGACCGGGCCGGACCGGGTTCACACCATTCTTCTACGCCATCCTTTCCGCGCCTAGCCCTTCTGCCGGTCGCAACCATCCACGGAGATTTTCAGCATGCTTACCGACGACGGCAAACACCTGTACGTGTCCTGGGACGAGTACCACATGCTCACCGAAAGACTCGCACTGAAGGTGGCCAACTCCGGCTGGGAATTCGACCAGATCCTGTGCCTGGCGCGCGGCGGCATGCGCCCGGGCGACGTGCTGTCGCGTGTGTTCGACAAGCCCCTGGCCATCATGTCGACAAGCTCGTACCGGGCCGATTCAGGCACCATCCAGGGCCGGCTGGACATGGCCAAGTACATCACCCTGCCCAAGGGCGAACTGGCTGGCCGCGTGCTGCTGGTGGACGACCTGGCCGACACCGGCGTGACGCTGCGCGCCGTGGTCGACCGGCTGCGCGGCATGCCGGCAATATCCGAACTTCGCGCCGCGGTGATCTGGGTCAAGGGGGTGTCGACCTACATTCCCGACTACTTCGTCGAGACACTGGCCACCAGCCCGTGGATCCACCAGCCCTTCGAAGAATACGACGGCCTGCGGCCCGAGGGCTTGGCCAAGAAGTTCGTCGTCTAAAAAGCCAAAAAAAACCGGGGTCGCTCTGTAGCAACCCCGGCATTCATTCAAGCTACTGTCTGGTGCCCAGGAAGGGACTCGAACCCCCACGCCGTTAAGCGCTAGTACCTGAAACTAGTGCGTCTACCAATTCCGCCACCTGGGCTTT
>ENA-OBIT01000430-OBIT01000430.1-metagenomes-genome-assembly--contig:-NODE-430-length-18788-cov-4.93717_pt1 | contig 18788 bp, 16 predicted proteins | sample MGYA00153386_OBIT01 | MGnify analysis MGYA00153386
TTGAAACTGGATCCAGTTCATCGCCATGGGGAACCTCATGTAGTGGTACCCCATCTTCGGTCCCAGGTAGCTCACAGAGTGAGCTTGCTGAGACTCGTCGCTAATCAGGTGGCTCCTTGGGCAGACGCTGGGGAAATGCGAATGTGCGAGGCCGCTGCCGGGCCCCGCACGGTGAAATCGAGAGCCAGTCTGACTCTACTTCGTTCTTTCGACGGGGCGCTTCGACTGACGCGGTGCATGCACAGGCGCCACCTCGCGAACCTTGTCACGACCTGCGGTTGCTTCTGTCTGCGCATTCAACGGAAACTGCTGCGGGTTCAGAGGCTTGGGGGGCGACTGCGGCTTGGTGGAGCTTTTCGGCTGTTTCATGATGGTTCCAGGTGGTCAGCGCAGCGGCTGGTTCAGGTCGGCTTCGAGATTTCAAAAAGCGCTTGGGCAGCGGGCCGGATCTCCGAACTCTCGACAGCAAAGTCGCCCAGCGCCACGATGCCGACAAGCCGCTTGTTGTGATCGACGACGGGCAAACGCCTGACTTGACGCTCGCTCATGATCTTGGCGGCGTCTTCGACCGAATCGTCCTCATACGCCCAGGCGACACCTTCGGACATCACGTCACGAACTGGGGTGCCGGCGTCCTTGCCCTCGGCGACCGCGCGAATCACGATGTCGCGATCCGAAATCGTTCCGATCAGGCGATCATCTTCACCGACCGGCATCATTCCGAAATCCCCATCGCGCATTTTTCTTGCGGCGTCTCCGATGGTCATATCGGGACTGATGACTTTCACGTCGGGACTCATCAGGTCTTTCAGCTTTTGCATATCCATCCTCCTTGGGTCAAGTCTTCACGGTTGAAGCGCAGGGGATTAAATCAGGGCCGGTCATCACGGACAGTCGTCACGGACAGTCATCACCGGCACTCATCACCGGCACTCATCAAGCACCGTCGCGCATTTGTTTTGAGTCCAGCTGCCTAGCATAGTGACAACGGCTGCCTGTAGTTGGAACCAGTGTCTTCTTCGGGCCGGTCTCGGTCTTTGCGCTGGCGCAACTCCGTCGCGTTTGCATGTAGCGCCTGCTTCAGGCCCATCACAATGCGGACCCAGGGCGACGGCTCGGCTGAGAGGGTTTCGCGCTCCGAGGAATCAGGCCGAAGGCCATGCATGGAGAATGACGACGAACCCATTACTCGCCGGACAACGTCGACCGTGAGCCGGCCGACGGTTCGCTCGACGGGCCTCGCGGCCGCGACGCTGCTGGGCGGTGTTCTGTGCGCCGTCGTCGCCTATCCGCTGCTCGTGCCTATCCTCTGGGCCACGGTGCTCGCCGTTTTGGCGTCTCCGCTGCATTGCTGGGTAGAGCGTCGGCTGAGGCACCCCTCGGTTGCTGCGGCGTTCGTCGTCGCCGTGGTCGCGCTCTTGGTGGTGGTGCCCTTCGCCTTCGTTGTCGCGCAGCTGCTGCAACAGATCGCCGATGGCGCCGCGCGACTCCAAAGCAGCGAGGCGTCGCGACTATGGCAAGACGCCCTGGCGCAGCAGCCACAGCTGGCAACGCTCATCGAATGGATTGGCCGGCGCGTCGACCTGAAATCGCTCGTTGGACAGTGGGCCGGTGGGGCTGCCCAGTTGCTGCAGGGGCTGCTGACAGGGTCGATTGCCAGCGCCGCCGGCTGGCTGATCATGTTCTTCGTGCTGTTTTTCTTTCTCCGAGACCGCGTGCGCATGCTCGCGGGCGTCGAGCGCTTCCTGCCTCTCACGGGCGCGGAAACGCGTGAGGTCTTCAAGGTGACTGCCGATACATTCCACGCCACTGTTTATGGCACCCTAGCCGTTGGGCTGGTCCAGGGCACGCTCGGCGGCCTCGTATTCTGGTGGCTCGAGCTTCCCGCGCCGTTATTTTGGGGCGCCGTGATGGCGCTCTTGTCGGTGCTGCCCGTGCTCGGCGCGGCGATTGTCTGGATGCCGGCGGCGGCCTACTTCGCGTTGCAAGGGCATTGGCCGGACGCGATCGCCCTGACTGCTTTCGGCGCAATCGTCATCGGCCTCGTCGACAACCTCATCTACCCGCTGATCGTGAAAGACCGCCTTCATTTGCACACGGTGCCGGTGTTGGTCTCGATCATTGGCGGGCTGATCGTGTTTGGCGCATCCGGAATCGTGCTCGGGCCCCTGTTGCTCGCCGTCACCGACGCCCTCGTGAAGATCTGGCGGCAGCGTCTTCGCATTCAAGCGGGCGGCGCCACGACCGCCACGGACGGTTCGAACCCAAGCGGCCCGCACGTCGAGACCTGAGTGGCTGCCGATCGCCTCATTGGGATCGGGATCGTCCGGAAGCGGCGGATCACGCACTGGCTCTGGCCAAAGCGGTTCTCGCACCGGGTCGGGATGCTCCGGGTGGGGCGGATCACGCATGGGCTCCGGCCTCCTGTCGGGTGACGGTGGCGAAGGCGGCGGCAACGGTGGACGACTCGGTGGGTCGTGAGGATGAGCAAGGATGAGAAGGCAGCGCATGGCCGAGTGTTGAAGGGTTCGCAGGTTGGCCCAGGGCGGGCCGCGGACTTTACGCTGGCGCAACGTACGCTGGTTCAACCCGAATCAATCAAGAGCGCAACTTGATCAACCGCTCTTTCGCCGGCTCCATACCCGACTCGCCAGCTTGCGCAATTCGCTGTACCACAGCACCACGCTTGCCATTGCGGCGCACAGCAGCCATTGGTCAAACGCAAGCGGGACCGTGCCGAACGCGTGGTTCAGGAAATCGAGGTTGACGACCGCCACCTGCAGCAGCAGCGACAGTGCGATCGCGCCCCAAAGCCACGGGTTGGAGAACAGGTGCGCGAACGCACTGGTGGTCTCAGAACGCGCGTTGAAGGCGTTAACCAAGTGAGCGAGGACAAGCACCGTAAAGCCCGCCGTGCGCGCCGTGGCAAGGTCGTGCGTGCCCTCGATCAGCCCGCCCGGCAGGCAGATGTCGATCGTCAGCAGCGTCACGATGGCCACCACCAGGCCGATCTGGATCACCCCCGCCCACATGCGGGCGTCGATCACCCGGTCACTCAGCCGCCGCGGCGTTCTGGCCATCACGTCGTCGGTGGGTGGGTCGACACCCATGGCCAGGGCCGGCCAGGAGTCGGTGACCAAGTTGATCCACAGAATTTGCGTGGCGAGCAACGGCAGCACCACCATGCCGCCGACAGCCGCCCCTGCGCCCGTCCCTGCGCTCGGCCCTGCGACCGTCAGCCCGATCACCCCCGCTCCGACGACACCCAGGAAGACCGTCAGCACCTCGCCCATGTTCCCGGACAGCAGGTACCGCAGGAACTTGCGGATGTTGTCGAAGATTGCGCGACCCTCGCGCACCGCCTGGACGATCGTCGCGAAGTTGTCGTCGACGAGGATCATCTTGGCCGCTTCCTTCGTTACCTCGGTCCCGGTAACCCCCATCGCAATGCCGATGTCGGCCGACTTCAGCGCCGGCGCGTCGTTGACGCCGTCGCCGGTCATCGCGACGACGTCGCCGTCGGCCTGCAGCGCGTCGACGATGCGCAGCTTGTGCGCGGGCGACACCCGGGCGTAGACGGACGTCTTGCGCACGGCGTCGGCGAACGCTGCATCGTCCAGCGCATCGAGCTCGAGCCCGGTCAATGCGCTGGCGCCGGCCTCCACGATGCCGAGATCCGCGGCGATGCGAGCGGCCGTGCGTGGGTGGTCGCCAGTGATCATGATCACCCGGATGCCGGCCCGGTGGGCCTCGCGGATGGCCACCGCGGCCTCCTCGCGAGGTGGGTCGATGATTCCCACGGTGCCCACGAACACGAGATCGCGTTCGAGCGATTCCGTGGCTCGTGTGTTTTCGCCCGAGGCCAGCGTGCGATAGGCCACCGCCAGGGTGCGCAGCGCCGCGTCGGACAGCGTGTCGACATCGGCCAATATCCGCGCCTGCCACGCGTCATCGAGGACGACCAGATCCATCCCCACCCGCACCCGGTTGCAGCGCTCGAGCAGGACATCCGGGGCTCCTTTGGTGATCACCACGACCTCGTCGCCGTGTTCGTGGTCGATCTCGATCGTCGACATCATCTTGCGGTCGGAGGTGAACGGGATTTCGCCGATGCGCTCGAAACGCTGCTCGCGCCGCTCGCGCATCTCGGGCGGGCCCAATTTGCGCTCAGCCACCAGGAACGCCGCTTCGGTGGGGTCGCCGTGGATTTCCCACTCGCCCCCCGCCCCCTGTCGCAACTCGGCGTCGCCTGCCAGGCTGCCGCCGCCAAGCACCACGATGGTCTCTTCACGCAACGCTCCAGCCGCCAGTTCGGTGCCTTCCTGTTGCACCTGCCCCTCGGGCGCGTACCCCACCCCCGTCACGTGGCTGCCGCCCGAGGCGGTCTTGACCTGTACGATCGTCATTTCGGCGCGTGTCAGGGTGCCGGTCTTGTCCGAGGCGATGACCGAGGCGGATCCCAAAGTCTCCGCAGACGACAGTTTCTTGACGATCGCGTGGTGCTTGGCCATCCGCTGCACCCCCAAAGCGAGCACCACCGACAGGATCGCCGGCAGCCCCTCGGGCACGGCCGCCACCGCCAGGGACACGCCCAGCAGCAAGACGGGGACGACGTCGGTGGCGCTGCGGATGTCGGACATCAACAGGATGGTTGCCACCACCACGACGGCAATGATGACCACCGCAATGCCCAGCATGCGCCCGATGCGGGCGACTTCCTTCTCCAGCGGTGTCGGCTCCTCTTGCGTCGCCTCGAGCATGTGGGCAATCGACCCCATCTCGGTCGCCATCCCGGTGGCGGTGACCACCGCGCGACCCGTTCCCTGCGCCGCGGCCGTGCCCTTGAAGACCATGTTGAGCCGGTCGCCGAGCGGCGCCGGTTCGCGCAACGTGGCGGCATCCTTGAGCACGGCTTCGCTCTCGCCCGTCAGCGAGGCTTCCTGCACGCGCAGCGACGCGGCCTGAAGCAGGCGCGCGTCCGCTCCGACCGAGTCACCCTCTGCGAGCACGATCAAATCACCACGCACCAGCTCCGCGCTGGGCAATCGCAGCACCTGACCGTCACGCAAAACTGCGGAGGTCGCCGCGGTCATCCGGGCCAGTGCGGCCACGGCGTCCGCCGCCTTGGCTTCCTGCACATAACCCAGAGCGCCGTTGAGCAGGACGATGATCGCGATGACGATGGCATCCACCGGCCAGCCGACCCAGCCCTCAATCCCCCAGGCGACGAGAGCGATGGCAACGGCGGCGAGCAACAGATAGACCACGGGGTCCTGGAAGTGCGCCAGGACGCGGCGCCACGCGGGCTGGCGCGGGGCAGAGCGGAGTTCATTGGGTCCGTCTTGCGCAAGCCGACGCGACGCCTCCTCTGAAGTGAGCCCGTTTTCGATGTCGACACCGAGATCTCTTGCCACTTCGTCCGCGTCCTTGACGGAAGGATCGTCAAGGCTTCCTGCCTTCGCCAGGGCGGGTGGATGGGGCGGCGGCGGCGCGTCCGAAGCTGAGTCGCACGTCGGGTCGTCGAGTGCGGGAGCTTCCGTCGCAGGCACACCGGGTGCTGCAGGTACTGCAGGCAGTGGGGGCGGTGCAGGCGTTGACGTCGAGGCCGGGGCCGCTCGCGGCGTCGGCGCTGCAGCCTGCTTGTGTGCGGGCTCGTGTTTGCTAACGTGCTTCGTTAGGGCTTCGTCTGCGGACTGAAGCCCGCGTTGGTGCACGATGACCTTGATATCGGCAGCCTCGAGTCGGGTTTCGTCGTAGCGCACCGTGGCGCTTCTCGCGGCGTAATTCACTGTGGCGCTTGATACCCCCGGCACATTGCGAATCCGCTTTTCTACTTCGTCGACGGTCAATACCGACAGCATGTCGCGTACTTCAATGACGCTCGTTCTCATCGCACTTTCTCAAAGGGCATGATCGGGCGTCACGGGGCGTCATGCTTGTTCAGGCATTCGCTTCCATGGCGTCATCATCACCGCAGTTTCTTGCTCCAGAAATCCCATGCCAATCCATGGACGGCGCCAAACACCAAGCCAGCGGCGGTGAAGAGCGCGAATCCCGTCAGGTAAGCCAGCGGACTGCCAGAGATGGGCAAGGGACTGGCCGGCGCAAGTGCAGCAAGCAGCCCGAAGCGCGGAAACATGACGTCGACAATGGCGCACAAGGCATAGGCGACGCTCGCAGTCACCGTCAGTGAGAGCGCATGTACTTTCCAGGAGTCAGCTCTTGGCTCGGCAGCCGTGGGCGCCGGCGATTTCGCATCGGGGGCGGCTTTTGGCGCCGCGGCTGCTGACGTTGACGTCTTCGCGGCCGGCGCGGCCGGAGCGACCGGCGACGGTTTCGGCGCAGCAGCGGGCGTTGCCGACGGCGGCGTTGAAGGCTTCGCGATCGGTGCCGACTTGTCCTGTTGTCCGGCTCCTGCGGGAACTGCCACCGGGGGCACGGCGGCGGTCGCGCCAGTGGACGGTTTTGGTATGGCGGCTTCGGGCTTTGCAGCAGAGGCCGACGCAACTTTCGGCGCTGACACCTCATCAGGCTTGCGTGCAGGCTCGTGTTCGCCGCCATCGACGGGTAGCGGTCCGCCCGCGGGATGAGGCCCGCGCTGGTGCACCATCACCTTGATATCGGCGACCTCGAGTCGGGTTTCGTCGTAGCGCACGGTGGCGTTTCCGGCAGCGTAATTCACTGTGGCGCTGTCGACACCCGGAACCCCGCCAATCCGCTCTTCCACTTCGTCCACGGTCAATACCGACAGCATGTCGTGCACTTCAATCACGCTCGTTTTCATCGCGCTTCCCTAATGGATAATTAAATACCTGACGGAAACGTCTCCGGCGCCTCGCCGTCGATCCACACCGGACCCACGTCCAGCGGCTCCACGGCGCTGGTGTCGTCGATGTGTATAACAGCATCGTATTGCTGCGCCAGGCGGGTGTAGAAATAGTGGCTCTGGCGTTCTGTGTCGGGCCGATAGATCACACCGATGGCACGCTGCAGCCGCTGTGACGCCACCAACGAGCGCAGCGCAGCCTCGTCTCGCCTTGGCAACAGAAAGCAAGGCGTTCTGGTTTGATGGAACACATCCTCCCCCCCAACCGCGATGAATGCCAAAACCCACCAGCACCGCACCGTGCGCATACTGATCGCGCACGAGCTGGCCCAAAATTCGGTGAACCCGCTCGCCCATTTCGGGTAACAAACCGCGAACGTAGCCATTGACGTGCCAGGCGTCGGGCCAGTCGGCTTCCACGGCAACGGCCCTAAAGCTTTTATCGGGGATCAGGCGCTTGGTGATCTCTGCCCGCTCGCGATAGAACTCATTGGAGCCATGCGAGGCTACTCCAAGCAAGGCAAAGCGCGCCCGGCCGATCTGAATCAGCAACTTGTCGTACTGGTGCGCATCGCCAGTTAATGGCTGCAGGTGTGCGCGCAGGCCCTTCAGCAAGGCGGCGTGGTTGTGTTCATGCTGGCTCTGCTGCGTGATCATGGTGAGCCCTTTTCCTTCGTCATCGCAGCGATTCGTCGCTGATCAGTCAGTGGCCTTGGAGGTGCGTGGCCATGGCGTGCTTTCGCCAGGCTTCTTCCAGTAGCACGCACACCTCGTCGTCCGTGCCTTGCGGAAATTTCTTGCACCACAGCCCGACGGCGCGAAGCGGCTCGGGCGTGGCAGCGCAAATCACCTCATCGGTTAATCGAACTGTCGTTCGCGCAGCTTGGACACGACCACGTAGTGATAGCCCTGCTCGCGCAGCCAGGTCAGATTGGCCTGAGCTGCGATGCCCGCATCCATCACCACCGTGGCGCCGAGGGCGGCGTGCAGGCCCGTTAGCATGCCCTTGAGCGTGGCGGGCTCGCTGGCGTTGCTGGGGAAGAATTGCACGCGCCGCACTAAGCCACTGGCGTCCAGCGCCATGGCCAGCGTTACCAGCGGACAGTCGCTGCGGCACTCCTCCTTGCTGTGGCCGCGTTTGGCCTTGCTCATTTTCGAACTGAGCCCAGAGGCCACGCCCTCGAAGTAGTTGTTTCTCAGGTCGTACAAGGTGATGGTCTGACCCAGGCCGAACATCGAACGGGCTTGGCCGAACAGGTGCTCCTGCAATGCATCGCGGTGCTTGTACAACGCGTCCGAGGCACGGTAAGGGCCGTTCAGGTCCATGGCCTGGAAGTCGTGGTCCATGAACTCGCTCAAGGCCGAAGTCTCACCCAGCCAGGCGTGCGTGGCCAGCTCGCTGCCTGGCTGGGCCATGCGGGCGACGATGTTGCCCACGGCCGCAGCGATCTGCGGACGGTTCAGACCCAACGGCTTGAGCTTGTCCTCCAAGCCGCATTGGCGCATTGCCGACAGCGCAGCGTGCTCCACGCCCACGCTGCGCGGATCGACCAGCTCCAGCGAGTCCAGATCGACCTCTTGGTAGCGCGCGACTTCGCCCGCTTCACTGGGCGGGCTGGCCGGGCTGTGGGCCGGGCTACCAAGCGGGTTGCTGAGTGGGATGGCCGCAGCGTTGGCGGCAGTCCTGGCAGCAACTGCGGCAGCGGGAGCTGCGCACGCCGCCGGCGCCGCGCCCAGGCTTGGCACGCCAGGCTTACTCGCGATGATCTGAGCTGCAAAGCGTTGCGCGTAGGCCTGCGCCTACTCGGGCAGCGTGGTCTCCAGCATCGAACGCTGCCCGCGCACCAACGCATCGATGCGCCGGGCCAGCGCGGACCACTGCGCTTGGGGCAGCTCGAAGTGGCTGCTTAGGTTGAGCACCGTGGTCTGCTTGATGGTGCTGCCGACCCGGGCGCTGTGCATCAGGCGGTAAGTGACGTAGGGCTCGCCCGAGATGCGACTGCGGGTCTGGGTGCGGCGAACGAACGTGCACGGGGTGGCGCACGGAAAGCAGTGCTTTGGAATCAGGCTAATTGGAATATTTTGGCACTACATTTCGACGCCACGACGAAACCCAATGCTGACAAGGGATTGCAGAAGGCACGGGTCAAAAGTGGGCGGAAAGTTGACAAAGTCGGGCTAGGCCAATCGGGCGTCCTGAGCCAAGCTGTCCGCCGGCAGCTTGGGTGCGGGCAAGGCGTCGGCGTTGTTGAGGACGATTCGACGTGGGTCGAGCGCGGCGTCATGCTCGGCAAGCCAAGCCGGTGTCTAGCCCCGCACAATGCAAGGGACCGCAGCCGGCAGCGTGTTCAGCACCAGTTGCACAGCCAAGCCACCACCGCGCAACGCGGCGAAGAGGCAAAGGGCCAGGTCGGTGAAGACGAACGGCCGTGGTGCGTAGGGGTTGATTTTCACCACTGACACAGGGGCCGTCTGTACCGATGCGGGGGGCGTCAACAAGGTTTTATGGTCATCAGACTGGGGTGGCGAGAAAATTCCCGCGCTGGCCGGCGTCCCTGCAAATTCTGCCAGTCGCGCCGCTTGGCAGGGTGGTGGCGGTGGGCCGCTGGCGAGGCTGGCGAGGCTGGAAGCGCAAGCGCCTGGTCTCACCGGGCTGTCACATCCACGTGTTGAAATCAAGACATTTGGATTAATTTCCTGATGCTTGGTTCGCTCCCCGTCTTCGACGAAGTGCTGGAGACCCTGGTTACCTGGATGGCGCCCACCACGGCGCTGGACATCGGCACCGGTTCAGGCAAGTTCGCGCACATGCTGCGGCGCGCTGCACCTGCCTGTTCTCTCAGTGGCATCGAGGTTGACGCCAGCTGCATCGACCGCTTCGCGCTGCGCGAGACTTATCCGACTCTTTACCAGACCGACGCGGCGCGGTGGTGGCGCGACACCCTGACCTGCCATGACTTGGTCATCATGGGCGATTGCATCGAGCACATGCCCAAGAGCGAAGGGCTGGACCTGTTGAATGCGCTGGTTTACCGATGTGCCTGGCTGGTAGTGGTGGCTCCGGAATTCATCGTGCAGGGTGCAGTGGACGACAAGCCCAGCGAACGCCATGTCTCGGTGTGGAGCGAGCGCGACCTGCACTGGCACGACCTCTGGGCCTGGGACAACTGCCGCGCCATGGGCTTGATGGTGCTGCGCGGCTATCTGCCCTCGGCGCTGACCTTGGCCGACCTGGTGCAGCGCTGCAACGAAGGCGTGCTGCCGGTACGCGACTTCGACGGCACGACCCTCGTGCGCCCGGCGCGCTTGCGGCTGGTGGAGCACACCCGGGAAGTGTCGTATCGGCGTGCCTGAGCCGCAAAGCAGCCCCGGCGTGAAGCGCGGGGCCACGGAGACCGTGTTCATCAGCATCGCCGCGTACTGTGACCCGCTGCTGGAGTTCACCCTGCGCAGCGCCTTTTCACAGGCCAGCCACCCCGGGCGGCTGCGCTTCGGCATCGTCGAGCAGGCTTTGCCAGAACAGCAGTTGCGGCTGCAAGGTGAGTGGGCGAGCACGATGCGCTGGACGCGCGTGCACGCCCTGCAAGCCCGCGGCCCGTGCTGGGCGCGCGCGCTGGCCATGGCCTTGTACGAAGGCGAGGACTGGTTCCTGCAAATCGATTCGCACACCTGGTTCGAGCCCGGCTGGGACGACGCCTTGCTGCACTGGGCGCACCGCCTGGCAGACGTGCACCCGCGCCACCTCATCAGCGGTTACCCCAACCCTTTCCGGATGCGCGATGGCCAGCCCCGTGCCGAGCTCGTGACGCACCGCGTGCTGGCCCATGTCGTCAAACAGGACAGTGACTTTGCGGCCGCTGGCCCAGTACTGTTGTTTGAGGGTGTACCAGTCGACAGCACCGAGCCTGTGCCCGGACTTCACATCGCCGCCGGCTGCCTATTTGCTCCCGGCCGCGCGGTGTACGAACTGCCCTACGACCCGGGCCTGTACTTTCATGGTGAAGAGCAGGCCTATGCGCTGCGCGCCTGGACCCGCGGCTGGGACATCGTGCACATCCCCGGCCTGCCCATGTACCACCTGTATCACGCGGCGGGCCAGGCGACACGGCCGCTGCACTGGTCACCGGAACACGACACAAAGCGGGCCACGACTTCAGCCGAAATGACGGCGCGTGCCACGGCACGCCTGGCGACCTTGCTGTTCGATGGCGGCGACACGGGCGAACACTTGGGGGTCTATGGCCTGGGGCGCGAACGCAGCTTGGCCGACTACGCCTCGTTCAGCGGCATCGACTATGGCCGGCGCTGCATCGAGCCGCGGGCACGCAAGGCGCGTTTCGGGTATTGAACCGGCACTGTCAGCGCGGCGCAGCCGGCAGCCGCAATGCGTCCAGCCGTTGGCGCAGGCCCTCGGCAGTGTCCTCGGCCGCCACGTCGGCCAGGCCCAGCACCGGCTCGCGGCGCAACAGGCGGTCGGTGGGTGTCACGCCGCGAAAGCGGTCCACCGCTTCCAGGCCCAGAGCATGCAGGCGGCGGTTGTTGTCCTGCGCAGTGGCCAGGGCGGCGGTGGTGGTCTGCAGGCGTTCGGCCAGCGCGCGGTTGGCTTGCAGGCGCTCGTCGGATTGCGCCGTGAGCGTGCTGCGTTCACTGCGCCAGCGCTGCTCGGCGGCGTTCAGCAGGGTCTGGGCCTCGGTGCGCGTGTCGGCCTGTTGCTGGCGGGCCGTTTGCACTTCGGCTTGCAGGGTCTGCACCGTCTCATTGGCTTGCTTCAGTTCGCGCTGCGCTTGGGCCAGGCTTGCGCTCTGGGAACGTAGGCGGGTTTCGGCGGCGCTGCTGGCCTGGCTCAGGCGACTCTGTTCGCTTTGCAAGGCGTCACGTTCCTGTGTGGCTTGCTGCAAGGCGGCCTGGGCGCGGCGCAGGGCTTCGCGCTCGCGCGACACGGTGTTGTTGCTGGCGGGGGCCTGTGCCAGCACGGGCAGCGCCAGCGCCAGCGCCAGGGTCAGCAACAGGGCGCGAGCGGGCTTGCCTCGGGTGTTGAGCTGGGTGATGTGCTTCATGGTGTGCTTGATGGTGTGCACCAGGGCTGCGTCAGAAGCGCGTGTTGAGGTCAACCTGCAGCGTCTCCAGCCTGTACGGCGCGTTCTGCAGGTTGGACTGTCCGGCCGCGGCCTTGCTGCCGTCGTCCAGGTTGCGGGTGCTCGTCCAGCGCAGTCCCAGCCACAGGTTGCGGTCGACGGCGTAGCCGCCGCCCAGGTTGTAGCCCTGGTAGTTGGTGCCGCCGCCGTGCCAAGTGGTGTCGGTGAAGCCGTCGGGCCAGGCGTCGCGGTCGAAGCGGCGCAGCGCGGCGAAGGCCTGCCACTGCCCGGCCTCGGCCAGCCGCGGCGTGCCGAAGCTGCCGCGCAGCTGCCAACCGGTGGTCTTTTCGCTGACGGCGCTGACGCGGGGGTCGGCAGCGCGGCGCTGGATGTCCGCGATATCGAAGGCGCTGTTGCGCACGAAGTCCACGCTGATGCCGATTTCCTCAGTGGCACCGCGCTGCAGCGTGAGGGCCGCGTTCAGGTTGACAGGCCTGAACTTCGACGCCAGGCCCCACACCGGCGCGCTGGTGACGGCCGGCGGGTTGATGTTGATCAGCGTGTTGCCCTTCAGCCGCACCGAAGCCGGGTAGGCCGACGACAGGTAGGGTGCCGTGCCAGCCAGCTGCGCCGCTGTCGGCAAACCCAGGGCATTGCCGGTCTCGGCGATACCTTCGAAGCGGCGGAAATCGTAGACGCCCAGGCTCACGCTCAACAACGCGGTCGGGTCGGGCGCCCAGGTGACGCCGCCCTGGATGCCGAACAGCCACTTGTCGCGCGTGTCGACATTGAATTCCTGCAGCGGAAACGCGCCCACGGTGCCGAAGAACTCCAGCCCGGGACGCGGCGTGTATCCGGTCTGCGCGGCCAGACCGTCCACCGACAGGTCGTCGGGCCAGAGCAGGTCGGTGCCGACGAAAGGCGTGGCCATGCGGCCGCCAGTCAGCCGAAACAGCGGGCTCGGTTCCCAGCGCAGGAAGGCCCGGTCCAGCGTCACGCTGAGTTTGTTGAACTGGCTGCCCAGCGTCGCCGACGACGAACTCGCGCCGGTCGTGGTGCCGGTGGACAGGCGCAGGCCGGCACTGGCCGTGTCGGACAAACGGGCGGCCAGTTCCAGGCGCGCACGCAGCGTCAGGCGGTGCCGGTCCTGGGTGCTGTTCAGCAGGTCGGGCGCCCAGGCCGGGTTGGTGAACAGTTCGTTCTGCGCCCGGTAGTCTTCTGCGGGCAGGTTGCCTTTGCCGAAAAGTTCGGACTGGGCACGCACCCGCACATCGCCGCCCAGGCGCAGCGTGCGCGGCCACGACGGCAGCAGCCCGGCGACCCAGGCGTCGGTGCGGGCCACAGCCATCACGTCGTCGCGGATCTCGTTGCGCAACTGCGCGCGCGCCGTCTCCGACAGAAACGGCACGCGCTGCACGGGCGCTGCGGCGGCGCCACGTACGGGTGGGTCACCCCAGCGCGCCGGCGGGGGCGCACCTGCGGCCGCAGTGGATGCGGGCGCAGGGGCCTGCGTCTGGCGCAGCAGGGCGTCGACACGGTCCCGCGTCAGCAGGCCCTGGCTGACCAGGGCCTCGATCAGTGCCAGCGTGGTGGCGCGTAACTGCTGCAGGGCCGCTGCGTCGGCGCTGGCCGGGGCGCTGTCCTGGGCCGATGCAGGGCTGCCGACCGCCAGCAAACACACCAGCGCGACTGCCTGGACTGCGGCGCTGCGGCGCGGGGGTGTAGGGGTCAGGAGGATCGTCATGGCGGCGGTGACAACAGAGATGAAAGTCGGTGATTAGGGTCAACCCAGCGGCCGCACCGTGAGGCGGAATCGCAAGGGCTGTTGCATCGCAGCCGGCGGTGGCGGCAGCCGCACGTTGCGGCTCGTCTCGTCCAGGGCCGCACGCAAGTCGGCGTCGTCCTTTGGATCGGCGCCGGGCACGAGTTCAAGGCGCTCGATGGCGCCGTCGCGCGACAACCAGAGATTGAAGGTGCCCGTCAATTCGACCTGCTCGTTGCGCAGGCGCCGTTCGATTTCGCCTTGCAGTTGCTGCCGCACCGACTGCGCGAACAGGCGCTCCTGGGCACGGTCCACGCCGCTGGGCGCAGCACGCGAGGGTGCCGATGCCGGGGTGCCCCCTCTGTAGTCCTGGGTGACGGTGCCAGCGGCAAACGCGCTCGGGCCGCTGCCGGCCGCACCCTCCATCTTCAGCGGCGCGGCCGCGGCCTCGGCCTCGCGCGCCTTGGGTGCTTCCTGCGGCGTCGGCTTTTGTTCACGCTGCTGTGGTGCTTGTTCTCGGGGCGGCGGCGGGGGCGGGGGGGGCGGTGTGTCGGGCAGCACGGCAATGCGCGCCACCTGGCGCTGCGGTGCGGCCGTCTGGCCCATCACACCCTTCAACCACCAGGCAGCCGCACCCAGCAACACCAGCACCAGCAGCGCCATGGCCGCAGGCATCAGCCAGGCGGGTGTGCGCCGCGGCTGCAGGTTGTCTTCGGCCAGGCCTGCCATGTCAGTGCCCCACGGCCGCCCGACGGCGCTGACGCGCCACCCGGGTGCCGCGAACGAAGTGAGCTTGGGGTTGTTTCAAGTCAGCCCTAGGTACCGATGCGGGCAGTGACCAGGCCCATGTCCACGCCCAGCCGGTTGCACAGGTCGATGACGCCGATGACCGGCGCGTACTGCGCGCGGGCGTCGCCCTTGATGGCCACCGTCAGCTTGGGGTCGCGGGCCTGCGCGGCCTGCAGCCGGCTCTCCAGTTCGGGGAGCGTCACCGGCGCGCCGTTGAAGAGCAGGGCCCCGCCCGGCATCACCTGCACCACGACGAGCTCGCGCTTGTCGGTGCTGGGCGTGTTGCTGGGCTTGGGCAGGGTCACGTTCAGGCCCGACATCGAGGCCGTGGTCATCAGGATGAACACCACCAGCAGCACGTAGGCCAAGTCCAGCATTGGCGTGACGTTGATGGTGTCGTAGGCCTTGATTTCGGTCTGTACCTGCATGGCGGTTCCGTTTTCTCTTTGTCAAGGCGCGGCGCGCTTTGTGACGAGGCCGATCTCGGTGATGTCCAGCTTCTTGGCCACCTCCAGCACCTGCATCACGACTTCGTAAGACGCCTCGGCGTCGCCCTTCAACACCACGGGCAGGGCCGGGTTGGCGGCCTTGTAGCCAGCGAGCTGGCTGGCGAGTTGCTCCAGATTGACGGGGTAGGCATCAAGAAAAATCTGGCCGTCGGCGGTGATGGTGATGGCCCGCGTCTGCGGCTTGTTCATGGCCTCAGACGCTTTGGTCAGCGGCGAGTTGACCTTCACGCCCTGCACGGCGGCCGTGGTCATGATGATGAAGATGACCAGCAGCACGTAGGCCAGGTCGAGCATGGGCGTGACGTTGATGTCGTCATACGGCGCGTTCTCGGTCTTGACGTCGGCAGACATTGCAGGTGTCCGTCAACGTGCGCCGTACTGCTCGGCCACGCGGGTGATGAACTCGTCGACGAAGATCTGCATGTCGGCCGAGATGTTGCGTATGCGCGTGGCCAGGTAGTTGTAGCCGAACAGCGCCGGGATCGCGACCGCCAGGCCGGCCACCGTGGCCAGCAGCGCCGCGGCGATGCCCGGTGCGATGGCGTTGATGTTCACGTCGCCGGCCGCCGCAATCGCCGCGAAGGTGATCATCACGCCCACCACCGTGCCCAGCAGGCCCAGGAAGGGGCCGCCGGAGATGGCGATGGTCAGCCAAACCATGCCTGAATTCAGCCGGTGCGATTCGCGCACCAGGTCGGCGTCCACGCTGGCCTTCACCGCGTCCAGGGACGCGCCGCTCAGCGGTGGCGACTGCTGCTCGCCCACCTTGCGCCGCTCAAGTTCGCGCAGGCCCGCCAGGTACAGCCGGTACAGCGACGAGTTCGGGTGCGCCTGGGCGTCGCGCAGCGTCAACACGCTCTCGCCCGAATCGCGAAAGCGTGCCAGGAAGCGTCGGTTGTCGCTGTCGGCGCGGCCGATGAACACGAGCTTTTCCACCATCACCCAGCAGGCCAGCACGAACATCGCGGCCAGGATGACGATGACCACCCAGGCGTCGATGGTCAGGTTCTTGACGAGGATGCCCATGTAGCCCGGCGAGGCGCCTTCAGCGGGCTGGTCGCGGCCCTCTTTCGCGGCGCGCACCAGACGGCCCTCTGTGCCCTCGGCGGCGGCCGCCAGCTTCAGCCAGGCCGCCGGCCGCGCGGTGCTGGCCAGCTGGACTTCGTCGACCGCACCGCGCAGCCCCTGTCCCACGCGCCACTCGCCGGCCAGGGTCGGGGTGGCGGCGTCGGCCTGCGCCACTTCCAGCCCGTTGGCGTACAGGCGCATCTTGCCGCCGGCCAGGGTCACGGCGACGTGGTTCCAGGTGCCGGCCCGCAGCTCACCGCCCTCGGCCCGTGCCGCGCCCAGGCGCGCGCTCAGCCTGCCCGCCTGCACCACCAGCTGCAGCGGGCCCCAGGCCAGCAGCGTGCCGGCGTCGACGGCGTCGGGCTTGACCCACAGCGACACCGTGGCCGCGCCGCCGGCATCCACTTTCACCGCATCGGCCGCGGGCCACACCAACGGCATGCCGTCCAGCCGCGCGCCGCCGGCCAGCAGGGCGTTGGTCTCCGGACTGTGCGCGGCGGCCAGCTGCACGCGGCCGCGGGCCTCACGCCCGAGGCGCTCGGTGCCGTCGAAGTGCACGGCGGCCAGCATGGCCGTGTCGAGCACGTCGGCCGCGGCTTCGGCGCTGGCCTGGGGGTTGCCGGCGTAGACGTGCACGGTGTTCTTGTCGCTGCCGGGCAGCACGCTGGGCCATTGCACCCAAAGAACGGCGAGTTCGTTGACGCCGTCGAAGCGCTCGACGAGAAAGCGCAGGGCGGTCTTGTCATCGCCTGCGACCACGCGCAAATCGCTGCCGTCGGGCTTGGCGGCAGTGAAGTCGAAGTTGCCACTGTGCAGGCGCAAGGCCACCGCCGCGCCGGTCACGGGCTCAGCCAGCAGCACGCCCTTGTCCGTGGTGTCCAGCGTGATGCGCGTGCGCTGCGGCCAGGCATCGTTCCACCAGGCCTGGGCCCACAGCGGGGTGCACAGGGTCAGGGCCACCAGGACGCGCAGGGCGCGGGTCTGCAGACGTCGGTTCAGGGCGGTCGAAGTGGGCATGGGGGCGATGAATTTCAGGTTCACGAGAAGGAGGGGATGCTCAGGCGCCCGGGCCGAAGCCCAGGAAGTCCAGCAGCAGGCTGCGGCGCTGTCGGCGGCGCTTGCGGGGGTCTTCTTCTTCGCTGCCGGCCTCGGCGCGTGCAGTGGCGGCACTGGCCTGCTGGCCCAGGTTGGCCAGGCCTGCGGTGGCGCCGCCTGTTTCGGGTTTGGTCGGCGCGCCGACAGCGCCGGCGCCGAGCGTGAAGTCGTTGCCACGCAGGGTCTGCCCGGCGATGAAGGTTGCGCCGCGCGACGCGATGCCGGCCTCGCCGGCGGCAATCTCGCCTTGCGGGGCAAAGAGGTCCAGCGCGCTGCTTGCGTCGAGCACGGCGATGCCGCTGCCCGAGAACGAGCCGCTGGTGTCGACCACGACGTTGCCGTCCTTGTCGATGGTGAACACCGGCGGCGGCGCGCCCGTCACGGTCTTGGCGCCGCGGCCGGCGTCGATGTTGCCGGTGCTGCTCCAGATCAGCAGGTCGCCGCGCGCGAGCGTGAAGACGCGGCTCTGGTTAACAGCGAAGTTGTCTCGCACCACGGCCTCGATGGCGCCGCTGGCGGTGGTCAGCACGCCCAGGTCGCTGGCGCGCTTGGCTGTGCTGCCAGTCAGCGCCCCGGCGTCGATGCTGCCGCCCGGCGCAATGAGCCGGATGCCGCCGCCCTGCTGGGTCTTGACCTGGCTGCTGGACAGCCGGATGTCGCCCGGCCGGCGCGCGCTGCCGGGGTACAACGCGGCCAGCGCGTCGTAGCCCGGTTGGTACGCGGCGTCGCGCGCGGCGCCTGCCGGCAGCCGCGCCGCGCCACGGCCAGCGGCGCGCAGTTCGGCGAACAGCACGTCGTGCAGGCGCAGCGCGCGCGTCTCGGGAGCCCAGGTGTCGTACACCGCGGCCACAAAGCCGCGCACGGTATCGGCATTGCCGGCGCGTGTATGCAGCGCCTGCGCCAGCAACTGGGCCTGCAGGGCGGCGGTGATTTCGGCCTGGCGCGCCGGATCCAGCGCTGCGTAGGCCAGAGCCGCACGCGCGTCGGCCAAGGCGCGCTCTGGCGCGCTTTCATCGGCAGCGGGCGCGGCCTGGCCTTCGCTGCGCCGAATCGCCTCGCGCAGGCCGCTGGCCCAGGCCTCGGCGCCGACACGTTGGCGGGTGCGTTGTTCGCGTTCGGCCGTACCGAGCGCGCGCCACTGCCGGGCTGCGCCCTGAAGTGCGTCGCTGCCGGCTGCGGGCAGGGGCTGCCCCGCATCCAGTGCCGTCAACGCCACCCAGAGCTCGCCTTCTAGCGCCACCAGGCCGGCGCCGCCGCCCTTCAAGGGCAGGCCGGCCGCCACGGCAGCGCGGTAGTCGGCACCGGTCCAGTCGACCCCACTGACCACCGTGATGCGTGCACCGCCTTCGGGCAGCAAGCGGGGGTTGTCCTGGTTGCCATTGCTGATGAGACCGGCCGCGCTTTGCAGGTCGACATCGCGGCCGGCCAGCACCAGCAAGTCGCCCGGGCCCGACAGGCGCACGCGGGCCGCGCTGTTGTCGGCCAGCACCACGTCGCGCCCGGCCTGCAGCAGCGTCAGCTCGCCCGCGCCCTGGTGCTGCACGGTGAGTGCGGCGCTGCCCGCGCCCAGCAGGTCGCGGCCGGCCACGGCGCGCAGCGGGCGCGCGCTGCGCAGGTCGGCCGCGAGCGTGAGATCGCCTTCTCGCGCCACCAGGCGCACCGGG
>ENA-OBIT01000431-OBIT01000431.1-metagenomes-genome-assembly--contig:-NODE-431-length-18734-cov-5.45484_pt1 | contig 18734 bp, 14 predicted proteins | sample MGYA00153386_OBIT01 | MGnify analysis MGYA00153386
TTCGAAGAACAGCACCTGGGCGCAGCCCTCGCCGGCGTAGATCTTGGCTGGCAGCGGCGTGGTGTTGCTGAATTCCAGCGTCACGTAACCCTCCCATTCGGGCTCGAAGGGGGTCACGTTGACGATGATCCCGCAGCGCGCATAAGTGCTCTTGCCCAGGCAGATCGTGAGCACGTTGCGCGGGATGCGGAAATACTCCAGCGTGCGCGCCAGCGCAAAACTGTTCGGCGGGATGATGCAGACATCGCTTTCGATGTCGACAAAGCTCTTCGGGTCGAAGTTCTTCGGGTCCACCACCGTGCTGTAGATGTTGGTGAAGACCTTGAATTCCGGCGCGCAGCGTATGTCGTAGCCGTAACTGCTGGTGCCGTAGCTGACGATCTTTTCGCCCGCCGCCGACAGCCGCACCTGGCCTGGCTCGAAGGGCTCGATCATCCCGTGCTCTTGCGCCATGCGGCGTATCCACCTGTCGCTCTTGATGCTCATGTACTTGCCCGTGACCGATCGGTGTCGAAGTTCGCCGGATTCTAGGAGTCTGCGCTAGAGTGGTCTCCTGACCGAGGAAGCGCCATGGCCACTCCCTTTCGCCCCGCCACCGCCCTGCTCATGCAGTACGCCGAGTACCACCGCGACCGGCGCAACATCCTCACGCATTTCGTGGGCGTGCCCATGATCGTGCTGGGCGTGCTGGTGCTGCTGTCCCTGCCCCGCTTCGCGCTGGGCGCAGCCACGCTGACACCGGCGCTGGTGGTCTTCGCCTTGGCCACGGCCTGGTACTTGACCCGCGGCCAGCTGGTCCTGGGCATCGCGGTGACGCTGTGCAATGCCGTGCTGCTGTTGCTCGCCCAGCGGCTGGCACAAGGCAACTGGCTGGCCGGCTGGCTAGGCTGGGGCCTGGGCCTGTTCGTAATGGGCTGGATGATCCAGGCCGTCGGCCATTGGTATGAGGGGCGCAAACCGGCTTTCACCGACGACATCGTCGGCCTGCTGGTCGGCCCCATGTTCGTGGTGCTGGAGGCGCTGGCGACAGTGGGCTTGTTCAAGGGGCTGATCGCCGAGATCGAGCGGCACGCCGGGCCCACCCACATCCGCAACCTGGCCCATCCTGCCACCCGCTGACCGCGCCCGGGCCGCGTTCGAGGCACCAACGAAAAGACCCGATCTTTCACACGAAAGACCGGGCCGATGCTGGTAGGCGCGAATGGACTCGAACCATCGACCCCCACCATGTCAAGGTGGTGCTCTAACCAGCTGAGCTACGCGCCTGGGTCAACCTCGAACTATATAGGACCGGTGGCGCCGGCTTACTTGCGGCGGGCGTGACGAACGCCCGGTACGTGGGCCACCTGCGCCAGCACCTGGGCCAAGTGCGCCGTGTCGGTGGCCTCGACGGTGAAGGTCATCCACGCCGTGCTGCCGCCGCGCTGGGTGTCCTTGGCGCTCTGCGTGCGCACGCCGGTGACGTTGATACGGGCCTTGGAGAAGAGCTCGGAGATGTCGCGCAGCAGGCCCTGGCGGTCGCTGGCTTCGATCAGCACATCCAGCGGGTAGACGGGGCTGCGCTCGTTGGCGGTGGCCTCGGGGCGGCCCCACTCGACATCGATGACGCGGCCCGGGCTGCCTTCGGCCATGTAACGGAAATTGCTGCAATCGCGGCGGTGGACGGCCACGCCGCGGCCGCGCGTGACGAAGCCGCCGATCACGTCGGGGGGCGCCGGGCGGCAGCAGCGCGCCAGCGTGGTCAGCAGCGAATCCACGCCCACCACCAGCACGCCCCCGCGGCCACCACCGGCCTGGCTGCGCGGCGCGCGTAGGGCGATGCGTTCCTCGGCAGCGGCCGGCTCGGGCGGCCGCAGCAGCAGTTCGATGTGGCGCAGCGAGTACTCGTCCTTGCCCACCACCTCGAACAAGGCGTCGGCACCCTTGAAGCCGAGTTGCTCGGCCAAGTCATCGAGCTTCAGCGCGGTACGCCCTTCGCGTTGAAGCAGTTTTTCCACTGCCTCGCGGCCGCGCGCGATGGTCTGCCCCATGGCCCGGGCGTTGAACCAGGCGCGCACCTTGGCGCGCGAGCGCGGGCTGCCGATGTAGCCGAGCTCGGCATTCAGCCAGTCCATCGACGGCCCGCCGTCCTTGGCCGCGACGACCTCCACCGTCTGTCCCGATTTCAGCGCCGTGTTCAGCGGCACCATGGCGCCGTCGACCCGCGCGCCGCGGCAGCGGTGCCCCAGGTTGGTGTGCAGCGCGTAGGCGAAGTCCACGGGCGTGCCGCCAGCGGGCAGGTCGATGATGGTGGCCTGGGGCGTGAAGACGTAGATGCGGTCGTCGAAGGCCGTGCTGGTGGCACCAAAAGCGACCTTCGATCGGTCGTCGGTGGCGTCGCCGCGGGCGAAGTCGCGTTCCCAGGCCAGCAGTTCGCGCAGCACCGCCTTGCGTGCTTCGGCGATGCGGTCTTCGAAGTCGCCGCTGGCGCTGACACCGGTGTAGCCGCGCGCGCCGGCTTCCTTGTACATCCAGTGCGCCGCCACGCCGTGCTCGGCGTGTTCGTGCATGGCCGGTGTGCGGATCTGCACCTCCAGCGGGCGGTCGTCGGCGCCGAGGACGACCGTGTGCAGGCTTTGGTAGCCGTTGGCCTTGGGCCGGGCGATGTAGTCGGCCAGCTCGCCGGCCACCGGACGCCAGGCCTGGTGCACGCAAGCCAGCGCGGCATAGCAGGCCTGCTCGTCGGCCACCAGCACGCGCAGCGCGCGGGTGTCGAAGACGCGCTCGAAGCCCACGCCCTTGCCTTGCATCTTCTTCCAGATGCTGTGCAGGTGCTTGGGCCGGCCTTGCACCTCGGCGGCGATGCCGGCCTCGGCCAACAACTGCGCCAGTTGCTGCCGCACCAGCTGCACGCCCTGCTCACGCACGGTTCGCGTCTCGTCGACCAGGCGCGCGATGCGGTGGTACTCGGTCGGGTACAGGAAGCGGAACGACAGGTCTTCCATCTCCCACTTGATCTGCCAGATGCCCAGCCGGTTCGCCAGCGGCGCGAAAACCTGCAGTGACTCGGTGGCCAGGTCGGGTGGGCAAGGCTGGCGCGACAGCGCGTGGAAGCGCAGCGTCTGCAGGCGCGACGCCAGCCGCAGCAGCACCACGCGCAAGTCGCGCGAAAAAGCCAGCAGCATCTTGCGCACCCGTTCGGTCTGCAATGCGCGCTGTGATTCGCCCAACTGTGCCGCGCGCGCGGCGCGCTGGATCTGCACCAGCTTGCGCGTCAGCGTGACCAGGCTGGCATAAGACTCGCCGAACGCCTTTTTCACCACCTCTTCGGGGCGCTGCAGATAGTCGCCGGCATAGACCAGGTAGGCCGCGGCGCGCAGCGAAGGCGCCGCACCCACGTCGCGCAGGATGTCGGCCACGCCGTCGGCATGGGCCAGCGCGTCTTCGCCGGTGTCCAGCAACTGGCCGGCGAGCAGCGGCTCGGCGAATCCGCGTGCGCGCGCCAGCTCGTCGCCGGCCTGGGCCGCGGTGCCGCCGTGGTCGCCGTGGCCGCCGGCCAGCAGCACGATGGCTGCGGCCTCGGTGGATTTCATTGCGCGAGCAGAAATTCCCGCACCGCGGCGCGCTGGTTCGGCTGCACCAGCATGGGCGCGTGGCCGACGCCGGCGAACTCCACCAGCCGCGCGCGCGGGCCGCGCAACGTCATGGCCTGCGCCGTGGCAGGCGAGAGCAGGTCGGATTCGGCACCGCGCAGCAGCAAGGTCTGGCACTCCAGGCTGTCGTAGGCCTGCCAGAGCAGCGCCTCGCCGGCCCGCGCCACATCGGCGCTGTAGCTTCGGAAAGGCGCGGCGATGCCCGGGTCGTAGTGCGGCTTGAAGCCGTCGCCGTCCGGCTTCAATTGCGGGGCGCTCAGGGCACGCCACTGCTCGCGGGTGTGGGGGCCGAAGCCTTCGGAGATAGCCAGCAGTGCATCGGCTGCTTCGTCCACCGTGCGCCAGTGCGCCGGATGGCCGAGATAGGTGCCGATGCGCGTGAGCGAGGCGGGCTCGATGGCGGGCCCGACATCGTTCAACACCAATCGGCGCACCGGCGCACCGGCCAGGCTGGCCAGGCCCAGGCCGATCAGCCCGCCCATCGACGTGCCCACCCAATCCACCTGCTCGGCATCCAGACGGGCCAGCAGGGTCACCATGTCGGCCACGTAGGCCGGCACGTTGTAGCCCGAGGGGTCGACGAGCCAGTCTGATTGCCCGCGGCCGACCACGTCGGGGCAGACCACGCGAAAACTGTCCGACAGGTCGCGCGCCAGGGTGTCGAAATCGCGGCCCTGGCGCGACAAGCCATGCACGCAGACCACCACGCGGCGCGATGCCGGGTCGCCCCATTCCCAGTAGGCCATGCGGTGCAGGCCGCGGCTGTCCAGGCACTGGACGTTCCGGAGGCGGGGTTCGACGACGGCAGCGGAAGACACAGCGGGAGACACAGCGGAAGACACAGCAGAAGACAGGGTCATGGAACGGGCCGGGAAGATAATGCGGTCATCGTATCAACGCCACCCAGAGGCTTGCGGCCATGCTCACAGGAAAGACTGCTCTCGTCACGGGTTCCACCAGCGGCATCGGGCTGGGCATGGCCAAGATGCTGGCGCAGCGCGGCGCCAACGTCATGCTCAACGGCTTCGGCGATGTCGACGGCGCCCTGGCCGAACTGCGCGGCGCCCCCGGCCGGGCCGCGTACCACGGCGCCGACATGAGCCAGCCGGCGCAGATCGAGGACATGGTGCGCAGCTGCGAGCGCGAATTCGGCGCGGTCGACATCCTCGTCAACAACGCCGGCATCCAGCACGTGGCGCTGGTCGAAGACTTTCCACTCGAGCGCTGGGACGCCATCATCGCCATCAACCTCAGCTCGGCCTTTCACGCCGTGCGCGCGGCGCTGCCGGGCATGAAGCAGCGCAACTGGGGGCGGGTCATCAACGTGGCCTCGGTGCACGGGCTGGTGGCCTCGGCGCAGAAAAGCGCTTACGTGGCGGCCAAGCACGGCCTGGTGGGCTTTACCAAGGCCGTGGCGTTGGAATGCGCCACCACCGGCGTCACCGTGAACGCCGTGTGCCCCGGCTGGGTGCTGACCCCGTTGGTGCAGAAGCAGGTGGACGCGCGCGCGCTGGCCGACGGCGTCAGCGAGGACGTGGCCAAGGCCTGCCTGCTGGGCGAGAAGCAGCCTTCGCTGCAGTTCACCACACCCAAGGAGCTGGCCGAGTTGGTGATGTTTTTGTGCTCGGCAGCGGCGCAGAACGTGCGCGGCGTGGCCTGGAACGTGGACGGTGGCTGGGCCGCTCAGTAGCCACGCATCAGCCGGACAAGGACCGAGCCGCGGCGGCGGCCGGGTCGGCCCGCCTCACTTGGTCATCTGGATGCTGCCGCTGACCGTGGCCGTGACCTGGGCCTTGCCGGCCTCGACCGGCAGCGCCTCCTCGACCATCGCACGACTGGCCTGGGCGCGCATCAGCGGCTGAAACGGACCCGGACCGGTCTCGTTGCCCGACACCGCCACTTCGCGGATCACGTGGCCGCCCATGCCGAACTGCTTGCTCACCGCCTCGGCGCGCGCTCGAAAGCGCGCGATGGCCTGGCCCGCGACATCGGCCTCGACGCGCTCGCGGGCTTCACGCGACAGCGTAAAGCCGACGCGGGCGATCGACAGCGTGGTGATGCGCGATGTGAGCTGCGCGATGGCCTGGGTGTCGCGGCCTTCCACGACCAGCTCGGTGCTGCCCTGCCAGCTGGCGATGGTGGCGCTGCTGCCCGACCCGGGTTTGGGCGGGGCGTAGCGCGGATACAGCGAGAACGCGCCGGTCTGCACTTCCAGCTGCCCGGGCCGGGCGCCCTTGCGGGCTTCGGTCAACGCCGCGTCCAGCGCCTGCTTAAGCTGCGTCTGCACGGTGGCCGCGTCGGCGGCGTCACGCGTGGTGGAGAACACCACCGTCAGCCAATCGCGCGGCAGTTCGACGGTGGCGCTGGCTGACAAGGACACCACGTTCACAGGGGGCGGCGCGACGCCCTGGGCGGTGGCCGGAGACGCCAACGACAACGCCAGCGTCAACGCCAACGCGCCCAAGGTGGTGGCAAGTGTGTTTAAAAGGGTATTCATCCGGGTTCCTGAGTTGGGGCATGGGGCCGGCATGCAAAGGCACGACGGCGCTGTGTTCACAGCGCGCCCCGAGCTTCGGGCGTTGACAGCGCAGTCTTTGCGCACAGTGACGAAAGATTTGTAACAGCTCGTCAGTGGGCTGTAAAACACTGAAATATCACCCCGCACAATGCGTCTGTTACAAATTCGGAGTGTGCCCATGAACCAGCCTGCCGTCGCCCGCGTGGACCGAGTGGTGGTCGTCGACGATGACGCCCGCATCCGTGACCTGCTGCGCCGCTATCTGACGCAGGAAGGTTTCGACGTGTTGCTGGCCGAGGACGCCAAGGCGCTGAACCGGGTGCTCACCCGCGAAACGGTGGACCTGATCGTGCTGGACCTGATGATGCCCGGCGAAGACGGGCTGTCGGTGTGCCGGCGGCTGCGCGCCGGTGGCGACAGCACGCCCATTATCATGTTGACGGCCAAGGTCGAGGACGTCGACCGCATCGTCGGGCTGGAAGTGGGCGCCGATGACTACCTCGCCAAGCCCTTCAACCCGCGCGAATTGCTGGCCCGCATCCACGCCGTGTTGCGCCGTCGTCCAGCGCTCGAAGCGCCCGGCGCGCCGTCCAAGGACGGGCAGTTGGTCAACTTCGGCCCCTTCGAGTTCGACCTGTCGCTGCGGCGCCTGTCCAAGGGGGGCGAACAGATCGCCCTGACCACCGGCGAGTTCTCAATGCTCAAGGCGCTGGTGCGCCACCCGCGGCAGCCACTGTCGCGCGACAAGCTGGCGCAGTTGGCACGCGGACGCGAGTTCGAACCCTTCGACCGCAGCCTGGACGTGCAGATCTCGCGCCTGCGCAAGATGCTCGAGCCCGACCCGGCGCAGCCGCGGTACATCCAGACCGTCTGGGGTGTGGGCTATGTGTTCGTGCCGGACGGCGCGAACTGACCCGTCGCCGCCCCGCGCCCTAGCCCGCCTTGCCTTGAACCTCTTCTGGCGTACCTTTACGCTGATCGCCCTCTTGCTCACAGGCGCCGTGTTCGCCTGGGCGCAGACCGCCAGACAGCTCGATGTCGAACCGCGCGCCCGGCAAGCGGCGCGGCACACCGCGGACCTGGTTCAGCTGGCTCGCGCCACATTGCAAGCCAGCGGTGCCAGCGGACGCGCTGCGCTGTTGCGCACCCTTGAGACCCAGGCCACGCTGCAAGTCAGGCCACGCTACACGGCCGACAGGCTGGACCGTTTCGAGCCTGATCGCTACATGACGCTCTATACCGAACAGCTGAGCCGCCTGCTCGGCCCCGACGTGCTGGTGGCGCAGGCCGTGAATGGCAGCCCGGCACTGTGGGTGGGCTTCAGTGCCGAGCGCGAACGCTTCTGGCTGCGCACCGAACTGCCCAACGTCGCATTGCAGCCGGACATGAAGCAGGACAGGGGCCAGGACATGCAGCAAGACATGTCCAACGACATGCGCTGGGTCCTGTGGCCAGGCATCGCGCTGCTCTTAATCCTGGTCGGCTCGGCACTGGTTGCCCGGGTCATCAACCAACCGCTCAGGCAACTGTCTTTCGCGGCCAGCCGCATGCGCGGTGGCGACCTGGATTCGCGGCTCGACGAGACCAACCTGACGAGCGAGATCCGCGAGGTCAACAAGGGCTTCAACAAGATGGCCCGCGAACTGGCCCGCGTGGAAGAAGACCGTGCCGTGATGCTGGCCGGCATCAGCCACGACCTGCGAACGCCACTGGCGCGCCTGCGGCTGGAAACCGAGATGAGCGTGCACGAGGAAGAGGCCAAGCGCAACATGGCCATGGACATAGACCAGCTCGACGGCATCATCGACAAGTTCATGGATTACGCCCGCCCGGGCGCGACACAAACCCGGCCGGTGCACGTCGCGCAGCTGGTCGACCGCGAGGCGGCGATGTTCCGCGACACCTCGCAGATCCGCATCACGGCCCGTGTGCCCTCCGAACTGGCAGTCCTGGCCGACGAGACCGAACTCGGACGGGTGTTTCAAAACCTGTTCGAGAACGCCCGCCGCTACGGCCGCGGCACTTACACAGGCGTGGCCGAGGTCAATGTCAGCCACGCCAGCACGGGTGCGTGGGTGATCCTCAGCGTGCGCGACCAGGGGCCGGGCGTGGCGCCCGAGAAGCTGTTGCAACTGACCACGCCTTTCTTCCGCGGCAACGCCGCGCGCACGGCGGCCACCGGCGCCGGTCTGGGACTGGCCATCGTCGAAAAAGCCATGCTGCGCATGGGCGGCAGCCTGGAAATGGCCAATGCGACTGATGGCGGCCTGGTGGCGCACCTGCGGCTGAAGCGGGCGCCGGGCTGATTGCCCGACACCGAACCGTTCACGGCACCCGCGGCCCGATCAGCAAGCACACCGCGCGCGCCTCGATGGCCCGGCCTTCGCCTACCGGGCCCAATTGCTCGGCGGTCTTGGCCTTCACGTTCACGGCTGCGGTGGCCAGACCCAAGGCCGCCGCGATGCTCTCGCGCATTGCCGGGATGTGCGGCGCCATCTTCGGCGCCTGGGCGACGATGGTGCTGTCGACGTTGACGATCTCGCATCCCGCGGCGCGCACGCGGCGCGCTGCCTCGGTGAGCAGCACCACCGAGTCCGCGCCCCTGAACGCGGCGTCGGTGTCGGGGAAATGCCGGCCGATGTCGCCCAGACCGGCCGCGCCGAAGAGCGCGTCGGTGATGGCGTGCAGCAGCGCGTCGGCGTCCGAGTGGCCGAGCAGGCCGTGGCTGTGCGGGATGGTGACTCCGCCCAGCACCAGCGGACGTCCTGCGACGAGCTGGTGCGTGTCCCAGCCTTCGCCGATGCGCAGTCGCATGAGATCCATCAGCGCGTCTCCAGGAGTCGTTGTGCCAGCGCAAAGTCTGCCGGCCAGGTGAGCTTGAAGTTCTCGGCCTCGCCGGGCACGAGCAGCGGGGCGTGACCCAGGGCCTCGATGGCGCTGGCCTCGTCGGTGATCTCGGTCGGCCCCGCCGTGCTGGCAGCCAGCGCTTGCTGAAGCAGCCCCAGGCGGAACATTTGCGGCGTCTGCGCCAGCCACTTGGCCCGGCGGTCCAGCGTGGCAGCCACCCGACCAGCGGACGATTGCTTCAGGGTGTCGGCCAGGGGCAGCGCCAGCAGGCCGCCGACGACATCAATCAGACAGGCGTCGATCAGCCTGTCGACCCAGGCCGGCTGCAGCAGACAGCGCGCGGCGTCGTGCACGAGCACCCAGTCGTCGTCACCCACGCCGCGCTCGCGCAGCGCGCCCAAGCCCTTCAGCACGCTCAGCGCGCGGGTGTCGCCCCCGCAACGCGCAACCCAGGCCCGTGCGCCAGTGAAGGCAGGCGCGTAACGCTCGAACTGGGCGTCGTCGGGCGACAGCACCACCAGCGTGGCCTCCAGGCGGGGCACGGCCTGCAAGGCCTGCAACGTGTGCGCCACCACCGCCTGACCCACCAGCGGCGCGTACTGCTTGGGTGCCACTTTGCCGGCGCGCGTGCCGACGCCGGCACAGGGCACCAGGGCAACCAGGCGAGGCGTTGCCAAGGCGCTCACCACGCGACGGGCACGGGGTAGCGCTGGATCGCCAGGTCGGGCGTCAACAGCGTCATGCCGTGGTGGATGGCCTGGCAGACCAGCAAGCGATCGAACGGGTCGGTGTGCACCGCGGGCAGCTTGTCGAGCATCAAGGTGGCGCCTTCGGCCAGCGGCAGCGGCTCGATGCCGTGGCGGCTGCGCTCACGCGGCACGTACAGCCCCGGCGCGTCGGCCAGCGGCAACTTGCCTAGCTGGTGTTTGACAGCAATTTCCCACGCCGAGACTGCAGACAGGAACACCTCGTGCGCCGGGTCGGCAAACAGCGCTGCCGCCGTGGCACCCAGGCGCGCATCGCCCCGAACGGCCCACAAGAAGGTGCAGGTGTCGAGCAGCAGCTTCACCTCACAGCCCCGGCTCTGCCCCGGCAGCCCCGGCGTGCCCGGCCAGCGCGCGCACGAGCTCTTCAGGCAGTGGCTCGAAGAAGCTGTCGGGCAGTGGGGTGCCCGCATCGGCGGCCAAACCCAGGGGACGCGACTCGCGACGTGGCTTGACCTGCAGGGCCACCAGGCGGGCCACAGGCTGGTTGCGCCGACAGATCAGCACCTCTTCTCCGCGCTCGGCTGCTGCCAGATACTTGGCCAGGTTGTCCCGAACCTCGTGGACGTTGGGCTGATGCATCGGATACCGCATGGGAGAACTCCTCATGACCATGAACATGTACAAGTTTATGGCCAGATCAGGGATCCCGCAAACGCGAACTTGGCGAAGTACCTGCCGAAGTACCTGGCGAAGTACCTGCCGATGCCGCAGTGCCTACAATTTGCAGTTTTTCGCCGCCGCATTGCGATGGCGTCTGACACCGGCTACATGCAGCTACCTTTGGTCCACCCCGGCAAGCGATTCACGCTGCCGCTCCCTGTCGGTTCTGCCGACGCCTTGCTGCTGGCCCGCTTCGCGCGCAGCCATGCCGACGCCAAGCGCCTGCTGGCCGTGTTCAGCGCCGAGCCCGCCGACACCGCGCGGCTGGCGGATGAATTGCCCTTTTTCGAACCCGGCCTGCGCGTGGCCGTGTTTCCGGACTGGGAGACCCTGCCCTACGACACCTTCAGCCCGCACCAGGACCTGATCTCCGAGCGCCTGGCCACGTTGTGGCGGGTGAAGAACGGCGAGGTCGATGTGGTGCTGCTACCGGCCAGCACGGCGCTCACCCGGCTGGCACCGCCGTCGTTCATGGCCGGCACAACGTTCCACTTCAAGCAGAAGTCCCGGCTCGACGAAGCGCGCCTGAAAGCCCAGTTGGTGCTGGCCGGCTACCAGCACGTCAGCCAAGTCGTGAGCCCCGGAGAGTACGCTGTGCGCGGCGGGCTGATCGACCTCTTTCCCATGGGCAGCCTCGTGCCCTACCGCGTGGACCTGTTCGACGACGAGGTCGAGTCCATCCGCACCTTCGACCCCGACAGCCAGCGCAGCCTGTACCCGGTGCCCGAGGTGCGCCTGCTGCCGGGCCGCGAGTTTCCGCTCGACGACAAGGCGCGCAGCGCGTTCCGCGCCCGCTGGCGCGAGCAGATCGAGGGCGACCCGACCCGCTCGCGCATCTACAAGGACATCGGCGCCGGCCTCGCCAGTGGCGGCATCGAGTACTACCTGCCGCTGTTCTTCGACGAGCCCGGCACCTTGTTCGACTACCTCGGGCCCGAGGCGGCGTTGGTGCTGCACGGCAAGGTCGACGAGGCGCTGGAGCGCTTCTGGATCGACACGCGCGAACGCCACCGCTTCCTGCAGCACGACCCCGAGCGCCCGTTGTTGCCGCCGGCCAGCATCTTCATGCCGACGGAAGAATTCTTTCAACGCACCCAGGCGCATGCCACGCTGTCGCTGCGAGGAACGGAACCTGCAAAGGGCTCGGAAGAGCCCGCTGCTGCGGTCTCGTGGGCACGGCCGTTGCCCGACGTGAGCATCGACCGCGGTGCCACCGAGCCGCTGCACCTGCTGGAGCGGCACCTGCGTCAGACCGTGCACCGCGTGCTGCTGGTGGCCGAGAGCGACGGCCGCCGCGAGAGTTTGCTGGAGCTGCTGCGCGACCACGGCATCAGCGTGCCCAGCGTGGCCACGCTGGCGGAGTTCCTCGCGCCGGGCGAGACGATGGAAAAGGTGGCCATCACCGCCGCGCCACTGGCCGCGGGCTTCCACTGGATCGATGCGGGCGAGTCCGGCGGCGGCGCAGTCTCCGTCCAGTTCATCACCGAGACCGAGCTCTTCGCCACCACACCGCAGGCACGCAAGCGGCGCAAGCAGGAACAGGTCAGCAGCGTCGAGGCGCTGATCAAGGACCTGTCGGAGCTCAAGCTCGGCGACCCGGTCGTGCACCTGAACCACGGCATCGGGCGCTACCGGGGCCTGATCAACATCGACCTCGGCTTGGACGAGGGGGGGGCCAGCGAATTCTTGCATCTGGAGTACGCCGACAAGGCCACGCTGTACGTGCCGGTGGCGCAGCTGCAGCTGATCAGCCGCTACACCGGTGTCAGCGCCGACGAGGCGCCGCTGCACCGGCTGGGCAGCGGCCAGTGGGAAAAGGCCCGGCGCAAGGCGGCCGAGCAGGTGCGCGACACCGCTGCCGAGCTGCTGAACCTGTACGCGCGCCGCGCCGCCAAAGAGGGCTTCGCGCACCGCTTCAGCCCGCACGACTACGAGGCATTCGCCACCAGCTTCGGCTTCGAGGAAACCGCCGACCAGCGCGCCGCCATCCACGCGGTGATCCAGGACATGGTCAGCCCGCGGCCGATGGACCGGCTGATCTGCGGCGACGTCGGCTTCGGCAAGACCGAGGTCGCCCTGCGCGCGGCCTTCGTGGCCGTGCACGGCGGCAAGCAGGTGGCCATCCTGGCACCCACCACGCTGCTGGCCGAGCAGCATTTCCAGACCCTGGTCGACCGCTTCGGCCAGTGGCCGGTGAAGATCGCCGAGCTGTCGCGCTTTCGCAGCCCCAAGGAAGTGAAGGCGGCGCTGGAAGGCATCGCCGCGGGCACGGTGGACATCGTGGTCGGCACGCACAAGCTGCTGTCTTCCGATTGCAAATTCGCCAGACTGGGGCTGCTCGTCATCGACGAAGAACACCGCTTCGGCGTGCGCCACAAGGAAGCCATGAAGGCGCTGCGTGCCGAGGTCGATGTGCTCACGCTCACGGCCACGCCCATCCCGCGCACGCTGGGCATGGCGCTGGAAGGACTGCGGGACCTGAGCGTGATCGCCACCGCGCCACAGCGCCGACTGGCCATCAAGACCTTCGTGCGCAGCGAAGGCAACAGCGTCATCCGCGAGGCCGTGCTGCGCGAGCTGAAGCGCGGCGGGCAGGTGTACTTCCTGCACAACGAGGTCGACACCATCCAGGGCCGCAAGCAGAGGCTGCAAGAGCTGCTGCCCGAGGCGCGCATCGCGGTGGCCCACGGCCAGATGCCCGAGCGCGAACTCGAGCACGTGATGCGCGACTTCGTCGCGCAGCGTCACAACCTGCTGCTGTGCAGCACGATCATCGAGACCGGCATCGACGTGCCCACGGCCAACACCATCGTCATCAGCCGCGCCGACAAGTTCGGCCTGGCGCAGCTGCACCAGCTGCGCGGGCGCGTGGGGCGCAGCCACCACCAGGCCTACGCCTACCTGCTGGTGCCCGACACGCAGACGCTCACCAAGCAGGCCACCATGCGGCTGGACGCCATCCAGGCGATGGAGGAACTCGGCTCGGGCTTCTATCTCGCCATGCACGACCTGGAAATTCGCGGTGCCGGCGAGGTGCTGGGCGAGAACCAGAGCGGCAACATGATGGAGATCGGCTTCCAGCTCTACAACGACATGCTGGGCGAGGCCGTCAGCGCCCTGCGCAGCGGTCGCGAGCCCGATCTGCTGAGCCCCCTGGGCGACTTTGGCAACAGCACCGACATCAACCTGCACGCCCCCGCCCTGCTGCCCGATGCGTATTGCGGCGACGTGCAGGTGCGCCTGAGCCTGTACAAGCGCCTGGCCACGGCCGACAAGGCCGCCACCATCGACGCGTTGCTCGAAGAAGTGACCGACCGTTTCGGCAAGCTGCCGACGCAGGGGCAGACGCTCTTCGACACCCACCGCCTGCGCGTGCTGGCCAAGCCCTATGGCGTGCTGAAGATCGATGCCGGCCCCAAGCTGATGAACATCACGTTCCGCCCCCAGGCGCCCATCGACGCACAGCGCATCGTCGAGATGGTGCAGAAGAACCGCGCCATCAAGCTGGTCGGCAACGACAAGCTGCGCGTCGACCGCGAGATCACGGCGCCGGCCGACCGCGCGCACTACCTGCGTGACCTGCTCAAGGCGCTGGGGCCGCCCAAGGTGACTGCGGCATGACTTCCGTTGAAACCGGCCACGAGATCGAGCCCGGCCTCTTCGTTCGCGGCTTCACGCCGCCGCTGCGCTTGGCGCACTTCAAGCTCGTCGCCCTGGACATGGACTCCACGCTCATCAACATCGAGTGCGTCGACGAGATCGCCGATGCCGCAGGCCGCAAGGCCGAGGTGGCGGCCATCACCGAAGCCGCCATGCGCGGCGAAATCACCGACTACAAGGACAGCCTGCGCCGCCGCGTGGCCTTGCTGGCCGGCGTGCCGCAGGAAGCGCTGCAGCGGGTGTACGACGAACGGCTGCGACTCAACCCCGGCGTCGAGACCTTCGTGCGCGCCTGCCAGGCCGCGGGGCTGAAGACGCTGCTGGTCTCGGGCGGTTTCACCTTCTTCAGTGAACGCGTGCGTGCCCGCTTGGGCCTGGACTTTGCCCGCGCCAACACAATCGGCTTGGCCGACGGCCGGCTGACCGGCACGCTGCAGGACGGGCCCTGGGGCGACATCGTCGACGGCGCCGAGAAGAAGCGCGTACTGCTCGAGGTGTGCGACCTGATGGGCATCGCCCCCGAACAAGCCATCGCCGTGGGTGACGGCGCCAACGACCTGCCGATGATGCGGGCCGCCGGCCTGTCGATCGCCTTCCACGCCAAACCGGCGGTGCGCGAACAGGCCATGCTGTCCATCGTCACCGGCGGCATGGACCGCGCGCTGACGCTGCTGCACGGTTGAGCCGGCCCCGGCGGGGCCGGCAGGCCCGACCCAGCCGGGTCGACACCGACCCGGCGCCGGTTACTTGAAGCCGACGCGGTCCAGCATCTGCTGCACCTGGGCGGTGTTGGCCCCCACCTTGTTGATGGGCACGGTCTCGGCCTTGAAGGCACCCAGGCGGGCCAGCACGGGGTTGTTGCTCGTCACCGTGGGCACGGCGGGGTACTCGTTGTTGCCATCCGCCAGCATGGCCTGGGCGGCATCACTCGCCAAGTACTCGAGGAAGCGCACGGCGGCGGCGCGGTTCTTGGCGTTGCGCGCCACGGCCGCGCCCGAGATGTTGACGTGCGTGCCCCAGCTGGACTGGTTGGGGAACATGACGCCCACTTTGTCCATGGCAGCCTGGTCTGCGGGTTTGGTCGACCGCATCAGACGGGCGACGTAGTAGGTGTTGCTCAGCGCCACGCCGCATTCGCCCGAGGCCACGCCCATGATCTGGTCGGTGTCGCCGCCCTTGGGTGCGCGCGCCAGGTTGTCGACCACGCCCTTGAGCCAGGCCTCGGTGCGCTGCGGGCCCAGGTGTTCGAGTTGCGAGCCGATGAGGCTGAGGTTGTAGGGGTGCGACCCCGAGCGCGTGCACACCAGGCCCTTCATCGCCGGCGCGGCCAGCTTCTCGTAGCTGTCCACGTCCGACGGCTTGACGCGGGCCCTGTCGTACACCAGCACACGGGCGCGGGTCGACATGCCGAACCACTGCGAGCCATTGCCGGCGTCGCCGCCGCGCAGCTGGGCGGGGATGCGCTGCTCCAGCAGCGCCGACTTCACGGGCTGGAACAGGCCGTCCTGTTCGCCGCGCCACAGCCGGGCTGCATCGACCAGCAGGATCACGTCGGCCGGGCTGGACGTGCCCTCAGCCTTCAGGCGCGCCAGGATGCCGGCGTCGTCGGCTTCAATACGGTTGATGCGGATGCCGGTGGCCTGGGTGAAGTTGTTGTAAAGCGCCTCGTCGGTCTGGTAATGCCGGGCCGAATACAGGTTGAGCTCGGCGTCTTGCGCGTGGGCCAGTGGGGCGGCCATAGCCACGGCCGACAGCACTGACGCGGCCAAGGTTCGGCGGGCAATGGGGCGAATCAGGTTCATGTGCGGGTCCCGGAGTGAATTCGATGCCTGGAGCGTACACGTAATGCGAATCATTGTCATTAAGATTCGTTTTCCAGCCATCAACCGACCAGCTGGGCCCACACCTTGTCCAGCCGCTTCACGCTCACCGGCTGCGGTGTGCGCAGTTCCTGGGCAAACAGGCTGATGCGCAGCTCTTCCAGCAGCCAGCGGTACTCGTCCATGCGAGCGTGCCCTGCCCCCTTCAGCTCGGCCACGCGACGCAGCCAGCGCTGCTCCAGCGGGCGCAGCTCGGCCAGGCGCGCGGTGTCGCGCGCGGGGTCGGAGCGCCACTTGTCCAGGCGCAGCACCACGCCCTTCAAGTAGCGCGGCAGGTGCTGCAGCGCCGGCCAGGGTGTGGCCACGAGAAAGCGCTTGGGCACCAGACGTTGCAATTGCGCGTTGACGTCGTCCGCCACTTCGCGCGGCGCCAAGCTGCCCTTCAGCTTGCGCAGCGCAGCAGCGTGTTCGGCCAGCACGACGCTGGCCACCCGCGCGACCTCGTGGGCGATCAGCGTCAGGCGCGGCCGGCCCTCTTCCAGGCGGCGGGCGAAGGCGCGCTCGTCCTGCGGCAGGGGCTCGGCCAGGAAGGCGCGGTCGAGCGCCACTTCGACGATCTGCGCGCGCAGCTCTTCCAGCGTGCCCAGGGCCATGTAGGCGCCGGCCAGCTTTGTCAGTTCCGGAATGCCCTTTTCCAGGTATTTCAGCGGCTCCTTGATCTGCAGCGCCACCAGCCGGCGCAGGCCGGCGCGGTGCCGCGCGGCGGCCAGGTCGGGCTCGTCGTAGACCTCGATTTCGACATGCGTGCCGCAGTCCAGCAACGCCGGGAAGCCCACCAGCACCTGCGGGCCGCGGCGGATCTCCATCAACTCGGGCAGCTCGCCAAAGGTCCAGGCGGTGTAGGGCGTGGGGGGGGTGCGCAGGCCCTCACCCCCGCCCTGTCCCGCAGGCGGGAGAGGGGGCAATCCACTCCCTGTCCCTCCTGCGGAAGAAGATCGGGGTGAGGGTGAACCACCCCCTCGCCCGCTTGCGGGAGAGGGCTGGGGTGAGGGTGAGGGCAGCGCCGTGGCGCCCACCTTCAACGCCGCCAACGCCTGGAACGCCGTGCGCGCCTGCCCTCCCAGCTCGGCCTTCAAACCCGGCAGGTCGCGGCCCGTGCCGAGTTGGCGGCCGTGCTCGTCGACAACACGAAAGTTCATGAACAGGTGCGGCAGCAACTGGTCGAGCTTGAAGTCATTGCGCTGCACGGCCAGTTGGGTGCGCTCGCGCACGGCCTTGAGCAGCGCGTCCATCAGGCTGCCCTGGCCGAAGGGCGTGAGCTCGCAGAACTCCGCCGCGTAGTCGGGCAGCGGCACCAGCCGCGTGCGCGGCCGCTGGTGCAGGCTCTTGGTCAGCGCCAGCACCTTGGCCGTCAGCATGCCGGGCACCAGCCACTCGCAGCGCTCTTCGCTGACCTGGTTCAGCGCGTAGATCGGCACGGTGACGGTGACGCCGTCCTTGGCGTCGCCGGGCTCGTGCAGGTAGCTCGTGACGCAGTCGATGCCGCCCAGCCGCAGCACCTTGGGGAAGGCCGAGGTGGTGATGCCCGCCGCCTCGTGCCGCATCAGCTCTTCGCGCGTCAGCTGCAGCAGTTGCGGCTGCTTCTTGATTTCTTCGCGGTACCACTTCTCCAGCGTGGCGCCCGAGCACACGTCGGGCGGCAGTTGCTGGTCGTAGAAGGCGAAGATGAGTTCGTCGTCCACCAGCACGTCCTGCCGGCGTGCCTTGTGCTCAAGTTCCTGCACCTGCTTGACGAGCTTGCGGTTGTGGGCCAGGAAGGGCAGGCGCGTTTCCCATTCCTCGCCGACCAGCGCCTCGCGAATGAAGATGGCCCGCGCGGCGGCCGGGTCCAGCCGGCCGAAGTTCACGCGCTTGTTGTTGTAGATGACGATGCCGTACAGCGTGGCGCGCTCCAGGGCCACCACCTCGGCGGCCTTCTTCTCCCAGTGCGGTTCGAGCAGCTGCGTCTTCAGCAGGTGGCCGGCGATGCCGGGAATCCACTGCGGCTCGATCGCCGCCAAGCCACGCCCGTACAGCCTGGTCGTCTCGACGAGTTCTGCCGCCACCAGCCAGCGCCCGGGCTTCTTGCTCAGGTGCGCGCCCGGGTGGCGCCAGAACTTCACGCCGCGCGCACCCAGGTACCAGTCTTCGTCGTCGCTCTTGCAACCCAGGTTGCCCAGCAGCCCGGCCAGCATCGACAGGTGAATCTGCTCGTAGCTGGCCGGCAGCGTGTTCAGCCGCCAGCCGTGCTCGGCCACCACGGTGTGCAGCTGCGAGTGGATATCGCGCCACTCGCGCACACGCCGCACGCTGACGAAGCTGTCGCGCAAGCGCTGTTCCTGCTGGCGGTTGGAGAGCTTGTGCACTGCCGCGCCGCTGGCGTCGGCGTGGCCGCGGCCTTCCTCGATCCAGTTCCACAGCTTCAGGTAGCCCAGGAACTCGCTCTTCTCGTCGTCGAACTTGCGGTGCCTCTCGTCGGCGGTTTGCGCCTGCTCCTGCGGGCGGTCGCGCACGTCCTGCCCGCTGAGTGCTGCGGCGATGACGAGCACTTCGCTGAGTGCCTCGCGATTGCGCGCTTCCAGGATCATGCGGCCGACGCGCGGGTCCAGCGGCAGCTTCGACAACTCGCGCCCCATCGCGGTCAGCTCGTTGGCCTCGTCGATGGCGTTCAGCTCGTCGAGCAGCGCGTAGCCGTCGGCAATGGCCTTCTTGGGCGGCGCCTCCAAGAAGGGGAAGTCCTCCACCGTGCCCAGGTGCAGCGCCTTCATGCGCAGGATCACGCCGGCCAGCG
>ENA-OBIT01000435-OBIT01000435.1-metagenomes-genome-assembly--contig:-NODE-435-length-18577-cov-5.77718_pt1 | contig 18577 bp, 19 predicted proteins | sample MGYA00153386_OBIT01 | MGnify analysis MGYA00153386
ACCGGCCGGGTAGACAACGTTTACGGCGACCGAAACCTGATGTGCAGCTGCGTGCTGGTAGCCGACTACGCTTGAACTTGCGCGGGAATGCTATTAAATAAGTAGCTTTTCCCGCCCGTATTTGATGGGTAAGAGTACGATTTAGCGATAAAAAGTGGTTGGCAAGCTAGTAGATCACTACGGAACTATAAGATTAGGCCTTGCAGCGGACGAAAGCTGCACCTGAATGCTTTAGCAATACCCATCACCACACATATGCCGCTAAGCTGGAACGAAATCAAATCACGTGCTTTGGCGTTTAGTCGCAACTGGGCAGATGCAGCGCATGAAGACAGTCAAGGCAAACCTTTCTGGATTGATTTTTTTGAAATTTTTGGCATCACCAATAAGCGCGTCGCAACGTTTGAACATGCCGTTAAAAAACTCAAAGGTCTGGACGGTGAAAGCGCCAAGATTGACGGCTTTGTCGATCTGTTTTGGCCCGGAATGCTGCTGGTCGAGCAAAAATCGCGCGGCAAAGACCTGAGCAAAGCGCTAAGCCAAGCGCTGGACTACTTCCCTGGCATCGCCGAGCGTGACCTTCCGCAAATTGTCATCGTGTGCGACTTTGCGCGCTTTCGCGTGCACATCCTTGCTACGGGTGAGACCATTGAATTTCAACTCAAAGACCTGCACAAACACATCAAGCTGTTTGGCTTTGTGGCGGGTTACCGGGCGCAGGAGATCAAACCCCAAGACCCGGTGAACGTCAAAGCAGCCGAACGAATGGGCCGGCTGCATGACGCACTTAAAACGTCCAACTACACAGGCCATGCGCTTGAGGTGCTGCTGGTGCGCATTCTGTTTTGCCTGTTCGCCGACGACACGGGCATCTTTCAGCCCGCGCAGGCGTTTCGTACTTTTATTGAAGAGCGTACCGCTTCAGACGGGTCTGACGTAGGTTCCCAGTTGGCAAAGTTGTTTCAAACGCTCAATACCGACGAGGCAAAACGCAGCAAAGCATTGGATGAGCAAGTCGCCGCCTTTCCATACGTTAATGGCAAGCTGTTTGAAGAGGCCCTTCCCATGGCCGATTTCAACACCTCAATGCGCGAGGCATTGCTGGATGCGTGCGCGCTGGACTGGTCAGCCATCAGCCCGGCTATTTTCGGCAGCCTTTTCCAGTCCATCATGGATTCCAAAGCGCGCCGCATCCTTGGCGCGCACTACACCAGTGAAGAAAATATTCTCAAGCTGATCAAGCCGCTGTTTTTGGACGAGCTGTGGGCAGAGTTTGGCAAGGTCAAAAGCAACCGCAACAAACTGTTTGAGTTTCATAAAAAACTGCGGCTGCTAACGTTTTTTGACCCCGCTTGCGGCTGCGGTAACTTTTTAGTCATCAGCTACCGCGAGCTGCGGCTGTTGGAGCTGGAAGTACTGCGCACCTCCAACACGTCAAACCAGCTGGGCGTTGACATTCACGGCTTGATTGGCATCAACGTTGACCAGTTTTACGGTATTGAAATTGAAAAGTTCCCCGCCCAGATTGCCCAAGTTGCCCTGTGGCTGATGGACCACCAGATGAACCTGCGCGTGAGCGAAGAGTTCGGCATGTACTTCGCGCGGATACCATTGAGAACCACTCCACACATCTTGCACGGCAATGCGCTGCAGGTGGACTGGAATGACGTGTTGCCTGCGCAGAGGTGCAGCTTTGTTTTGGGGAATCCGCCGTTTGTCGGCGCAAAGTTCATGGATGACGCGCAACGCCTCGACACGAGAGCGGTCTTTGCGGGTATCGACAACGCGGGTTTGCTGGATTTTGTGGCGGCCTGGTACGTCAAAGCCGCTCGATACATGAAGATGCCCGAGACCGGAATCGAACCTATACGCACCGCTTTTGTTTCAACCAACAGCATCAGCCAGGGGGAACAAGTTGGCGTGCTGTGGGGCTGGCTTTTGGCTCAAGGCACACACATCAACTTTGCACACCGCACATTTAGCTGGACAAATGAGGCGGCGGGCAAAGCAGCGGTGCATTGCGTGATCATTGGCTTTGGACTTGAAGATCGTCCCGGCAAAGTGATTTATGAATATGACGACATTAAGGGTGTTGCGCACGCCGTTCCAGCATCAAATATCAATCCTTATTTGGTAGACGCCGCCGATCTCGTGCTTCCGCGACGTTCAAGACCGATTTGTAACGCTCCTGAAATCGGCATTGGTAACAAACCAATCGATGGAGGCTGGTATCTGTTTACTCCCGCAGAGAAAAAGGCTTTTTTGTTGGTAGAGCCAAATTCCAAAAAGTACTTTCGACGGTGGGTCGGCGCGGAAGAATTTATCAACAACTTGGAGCGCTGGTGCCTTTGGCTCCGCGACACAACTCCATCAGATCTGCGTGGTATGCCCAAAGTATTGGAACGTGTCGAGGCGGTTAAAAAGGTACGGCTCGGCAACGGTCCAAACAGTAAGGGGAAGTTAGCCGAAAAATCCCCACCCAAATCGACACAAAACCTGGCGCAAACGCCCACTCTTTTTCATGTGGAATTTGTTCCTGTTAAGAAATTTATGGTCATACCAGAGGTGTCATCCGAAAACAGAATGTACGTACCGATGGGTTTTTTATCTGCTACGGCACTTGCAAGTAACAAACTTCGCCTATTGCCCGAAGCGACGCTTTATGAATTTGGTGTGCTGACTTCACGAATGCACATGGCTTGGACTCGTTATACGTGTGGTCGTCTCAAGAGCGATTTTCAGTATTCCATCAGCATCGTCTATAACAACTTCCCGTGGCCAGAAATACAGTCAAATAAGCCCACAGCCCAACAAATACGGGCGCAAGCAGCTATTGAAAACGCAGCGCAAGCGGTGCTGGATGCCAGAGCCGCGTTTCCCGACTCATCCCTGGCTGACCTGTATGACCGCCTGTCCATGCCGCCTGCGTTGACCAAGGCACACCAAAAGCTGGACGCCGCGGTAGACAAAGCCTATGAGCTGAGTGGCGGCAAGAAGCTGTACAAAAATGACGCCGAGCGCGTCGCGTATCTTTTCGAGCTGTACCAGCGCTATACCAGCCTGCTGCCCGTAGGCATTGCCAAACCAAAGCGGCGCGGAAAGCCAACGGCAGTTTAGTCTGCTGGTTGCTTGGGATTTTTACTTGGTTTCTGTATAAATACACCCCCTAAACCATTAAATACCGGCGCAGGCAGCTATTAAATGTATAGCTACAGAGTCTCTTTTCCGGCCCACCTGCACAACACTTGTTGTTTAAGATACAACCTACACATTCACCGCTTCACAAATCGTTCATGACCGAAAAAACATCCCCGGTCGCTATCGTCACAGGCGCATCTTCCGGTGTTGGCCTGTACGCCACCCTGGCCCTGGTCTCGCGCGGCTGGCATGTGGTGATGGCTTGCCGTAATGTGGCCAAGGCGCGCACGGCGGCGGCTAGCCTGGGCATTGCCCCGCAAAACATCACACCCATGCTGATTGACCTGGGATCGCAGGCCAGTGTGCGCAATTTTGTTGCCGCTTTCGCTGCCAGCGGCTTGCCGCTCGATGCCCTGGTACGCGACGCTGCCGTGTACCTGCCGCGCATCAAGGAGCCGCAGCGCTCGCCCGAGGGCTTTGAAATTAGTGTGGCCACCAACCACTTTGGGCACTTTTTGCTCAGCCGCTTGCTGTTGCCTGTGTTGCAAAATTCCACACGCCCTGGCCCGCGCCTGATCACGCTCGGAACGGTAACGGCGAACTCGGCAGAATTTGGCGGCAAGGTGCCCATCCCCGCACCTGCTGACCTGGGTGATTTGCAGGGCTTGAAAGCAGGCTTTAAAGCCCCGGTAGCCATGATTGACGGTAAGCCCTTCAAGCCTGGCAAGGCCTACAAAAACAGCAAGCTGTGCAACATGATGATGAGCCGCGAGTTTCATAGCCGCTACCCCGCCGGTACGGGCGTTGTGTTTAACACGCTGTACCCCGACTGCGTTGCAGATACAGCGCTTTTCAGGGACACGCCGCAAGCATTTCGCACCATCTTCCCGTGGTTTCAGAAAAACATTACCAAAGGCTACGTCACGCAAACGCTGGCCGGTGAACGCGTCGCACAGGTAGTAGCCGACGCGGGGTTTGAGTTGTCAGGCCAGCACTGGAGCTGGGGCAACCGCCAGCAAGAAGGCCGCGCCGCATTTGCCCAACCCCTGTCAACCAAAGCCACCAACCTTGCGCGTTCTGCCGAGCTTTGGACGCTGACTGAAAAAATGGTTGGCTTGGAAAGTTTGAGAGCATGAAGCTGATGTCCATCATTTTAATTTCTGTGGGTGCTTTGCTGGCGGCTGCATTGTGGTGGTTGTGGACACCCGACAAAGGCCGCGCTGCCCTTGAGCGCCAATACCTGAACGCCCCCACCGACATGATCGACGTTGCGGGCACACGCCTGCATGTGCGAGACAGCGGGCCCAAGAATGCACCGGCCGTGATTTTTCTGCATGGCTTTGGTGCCAGCCTGCACACTTGGGAGCCGTGGGCCAGTGCCCTGGCCAAAGACCTGCGCGTGGTCCGCATCGACCTGCCCGGCTCAGGCCTCAGCCTGCCTGATGCGACTGGCGACTACTCGGACAAACGCAGCTTGCAAATTTTGATTGCCTTGATGGACCAGCTGGGCCTGGCACGCGCCAGCCTGGTGGGGAGTTCCATCGGCGGGCGCATCGCCTGGACGTTTGCAGGGACCTACCCCACGCGGATTGACAAGTTGGTGCTGGTATCGCCCGACGGTTTTGCCAGCCCGGGCTTTGAGTACGGCAAAACGCCCGACGTGCCCGCCATGGTCAAGCTCATGCGCTATGCCTTGCCCAAAGCCCTGTTGACCATGAGCCTGAAACCCGCCTACGCTACACCAGAAGTTATGACAGACGATTTGGCCACGCGCTACCACGACATGATGCTGGCCCCTGGCAGCCGCGATGCGCTGCTGGCGCGCATGGCGCAAACCGTGCTGGTTGATCCGCTGCCCACCCTTCAACGAATTACCGCGCCCACGCTGCTGGTGTGGGGCGAGCAAGACGCGATGATTCCTTTTGCGAATTCAAATGACTACCTCAAAGCGATTGCTGGCTCAAAACGTGTGTCGTTCAAAGGTGTGGGCCACTTACCGCATGAAGAAGCGCCCGACGAGTCGATTGGCGCTGTTCGGGAGTTTTTGATGGTGCCAACGTCAGCCAAGCGCCAGGAGCCTGGGCAATAAACACAAGATCTTGCCGCAAATGCTATTTAATTCATAGCTTTTTACGCCCGTATTTATTGGCCTAAACACCAAAAATACATAAGGTGTGGATGCTGAAAAAATCGCTATGCGGCAGACCGCGTCACCGCGCCAACCAGCCCAGCGGCGATCAGCAAAAGCGTAGGCGCAACCGTCATCAAAAAGCCTAAAGCGCGCTTTGAAGGATCAGTCACATAAGCGCGCCAGTAAATAAATCGGCCCACCAGGTAAACCGCACCAGCGGCGGCCGCATATCCCTGCGGCCAATACAAAGAAGCAATCAGCACCGCAGGCACGAAGCACACCAGTTGCTCCAGTGTGTTCATCTGCACGCGCACTGCACGCTCAAAGTGCTCATTACCACTCATGGCCGGTGCTTTCACACCGTATTTGCCCCTTGCCTTACCGACGAGAACGCCGAAAAATACAAACTGGATGATGGCGAGCAAGACAACGATGTGCACGTAATTCATGGGTTCTTTCTTGCAGCGATTTGCGCTGACTGTTTTTGATTTTAGGGCTGGGACGCCACAAGATAAAAGCTGCGTGTAACACTACAGCCAACAGGTGTGCAAAGGCTTTGATGAGCAACCAGTTTTGGCGGCTTCAATAAAGCTCTGGGCTGCCGCTGCCTGACCAGCACAAGTTGAAGGCCGTACGCTGCCAGGCACCCACCCAAAACAGAGGCAAATACGGCTTACAAAGGTAAATACGGCTATTAATCTGAAAAGGATAAAAAGTGGCGCTGTGTCTAGAACAACCTGTAAACGACAAGAAACAAATGACTTAGTGCGAACAGCAATGCCGGTTGGGGTCGTTTGAACGATCATGCCGGTGTAGCCAGTTTCAAGCCAACAATGCCCGCCACAATAAGCGCCAGGCTGGCCAGCCGCCCAGCATTCGCTGGTTCATTAAACAGGAAGATCCCCAGAATCGCCGTGCCGACCGCGCCAACGCCGACCCACACCGCATAGGCGGTACCTACAGGCAGCGACTTCATTGCGATGCCCAGCAGCCCCACGCTGATCCCCATCGCCAGCAAAGTGCCGACGGTTGGCCACAGGCGAGTAAAGCCCTCGGTGTATTTAAGGCCGATAGCCCAGGCGATTTCAAACAGCCCAGCAATGACAAGAATGATCCAGTTCATAGGGACCCCTTTTAATATGTAGATTTCAGGAGACATTTCTGTCTGCAGCCCAATGAATACGGGCGTAAGCAGCTATTATAGTAATAGCTGCTTGCGCCCGTATTCATTGGGCTTTGGCCGGCTACACCACCGCCAGCGCCTGATCCAGATCAGCCATCAAGTCATCAATATGCTCAATGCCAATCGACAGGCGCACCATGTCTGGCTTGACGCCTGCTTTAACCAGCTCATCAGGGTTTAACTGGCGGTGCGTGGTGCTGGCTGGGTGGCAGGCGAGCGACTTTGCATCACCAATGTTTACGAGACGGGTGAACAAATTCAAAGCGTCTTGAAACTTGGCGCCTGCAGCCATGGCATCTAGAGACTTCAAACCAAAGCTCACCAAGCCCGAAGCACGCCCGCCCATTTGCCTTTGTACCAGCGCGTGGTCGGGGTGGTCTGCCAGCCCAGCGTAGTTCAGCCAGCTGACTTTGGGGTGCGACTTCAGGTGCTGGGCAATGGCCAATGTGTTCTCGCAAATACGGTCCATGCGCAACGCCAGCGTTTCAATGCCCTGCAAGATTTGAAAAGCGTTCATGGGGCTGAGTGCTGCGCCCAGGTTGCGCAACGGCACGACTCTGGCGCGGCCAATATATGCAGCCTCGCCCAGCGCCTCGGTGTACACCACGCCGTGGTAGCTGACGTCAGGCTCATTCAGGCGCTTGAAGCGCTCTTTGTGCTCGGCCCACGGGAATTTGCCTGAGTCCACAATCGCACCGCCAATGGTGGTGCCGTGGCCGCCCAGGTACTTGGTCAGTGAATGCACGATGATGTCTGCGCCATGCTCAAACGGGCGGCACAGGTAGGGGCTGGGCACGGTGTTGTCCACAATCAACGGCACGCCGTGCGCATGCGCCACTTTGGCCAGCGCGGCAATGTCGGTCACGTTGCCCAGCGGGTTACCGACCGATTCGCAATAGATGGCTTTGGTGCGCGCGTCAATATGCTGCGCAAAAGACTCTGGCTTGCTGGCATCAGCAAAGCGCGCCGTCAGGCCCATTTGCGGAAAGGTGTGCGCAAACAGGTTGTAGGTGCCGCCGTAAAGTTGCGATGCAGAGACGATGTTGTCGCCCGCCTCTGCTATAGTTTGTATAGCGTAGGCAATTGCCGACATGCCAGACGCCACTGCAAGCGCGCCAATGCCGCCTTCAAGCGCCGCAACCCGGCCTTCCAGCACCGCGTTGGTCGGGTTCATGATGCGGCTGTAAATATTGCCGGCTACTTTCAGGTCAAACAAATCAGCGCCGTGCTGCGTGTTGTCAAACGCAAACGCCACCGTTTGGTAAATGGGTACCGCAACTGCTTTGGTTGTTGGGTCAGGGCTGTAGCCGCCATGAACGGCAATAGTTTCGATTTTCATAAATGCTTTCTGGTTGAATTGCGGGCTATTCCGCTTTTCTTAATTTGCGCTGCTTAATTTGATTTGCTTATTTGGCTTTGCTTTTCACCAGCGCGTAAACAAACAGCAATACCACCGCACCAACGATAGATGCGATAAAACCAGCAACTTGGCCTTCCTGGTACAGCCCGAAGGCCTTGCCTGCATAGCTTGCCAAAAATGAGCCTGCCACGCCAAGAATCGCGGTCATGATCCAGCCAAGCTTGTCGTCCCCGGGCTTCACAGCGCGGGCAATAAAACCAACAATCAGGCCGATAAAAATGGTTCCTAGAACAGTCATCATGGAAAAGCTCCTTAAAAATTAACGAATAACCTAACGCGACTGGCAATATAACCCACAGCCTTTGCCTGGGCTGATGCGGCCGCGCCATCGCTTGATTAAAGCCCGCTGGCAATTGCTGACTGGCCGTAAAGCTGTGTAAAGCTGCCAACCGCCACGTACGCTCGGGCGTTTAGACGAGAGCACAATCGTGCCGCCGAGGAGATTTCCATGCCGCAACGTGAACCCCAAAAAAAACGCTTTTCAAATGCAGCGTTCAATACAGCGCTAAGTGCGCTAAGTGCGCTAAGTATGCTGAATGCCGCTTTGTGCTTTACCGCAATAGTCTTTCTTGCAAAGCCGGCGCTAGCGCAATCGGATGCCAGTACACCAGCGACCTGGCGAGCAACCTCGCGTCTGGGGTACGGCCCAACAGCGGCAACTGCAGCGGCGGCGCAGCCCAATCCAAGAGCCTGGGCCATCGGCCAGATTGATGCGGCTTATGCGGCAAGCCAAACCGCGCCAACCATTCCTGCAGATTTGGCGCGTTTCAACCAGCCCTTGAAAGACACCGTGCGTGACTACCGCGAAGAGCGGGACGCCCGCCAAGCCGCCCGAGCACAGGCCAGCACGGCAGTCCCCAGCCCACCCTTAATGGGCATGAACGAAGGGGAGCGCTTTAGCCGCGAGATGCAGCAAACCGCGCTTGCCTGGCGCCTGATGGCCTGCAGTGACCCTGCGATCGAAACTCCCCTACTGGCGAAAATGACCGAGTTCTGGTTCAACCACCTGAATGTTTTTACTGGCAAGGGCAACGTTAGACCGTTTGCAGGGCACTACGCAGCAACCGCCATACGCACCAACGCTTTTGGCAAATTTGAAGACCTGCTGCTAGCCAGCGCACGCCACCCGGCCATGCTTTTCTATTTAGACCAGGCACAAAGCAACACGCGTGGATTGAACGAAAACTACGCCCGTGAACTGATGGAGCTGCATACACTGGGCGTTGATGCAGGCTACACGCAAAACGACGTGCGTGAGTTGGCCCGTATCCTCACGGGCTGGACCGTCGGCGTGCCGCAGGACGAAGGCTTTCGCTTTGCTGAGCGCTTGCACGACACCGGCAGCAAGACATTACTTGGCCGCGCCTTTAATTCTGGCGGTGTACAAGAAGGCGAAGACGCCATTCGCATGCTGGCACGCCACCCCGCTACTGCCAAAAGAATTGCCACGCGGCTGGCCACCACTTTCGTTTCTGACAAGCCGGCGCCAGCGCTAGTCGATGCACTGGCCGCAACGTTCACGCGCACGCAGGGCGACATCCGGGCCGTGATGCGAACGTTGGTGGAGTCGCCTGATTTCTGGCGCGCAGAGAACACCTTGTTCAAAACGCCGCTTGACTTTGCCTGCTCGGCGCTGGCTGCAGGCGGCGGCGCTAAAGAGCGCCGCGACATTCAACTCACACTGGGCTTTTTAAGCCAGGCAGGCCAGCCCATGCACGGCTGGCTTACCCCTGACGGCTACAAGACCGATGCCGCCACCTGGCTCGCCCCTGAGGCCCTGACGAGGCGAGCAGATTTCGCCCTGGCACTGGGCGGCCGCATGGCTGCGCCGACCTATCTCGAGTCCTTTTTGTCTAATGCAACCCGCGAGCGCATTGCACTTGAAGCGCCCGCAACCCGCACTGGCCTCATGCTGGCCAGCCCGGACTTCATGCGCAAATGAATCAGGAAAAAAGAACATGCACAACCAACACCTTTCTCGCCGCAAACTGTTACTCGCATCTGGTATCTCGCTGGCTTGCGGCAGCGCGTCAAACGTGTGGGCACAGGCTACACCGCCGGGAGGCAAAAGTACAGGCCGCATGGTGGTGGTGATGCTGCGCGGCGCATATGACGGCCTGTCAGCGTTTGTTCCGCACACCGATGCGGACTACTACGCGTATCGGCCAAACATTGCTATAGCTGCGCCTGACGGCACTGGCAAAACGGCGTTAAAACTCGACGGCACCTTTGCCCTGCACCCCGCCCTTGCGCCGCTGCTGCCCCTGTGGCAACAGGGCGTCTTGAGCTTTGTGCCCAGCGCAGGATTGCCAGCTCCCAACCGCTCGCACTTTGCTGCGCAATACGAAATGGAAATTGCGCAGGGCGGTAAAACCAGCGCAGCGCCAGGTTGGCTCAACAAAGCTGCTGGCAACAACAAATCGCCCGCCTCCCCTATCGGCGTCGGTCAAACCATCACCGCTGCTATTGGCGTCGGTGAGGCAAACCCGGCCATTCTTGCGGGAGATGCGCCGGTCAAGCTCATCCCGCGCGGCCAATCGGCGGAGCGCACCGGCGTGCTGGCCAACGACAAAACTCGACAGGCTTTGATGGACTTGTACGCGGGCAACGACAAACTCGGCGAGGCGTTCAGGCAAGGAGCTGGCAGCCGCATGCAAAGCGCGCAAGAACTGAGCTCTGAAAAAATGGAGATGGCAGGCCGCCGCGCCGGGCCACAGCCAGCTGGCGCCCTGGACAAAGACGGTACCCCCGCAACCACCCAGGCACAAAACGCGCAAATGTTGGCCGCCAGCAATGGCGCGTCCGACCCAGTCGGCCTGCAACTTGACGCCCAACACCTTGGCACGCTGATGCGCAACGACCGCAACTTGGCGCTTGGCTTTTTATCGGCGGGCGGTTGGGACACCCATGCCAATCAAGGCAATGCCACAGGCCAGTTGGCCAACAACCTCGGCAACCTGGGCCGCGCCATAGCGCAATTGCGGCAAGATTTTTCAGACCCCAATGACGTGGTGGTGGTCATGAGCGAGTTTGGCCGCACAGCCGTAGAAAACGGCACGCGCGGCACCGACCACGGTTTTGGCAATGCAATGTGGCTGGTCGGCAATCGAATCAACGGTGGCAAGTGGCACGGACAGTGGACCGGCCTTGCGCGCGGCAACCTCAACGAGGCCCGCGACTTGCCTGCGCACCACGACTATCGGGCTGTGCTTGCGCAGGTGCTGCGAAGCACATTCGCCATGCCCGATTCAGCTTTGGCCAGCGTGTTGCCAAACGCCAGGTGGGATCCACGGCTAGACGGCCTGATGCGCAGGTTGTGACGGTTAATCGCGAGTAGGGCGCTTCAAACCAGCCAGCGCTGCGCGGCATACACATACAGCGGTATGCCCAGCAGAATATTGAACGGAAACGTCAACCCCAGCGACATTCCGAAATACAGCGACGGGCTGGCCTCGGGTATGGCGTGGCGGATGACAGCAGGCACAGCTATGTAAGACGCACTCGCGGCCAGCACCATCAGCAGCGCCGTGTTGCCGGCCGACATGCCAAAAATAATTCCGATTGCCAGCGCAACCGCCGCATGCACCAGCGGCCCGGCGATGGCGTACGCCAAAAGCCAAGGTGACTTGCCCTTCAACTCGCCCATATTGCGTGCTGCCTGCAGGCCCATGTCGAGTAGAAAGAAAGCCAGCATGCCTTTGAACAAATCACCGGTAAATGGCTTCATGCTGGCCTGCCCGGCTGCGCCGGTCAGGATGCCAATAAGCATTGCGCCCAGCAGCAGCAACTGCGTGCCATCGGTCAGGGATTCACGAAGAATGTGACCCATGGGCGCAGATTTGACTAGGCTCGATGGCGGTACGCTGGCTGGAAGTGCTTCTGCGCTCTGCTGGCGCACACGGTTGGCCAGGAAAACCGCCATCACAATCGCGGGCGACTCCATCAACGCCATGGCCGCTGCCATGTGGCCGCCATAAGCAATGGCCTGCCCGTCAAGATACTGCGTTGCAGTAATGAACGTAACGGCACTGACTGAGCCGTACGTCGCAGCGATGGCTGCCGCGTCATAGCCATTTAAAAAACGTCGGAGCAGCAAGTATCCTACAGCGGGCACAGCGAAAGCCAATGCAATTGCGCAGGCCAGGCTGACGGCAACTTCGCCCGTTAACCCGGATTCAGCCAATGCAAAGCCGCCTTTCAAACCCAACGCCATCAACAAATAAAGCGATAAAAAGCGGGCGATCTGCGGCGGGATTTCGAGATTCGACTTGATCAGTCCGGCAAGAATTCCAAATACAAAAAACAGAATCGCGGGGTCAAGCAGGCTTTTCACCGCCCCATCATGCCTTGTTTGGCTTATGGCTTGTCCAAAACGCCCTGAGCGTCGTTACGGGTTTTCCAAAGTGACACCAGTACACCGCCTGCAATCAGCCCAAAAGTAACGCTGAGCGAGAACACCGGCGGTATCTTTCCGATGATGCCCACCAGGAAAATTTTCGTGCCAACAAACACCAGCACCAAAGCCAACGCGTACTTCAGGTACTTGAAGCGATGCACCATGGCGGCCAATGCAAAGTACAGCGCACGCAAACCCAAAATGGCGAAAATGTTGCTGGTATACACGATAAACGGGTCATTTGTGATGGCAAAAATAGCTGGTACCGAGTCCACCGCAAACACCAGGTCAATGATTTCCACCATCACCAGCGCCAAAAACAAGGGGGTAGCCCAGCGCACGGTTTTGCCGGTGACCGGATCAGGCTTGTGGACGAAAAAAGCATTGCCTTCAATTTCAGGCGTCACGCGCATCCGTTTGCGCAAAAACTTCAGTACTGCGTTGTTGCCAATATCAGGGGTGTGGTCTGCCATGACCCACATCTTCACGCCCGTCACAACCAAGAACACGCCAAATACATACAAAATCCAGCTGAACTGAGACACCAGAGTCGCACCAAGTCCAATCATGATGGCGCGCAGCACAATCACACCCAAAATTCCCCAAAACAGCACCCGGTGCTGGTACATACGTGGAATCGCCAAGTACGTAAAAATCATGGCAATGACAAAAACGTTGTCCATCGACAGCGACTTTTCAATCATGAAACCGGTGAAATACTCCATGCCGCTGGTCGCGCCCAAGTACCACCAGACCCACGTGCCAAACAAAAGCGCCACACTGATGTAGCCTGCAGACAAAAACAGACTCTCCTTGACTTCAATTTCATGATCGTCTTTGTGCAGTACACCCAGGTCAAAAGCCAGCAGCGTGACAACGATGCCAATGAACAGCAGCCATATCCAGGTAGCTTTGCCCAGAAAGTCCGAGTACAAAAATTGAAGCAGGATATCCACAAGAAAACTCCTCCGACTAGCGGTTTTTAAAATTTAAACAAGCAAGAAAAATCCGGACAGAAATACCTGTCTGGGTGCTAATGGGGCTAAGGCGGGCACTGACTCAAGTCAAGCGCACGCCACGACACGACTAAGCTTTAGTCAAAAATATCGTTCAGCCAAGACTTGCGGCGCTTCGGCGCGTAGCCCTGCCCAGCGTATGCGCCGCGGTTGTCTGAATCGACGAAGTCCGGCCTGTCCCGCTGCATTTGCTGACGCGGTGCACTTTGGTCGACTGAAAGCGCTATGAGCTTGTCAAGCTCACCGCGGTCAAGCCAGACGCCTCTGCAAGTTGAACAGAAATCAATTTCGACCCCCTTCTTGTCGGTGATGACCAAAACAGAATCGGGGCAGGTTGGACATTTCATTTATTTTCCTGAGTTAATAGTCAAGTGTCATGAGGGTTGGCTGGTGCCAGAAAGCTTTGGCTCGGACGGCTGGCGCTGCCGGCTGCGCTTGTAGTTGTGCAGCAGCGATCGGGTTGCGCGGGTCAATGCGCTTTGAAGGGCAGACAACCAATCCCGCGCCATGGACGTCACGATAATGGGTGGGCCACTTTTGGTGGCGATCTCAATCTGGCAGCGCTTGTCAACCCCGCCGCGCGGACCATTCACGTCAGAAAGTTGCACACTGGCGCGCGGGGCAAGCCAGCTCAGGCGGCGCAGCGCGACACGCACGCGGCGAACTGCGATAGTGCGAAATTGTTCGGCATCGGCATCACGGGACTTGAAAATGACCTGCATACAAACTCCTGTTGAAGTGAACGAAGCCTGTACGATAAAGGAGTGTTCAATTCTGAAAAAGCAGATAATTCAGAACAATCGATTCGCAAATACCATGTGTAATGAAAAATGACCACAGACTTTAACTACCGGCATTTGTATTACTTCTGGGTGGTCGCCAAGGAAGGCGGGATGGCCAAGGCTGCAGACAAGCTGGGCATGGCGGTACAGACCGTCAGCACCCAGGTGCGGGAGCTTGAAAAATCACTGGGCCATACGCTTTTAAAACCGTCCGGGCGCGGTGTAGCGCTGACCGATGCGGGCACAGCCGCCATGCAGCAGGCAGAAATGATTTTTCAGTTGGGTGAAAAACTGCCCGACGCAGTGCGCAAGGCATCTGGCAAGACCTCGGTGCGGCTGGCCGTTGGCATTTCAGAAGGTCTGGCCAAGCTGGCGGTGCGCCAACTGATGCAGCCCGTCATGCACACGCCCAATCTTCGCCTGATTTGCCAGGAAGATGAATTTGAAGATTTGCTCGGCGACCTGGCGTTGCACCGCCTGGACGTGGTGCTGGCCGATCGCCCGGCACCCAACAACCCGAACCTGAAGGTCTACAGCCACTCGCTCGGCTCATCACCCATTTCCTGGTACGCACCGCCCACACTGGCAGCGGCAGCGCGCAAAAACTTCCCGCAGTCGCTGGCCACCGTACCCGTGCTGTTGCCTACCAGCCATGCCGCGGTTCGACTGCGGCTGGACCAGTGGTTTGAGCGCTATGCCATCAAAGCCAATGTGGTGGGGGAATTTGAGGACAGCGCGCTGCTAAAAACCTTCGGCGCAGCGGGCATGGGCCTGTTTCCCGCTGCTGAGCTGGTTCACGAGCAGCTCATTGCACGGTACGGCGTTGAACGCGTAGGCGCTTGCGAAGGCGTTGAAGAACATTTTTTTGCAATTGGCGCGCACAAAAAGGTTTTGCATCCATTGGTGCAAAAGTTGTTGCCGCAGCGGCTTTGACCTTATGCACCTCGCAGCTTTTCAGGCCTGGCGATTTTTTTGAACTTGATCAGGCGAGCAATTTCGATCGCATCTTTCTTGACTTGTCGCTCAGCATCAAGCAACTGCCCTGCGGCCAGCCAGCCAGCAAACTGCTCCGGCGTTTCCAGCGTGATGCGGCCAAGTGTGGCCGCACGAAATTCATAAATCACAATCTCTGCGGCCTTTTGCAGGTTCACCCGGCCTTTGGTCAGTACCGCGCCGCGCTTGCGGCCAATGTCTTCTAACACCTGCTCGTCGGTTGACTCTGGCGTGATCTCAATTTTGTATCGCGCTTGCAGCGCGGCCGGGTATTGTTTAATGAGCGTATTCAGCAGTTCAAGCGCCACTTCTTCTTCACTGAAGGCGTTACGGCCAATCGCGCCACTGGCCGCCAGGTTGTAGCCGCTTTGCGCCACGATGATGCGCGGCCACAGCATGCCGGGTGTGTCCCACAAATAGAACCCATCGGCCAGCACAATGCGTTGTTCAATTTTTGTGATGCCTGCTTCATCGCCGGTCTTGGTGGCGCGCTTGCCTGTCAGCGTGTTGATCAGGGTGGACTTGCCGACGTTGGGTATCCCGCATATCAGCACGCGCATTGGCTTGACCATGCTGCCGCGCAGTGGCGCGAGCTTATGGCACGCGTCGATCAGCTTGCGAGCGGGCGCAGTCTCGCTCGCATCCAGCGCAATTGCGCTGGTGTTTGGCATCTCGTTGTAATGCGTCAGCCACAGATCGGTCATAGCCGGGTCAGCCAAGTCTTGTTTGTTCAGCACCTTGACGGTGGGCCGAGACGCCGTCAGCTCGGCCAGCTTTGGATTGGCACTCGAACCCGGCAGCCGAGCGTCAAGCAGCTCAATGACCACATCAATTTCTTTAATGCGTTCACTTATCGCCTTTTGCGTCAGGTACATGTGCCCTGGAAACCACTGAATCGCCATTGTGAAAAGTCTTTCGTTGCTAGAACGTATTATCAGTTGCGCAACTTTTACCTTACCAGCCCGGCATGCCCCTTCCAGACCTACCTCAACAAACGCCTGTTAAAAAGGCCAGCACCACCGCGGCTAACGAGCTTGCCATCAAAGGCGTCTTGTGTATTTTGATTGGCCTGGGCGTTGTGATCTCGCCGTACGTCATCACGTCACCCGGCATGCAGAGCATCGTGGCCAAGTCGGCAGCGGTGGGCTGGTTTGCGTTGGTTTTGGGAGTTGCGTTTGTTGGCCTCTACGCCCGCAGGCGATGGGTGCGTGACGGCAAGCACTGACACGCGGGAGCTGGTAGCCGTGGGGGAAAGACAACGACCCTTCTGACCCGTCCGAATCGTGTGGTTATGGGCGCTTGCGAAAAATTTATCGTCAAAAGTCGTCGGTCAGTAAAACTTGCTGAGTACACAGATAGAGTCACCCTATGCTAAAAAACCAATTGGTTCAGTTTGAACATGCTGTCGCAGAAGGTGGTGTTCGCACCGGGTTGCTGTACTTGAATCGCCGGGTGGCACATCGTTGTACGGCTGTTTACAAACTCGACGGGGACAACCTTGCGATCGTCGAACTGGTGACAAGTTGGGCGACCCGGTGACAGCAGTGCCCGCGCCGGTGGCACTTTCACAGAGTTTTTTGCCAGGTAACCTTGCGTGACGGCCAGCTCGTCACGTCTGACTCTGGTGCCGACACGCGACTAGTTGGCAAGACCTACCAGGGCGTTATCAAGAGCTATGTGGGTTTACCGTTGAGCCACTCGAGCGGCACTCTGTTCGGAACGCTTTGCCACTATGACTTTAGCAAACAACCTATCGACGACGACGAGTTTGAATTTTTGCAGCAGGCTGCTGTGATTCTGGCCAAAGCGCTTTAAATTGCTAGTAAATAAATAGCTGCTCGCGCCCGTACTTATTGGGTTTGAGTCCAAAAAAACTACTTTCCTCCAATCGCGGTGTAGAGCTCGGCCAGCGGCACAATGCGCCCGTGCAGGGGCAAGATTTGCGCTACATCCAGCTTCAACCTGTCCAGGTTTTGCACCAGGTTCACATGCAGGGCGTTGGGTACGGCTGGCGCTGGCGTATTGGGCGCGCCCGGGGTGTAGGCGTCGGCTTCCACCAGGATTTTTTCTTTTGGCAAGTGCACCATCAAAAAGCCCTGCGCATGTACGCTGCCATCGATGTAATAAACGTCCACGACGCGACCGCCATCGGTAAAGCTGCGCTTGCCATTCACGCCAACCACCACCGCTTTTTTGCCAGAAAGTTGCATGGCGTCGGGCTTGATGGTGTTGGGGGTTGCCATCGTGCTTTCAAAAAACGGGCGTGACAATTCGCTGGTAACGAGCGTTGCACCTTCTGCAACCGCACTGCGCAATCCGCCCGAATGGTCAAAGTGGTGGTGCGAATTGAGCACGTAACGAATCGGCTTGCCGGGGCTGAGCTTTTTAACTTCTGCCAGCATCGGTACAGCGCGACCGTCGTACAGCGGGCTTTCGACCACGATCATGTGGTCCTTCATTTCAATGGCCACACTATTGTGCGAGCCCCCGGCCATGTGTCACACACCGTCAGCGGCCTTGGTGACGACCACGTTCTCAGAAAAAGCCGTGACCAGCGCTGGCACTTCAATGCCAGACGGCGCATTGGGCTTGACCTCGCTGACCGTTAAATCGAGCACTGGAAAGCCGCCCAGGGTTTGCTGGATACGCATCGGAAACTTGACGCCGCCAAAGTCTTTGTAGTCTGTAAAGCGAATGGTTGATGCAGTGTCGCCGCTGACCGGATGCGGCATTTTTGAGTCGATTTTTTCAACCAACCCTGCTGCATTCACGAAAGCCGTTGCGCGCATCTTTCCCGGCATGGTGAAAGACACTGCCGTCATTTGTCGGCCGTCTTCCATTTGCTGGGTAGCGGTGGCCTTGTTTGCCAAAGCAGCCTTGATGACGCCGTGCGGTGTGGTCCATAAATCATGAACCCGTAAATCTGCAGCAACTGGCGCTGCCACTGGAGCAGGGCCGACCAAGTTCCACGCTGTGGCGCCTCGCAAAAACCCGCTGGTGCGCTGCTCGCCGTTACCCATTAGCGGCACTGCTCCGCCGCCGTTCGGCTCGGCTCTGGCGCGGGCGGCGTCCTCACGAAACGCGCTGTTCTCATAGTCCGCCACGCGCGAGAAACTGCTGTAAGTAATTTTGGGCCACGCCTGGCCTGCCAGATATGCCTGGCCAAAGGTAGCGCCAGTGCCACTGCCTGAAAAAGATATGCTTTTAAGCGCAAACCCTCCCATCGCCGTGTCGGCACGCTGCAAAACGGCGTCAGCGTTGTCAGCTGGCAGGTTGGCGCAAGATGTCAGGCTCGATACAGAAAACACCGCGACCGCTAAGACACCAAACCGGTGAAGGGCACTTTGGACCCTGGACGCACTTTGCTGGCTTTGCATGGATGGCTCCTGATGGTAAAAACTGCGCTGAGTTGCGCGTCTCCATCATAAAAGCAAGCCGCGCAACGCAAATTAGGGAGAACACACGAGGCTCGTGAGGGCCAAAGAGGAACTTTTTGAACTCTGGATGGCCATCACAGC
>ENA-OBIT01000437-OBIT01000437.1-metagenomes-genome-assembly--contig:-NODE-437-length-18487-cov-7.08252_pt1 | contig 18487 bp, 16 predicted proteins | sample MGYA00153386_OBIT01 | MGnify analysis MGYA00153386
ATGATGCCGACGATGATGTCAACAGGTACGCCAAACTGTTTCTCCGCCCGTTCAAGCGTTGCCTGGTTGGCTTGCCAAAACTTCACGCCAGCGGCAATGCGAATCGGGTCAATGAAGCGGCTGCGGTACACACGCCAGTTTTTAACGAAGGGTTTGGGGGCAGGCTGCATCAGGCGTGCCACGGTTGCGTTGTACCTGGCTTGGCCGATGGCATTGCGCACCCAGGTGGGGTCCAGGTCGCGTCTGGCTGCCAGGTCGTCGGCAAACTGCATCACCTCTGGTCGGCTGGAATAATTGGCAGAGGGCTGGCCGGTAGCCATAGCAGCGCTGGAATTGACTTTTTTTAAGTCTTTTAAGTCTGTGGCCCATGAAATACGGGCGCAAGCAGCTACTAAAATAATAGCAAATAGAAGTTGGGCTGGGCGGAGCAAAAAGAGCATTGCCCGATTTTACTTAGGTCAGGTTATTTGGGCCAAATTACTTCGGCCAATCAAGCGCCCTGAATTGCTGCTTGAGTTTGTTAAACCGGTTGTCACTTGCATTGGTGGCACTGGCATAGCGCTGCGATTCCAGCTGCATCAGCCACTGCAGGGGCGCTGCAGGTGTTTCACCAAATTTTGCGCGCAGCAGCGCCGCAAGCTGGCGCGGTGAGGTGGCCGATGTGCTTTCAATTCCCGCGCTCGCCAGGCGTTTGCGCGCACGTGCGAGCAGGCGCAGCCAGGGGTCGTGCTGGCTGCGCTCCCACAAACTCCACGCCGCCCCCAGCAGGCTGACCACCACCAAAATACCGCTGAGCAAAATGCCCAAGTCTTGCCAACTCGGCGACGAAAAGCCAATATTCTTCAACAAATTCAGCTGCTTGCCCTGCGTGTAGTTCAGCACCCATTGGTTCCAGGAGTTGTTGATCGCCTCCCAGGTCGCCCGCAATTGCATTGAAAACGCCGGATTGAGATTGCGCAGCGCCTGCCCGATCGGGTTTTGCGGCGCTTGCAGGCGTTGAAAGGCACCGGTGCGGCCAGGCGACACGGCCGATGTTGGGTCCACGCGCACCCAGCCCCGGCCTTCGTACCAAACTTCTGCCCACGCATGCGCGTCGCTTTGGCGCACCGTCCAAAAACCGTCAACGCCGTTCAGTTCGCCGCCTTGGTAGCCCGTCACGATGCGCGCGGGCACGTCGAGCGCGCGCATCAAAATCACAAAGCTCGACGCAATGTGCTCGCAGAAGCCTTCTTTTTTATCAAACCAGAATTCGTCTGCAGTGTTTTGCCCGTACAAGCCGGGCTCTAGCGTGTAGACGTAGCTGCCTGTGCGCAATTTGCTCATCACCACATCAACCAGCGGCCCGCTGCCAGCTTGGGCATAGCGCGCATCACGCCGAATTTCATTGGCCAGCGCGAGCGTGCGGGGGTTAAAGCCGGGCGGCAGCTCAACAAATTCGCGCAGGCCAATCACGCTTTGCTGTGGGCCATGCTTGAAGCTGGTGTAGCTCTGCACTTTGTAGCGTGCAAGGTCATTGACGGGCCGATTGGTGATCCATTGCAAATCGCTCTGCATGACGGTGTTGTAGCCCTCAATCACGGGCGCCCGGTTGGCCGCGTCCATCACCATCAGCCACGGCTTGCTGTTGGGTTCTTGCGTGACTTCGTAGGCAATGGGCTCGCCGCTCACCACCAAACTGGCGGTGACCCTGAAACGTGAAAACAGATCAGGGCTGGCGCTGGTCCATTCGCGGCCGTCAAACGTCGACAGCACGGGCCCGCGAAAATACAGGTCTGGCTGCTGTGGGGGCGGGCCTTCAAACTTGACGCGCATGGCGACGCTGTCGTCCAATGCCAGGCTTGCAATGGTGCCCACTTGCATTTTTGCGCTCAAGCCGCTGCGGCCCGCAATGCCTTCACCCGGTGTGCCCCACAGGGGTGCCAGGCGCGGGAAGAGTAAAAAAAGCACGATCATGATGGGTGCGCCCAGCAGTGCCATCCAGCCAGCGGTTTTAGCGGCTGCCAGCAGCGGCGGTTTACCCACCGGCATGTGGGCATTGACCAGCACCGTCAGCAGGCCGAGCAAACCTATCAACATGCTGGCCGCAGTGAGGAGTGACTGTGTGTAAAAAAAGTTGGCCAACATGCAGAAAAAGCCGAGAAAAAACACTACAAAAGCATCTCTGCGCGCCCGAAGTTCCAGCGTTTTTAATGTGAGCAACACGGCAAGCATGGTGACGCCTGCATCGCGGCCGAGCAGGGTTTTAAACGAGACCAAAGTAGCGCCCATTGCCACGGCCAGTAAGCCCAGGCGCCACCATGCGTTTGGCAATGCTTTGGCCGTCAGCGCCAAGTGGCCGCGCCACACCAGCACTGCAAACGCCAGGGTGCTGCACCACCACGGCAGGTGCGGTACCTGCGGCAGCAGCACCCAGGCAATCACAGCGAGCAAAAACAGCGTGTCGCGACTGTCGCGCGGCAAATGGTTCAGGCGCTCAAGCAAAGATCTCAACACAGCGCCAGCGCCTCCAGACACTGGCGCTTGTGCGCCTCGCCGCTGGCGGGTTTTATCTCACGCGCGGGCAAACGCAGGCCGTAGTCCAACGCGAGTTTGTCGCTTTGCAGCACCCAGGCGCACAGGCGCGACAGTTTGGCTTCCGGCCCGCCGCTGCCTGCTTGCGCATAGTCAAGCCATAGTTCATGGCGCTGGGCTTGCTGGGTGTCACGTACCACCAGGCCAGCGCTTTCACTCAAGGAGTTTTCATCAGCCTTGGCGGCTTTTTTCCAGACCACCAGCTTCACAGGGTCGCCACGCCGATAGCCGCGCACGCCATCGAATTCGCCTGTGTTTTGCGCCTTGGCGGCACTGGCAGCGCCGCCAGAGCGAGGCTCGCCTGCGGGCAGCGGCGGCGGCATGGCCTCAGGCGCGGGGTACACCAGCACGCTGGCTGCTGGGCGCCATACTGTCCACACCCGAAACGTGCCGAGCGGGAACCGCGTTTCAGCTGTCAGCGTGGGAATGCGGTGCAGCCCGCGCCGCTCGGGTTTGAAGGCCACTTGCACTGTGCTTGCGCTACTTGCGGGCACGTCAGCCCATGACCAATGCGGTTGGTTGCCCATCACACTCAGGCCAATGCCGTGGCGCGTATTGCGTGATTCGTTGATAAGTTTTACGTCAAAAGCGGTTGCGGAGCCCACAAATTGGGCGCTAGGTGCTATTAAATTTAAAGACAACCCGCGCAGCGTGCCGTGGCACACGTGCATGCCCACTACGGCGCTGCCCGCCAGCAAGAAAGTCAGCAGGTAGCCCAGGTTCAGCTGGTAGTTGATGGACGCGACCAACAGTACCAAAAGCGTGAGCGCCAGCATCCAGCCCGGGCGGGTTGGCAAGATGTACACCGTGCGCTGCGTGAGTGTGATGTGGTCGCTCAACGGCAGGCGGTTTTCAAACCACGCATGAAAGCGCTGTTTGATGAACGGTGCAGGGTTCAGTGTCACGCCGGATGCTCAGTCGTTTGCTATTTATTCAGGAGCTGTTTGCGCCTGTATCTATTGGGTAATCGGTTGAATGCGTATTGGAATATCAAGGAAGCGGCACCTCGGCCAGCATGGCCCGCACTTGCTCTTGCGCGCCGCGCCCGGCATCGCTCACAGGCACCAGGCGGTGCGCTGCGGTTTGCGGCAATACGGCGGCAATGTCGTCAGGCGCAACGTAATCACGCTCGTTTAAAAAAGCCTGCGCTTTGGCGGCGCGCATCACGGCAATGCCAGCGCGTGGGCTCAGCCCCTGCAAAAACCAGCGACCCGACCGCGTTGCCGCCATCAGGTCTTGCAGATAGTTCAGCAGCGGCTCAGACGCATGCACCCGGCTGACCTGCTGCTGCAGGTCAAGCAAATCATGCGGACTTAAAACCGCTCTCAGGTTGTCAACCATCTCGCGCCGGTCGGCACCTCTCAAGAGTTCGCGCTCCGCATCGCGGTCGGGGTAGCCGAGCGAAATCCGCATGTGAAATCGGTCAAGCTGCGATTCAGGCAGTGCATAAGTGCCCAACTGGTCATGCGGGTTTTGTGTGGCGATGACAAAAAACGGCGTGGGCAGCGGGCGGGTTGCGCCTTCAATCGTGACCTGCTTTTCTTCCATCGCCTCCAGCAGCGCGCTTTGCGTTTTGGGGCTCGCGCGGTTGATTTCGTCGGCTAGCAGCACTTGCGCAAAAATCGGACCGGGGTGAAACACAAAGCTCTCTTTTTGCCGCTCGTAAATCGACACGCCTGACAGGTCACTCGGCATCAAATCAGCGGTAAATTGCACGCGTGAAAATTGCAGACCGAACGAGCGCGACAGCGCATGCGCCAGCGTGGTTTTACCAACGCCGGGCACGTCTTCAATCAGCAAATGCCCGCCCGCCAACAGGCACGCCACACAGTCTTGTACCTGCGCCTGCTTGCCAACGATCACCGTGTTAAGCTGTTTTAGCAAGCTTGTTAATCTTGTTTTTGAATCCATTACGTTACGTTACCCGAAAACTTTTACGCTATGAACGTTACTGGTTATTTCTCCCACAAAGATTGCCGAAAACACGAAATGGGCGCGGGCCACCCCGAATGTCCAGAGCGGCTGGATGCCATCGACGACTGGCTGCTGGCCACTGGCGTGAAAGACGCACTTGACTGCCGCGAGGCGCCCATTGCGCCGATTGGCGACATTGAGCTGGCACACGACCGCATGATGGTTGCTGGCCTGCGCGGGCTGGGCGCGCAACTGCAAGACGACATCAAGGCGGGTGGCCCTGCCTACGTGCAGATTGACCCCGACACGCAAATGATGCAGCACACCTGGAACGCCGCCATGCGCGCCGCCGGGGCAGCTTTGGCCGCAACCGATGCTGTGATGGCAGGTGAAATTGAAAACGCTTTTTGCGCAGTACGCCCGCCCGGCCACCATGCCTGCCATGACAAGGCAATGGGGTTCTGCTTTTTTAACAATGTGGCAATTGCCGCGCGGTATGCGCTGGAGCGGCATGGCTTAAAGCGCGTTGCCATCATCGACTTTGACGTGCACCACGGCAACGGTACGGAAGACATTTTGAAGGGCGATGACCGGGTGTTGATGGTCAGCTTTTTTCAGCATCCGCTGTACCCTTACTCCGGCACCGACCACCCGGCCAACAACATGCTGAACGTGCCAATGCCGCCGTACACCAAAGGCATGGCGGTGCGAGAGATGATTGAGGCGCAGTGGTTACCGCGCCTGGATGCCTTCAAACCCGAAATGATTTTTATCAGCGCCGGTTTCGACGCGCACCGTGATGATGAGCTGGGCCAAATGGGCCTGATTGAACAAGACTACGCATGGATCACCAGCCGCATCAAAGAGTTGGCCAAGCGCCACGCGAAAGGGCGGATTGTTTCAACACTTGAAGGCGGCTACGACCTGAATGCATTGTCCCGAAGCGTTGAAGCGCACATTCGGGTGCTGGCGGATTTGTAGTGACTCACCATGCCCTGCCAACCATATCGCGCTCTGCGTTGAGCCAATGCGTGACAGCATCAGGCAGCGGCGCGGCGTAAACCGGTTGACCCAAAGCGGCATACGATTCGGCGTTCGTCACAAAGCCTTCTTTGCCAACCACAGCGCCCTTCATGTACCCCGTAGCACAGACGCGCTGGCCATCGGTAAATTCAAACCGCATGTAGTTCCACTGCGCATCGCAGGCATCGATGCGAAAACGCAGCGTGTAGGTTTGCAGTGGGCTCAAGCCGCGCCTATAGCTAACAATCGACCCGCCGGACATGGGTCGCCAGCCGCGTTTGATAACTGCACTGGCGAAACCAATTCTCACAAAATACTCCACAATCATCAAGTCGATCATCGTCAGGTAGCGCCCATTGTTCATGTGACCGTTGATGTCAATGTCGTTGGGCAGCACCCGAAACTGCCGCTCCAGCGTTTGGCCAACCGCAAAGCGGGGCAAGCGCCAGCAGCGCAGCAGGGTGATGATTAGGCGTAAGTAAAGATTCATATCAAGCATAGTTGGTTCAATTCTGAACAATCATAGTTCAAAATTGAACGAATAGTAAAATAATCAGTGATGCCAGTCTCCCCCCCTACCGAAAAACTGAGCCTGTCGCGTGGCCGCAAAGCCTGGCTGGCAGTTGTCAGGGCTTATCTGCTGTGTGATGCGGTCTTGATCGCCCGGCTGGCTGCTGTGGGCGTGCGTGTAGGCGAACACGAGGTGCTCATCAATCTGGCGCGCACACCCGGCATGACGCAGCAAGAGTTGGCTCAGCACAGCTTTTCTGCCAAGAGCGGCATCAGCATGCTGCTGGCTCGTATGGAAAAGCAGGGTTTGCTGATGCGCAAGGCGGATGCCAGTGACGCCCGCGTCAAGCGCGTGTACCTGACAAAAAAAGGCGGCGTGCTGGCTGAAAAGTCCATCAGAATTCAAGCTGAATTGGTCGAAGGCATGACGCAAACCTTTAGCGATGAAGAACTCCGCATGATTGAGCTTGCCATGCAGCGCAGCAGCGAACAACTGGAGACCATGCGGTGACCACACCTTCAATGACCAAGGCCATTCAAATCACGGCCTACGGCCCGCCCGAAAACCTGCGCTGGGTCGATGTCACACTTGCGCCATTACCTGCCGACGAAGTTCGTTTCAAGGTGCATGCAGCCCCTGTGAACCATGCGGACATGGAAATTTGCTCAGGCAACTGGCCAGTACAACTGGACGCGCCGTTCCCTTACACGCCGGGCCTGGAAGCCTTGGGCGATGTGGTGACGGTTGGCGCAGCGGTCACCAGTGTCAAGCCGGGTGACCGCGTCATCACCATGATGCAAAAGCTGGGCGGCATTCACGGGGTGCGTGCAGGCGGCTATCAGCAGTTTGTCACTGTGGCGGCCGATGCGGTGGCCATCGTGCCGCCAGAGCTTGACCCACTGCAAGTTGCTGCGCTGGGTTTGGCAGCAGTCACGGCGCTGGCAGGTATTGAGCGGCTTGCCTTGCAGCCGGGTCATACCGTGGTGATTCATGGGGCTAGCGGTGGGGTGGGTTCAGTTGCTGTGGCGGCTGCCAAAGCTTTGGGTGCGCGCGTGGTAGCGACCACCACCAGCCGCAGCAAGGACGATTATTTACAGTCGATAGGCGCAGATTCAGTGATTTATTTAGGAGACAAAGCCCGTCTGACCGACCACGTAGCGGCCAAAAGCGTGGATGCGGTGATGGAGCTGTCGGGTCAAGCGACGTTTGCCGACAGCGTGGCGGTGCTGCGCCGTGGCGGCAGGTTGTGCGCACTGGGTGCGGTGACGGGTGGTGAGCTGAATTTAAGCATTTGGGATTTGCTGCATGAGCTCATACTGACTGGCTACAGCACTGAAAACCTGACCGGTGCGGATTTACGAAAAGCCATCGCCACGATATGTAATTTGCTGTCCACAGGTCAGCTCGCAGCGCCACCGTTTACAACCTTTCCCATGGCAGATGCAGCAAAAGTGCATGCGCTGATGGCGCAAAGCCAGCTCATGGGCAGGGCGATATTGTTGCCTTAAAGCCCGGTTTTATGTGTTTTAAAGGCTTTTTACCTATCAAAAGTGTCTCCAGGCCAATAAAATCGGGCGCAAGCAGCTACATATTTTGTAGCAAGTTGCAAACATCTTTTACTGTAAGCTTATGTGATTGGCCCATTGTGACCATGACGACGACCACCACCGAACTCTCCCCGCCAGTGATACACACCCGAGATCACCGAGGCGTACACACGCTGGTGCTCAACCGCGCCAGCACTTTCAACGCCCTGAGCGACGACATGCTGACCGCGCTGCAAGCTGCGCTTGATTTTGTGGCTCAGGATGCAACTGCGCGCCTGGTCGTGATGGCCGCCACAGGCAAGGCATTTTGCGCGGGCCATAACCTCAAAGACATGCGCGCTAACCCCGATTTAATCTACTACCAAGGGCTTTTTGCGCAGTGCACGCGCATGATGCTGTCGATTCAAAACCTGGGCGTGCCTGTGATTGCCAAAGTGCAAGGTTTGGCAACAGCAGCGGGCTGCCAGCTGGTGGCGCAATGCGATTTGGCGGTGGCCAGCAGCAACGCCACCTTTGGCGTTAATGGCATCGACGTAGGCCTGTTTTGTGCCACGCCCAGCGTGCCGCTGGTGCGCAACATGCCCGCCAAGCAGGCCATGGAAATGCTGCTGACCGGGGCCTTCATTTCGGCTGATGAGGCGCGCGGTCGAGGGCTGGTAAATCGTGTGGTGCCCCTCGAAGAGCTTGATGCCGAGACTGAAAAATTGGTGCAAAGCATTCTTCTCAAGCCACAAGAAGCCATCGCCCTGGGCAAGGCACTTTTTTACAAACAACGTGAAACCAACATAGAAGCTGCATATCAGCTTGCGGGTCAAACCATGGCCTGCAATATGGCGCACCCGGTTGCGCAAGAGGGCGTGCAGGCGTTCATTGAAAAACGCAAACCGTCATGGCCGGTTTGATGGCATTCGCAACCTTTTTTCCGCCAGGATTGTTTTCTGGCACAGCGGCGTACCCCAAGCGTCGGATTGACAGCTTTGATGAGTGGCTGACCGCAGTGGTGCAGCCCAGTGCACTGATTGAGCTGGGCGTGCTGGTAGCCTGCGTGCTGGCGGTGTGGCTGCTGATTCGCTTGCTGAGGCGGGTCAGTGGCAACACCGATAAACAGTCAATTATTTTTGGTGCGCACATTATTGATGGCGTGCTTTTTCCGATGCTCTTGCTCTTCGTGGCCTATGCCGCCAGCGCTTTGCTGCTGCGGATGGTGCCGCTGGCTATTTTCAAGGTGGCCATTCCAGTGCTGGTGTCTCTGGCGGTGATTCGCCTGGGCGTCAAGGTTTTGCAGGCCGCCTTTAAAGACGCGCCGTGGGTACACGCACTGGAGCGTTCCATTTCATGGATTGCCTGGCTGGCCATGCTGCTGTGGGTGAGCGGGCTTTTACCCGTTATTCTCGAAGAGCTGGACGACATCAAGTGGAAGTTTGGGGATTCAACGCTGTCCGTTCGCACCGTCTTTGAAGGTGCGTTGACAGCGGGCATAGTCGTTTTGATTACGCTGTGGATATCGTCAGCGATTGAATCGCGCGTGCTGCGCTCAGCCACTGGCAACGAGCTGTCGCTGCGCAAGGCGTTCAGCAATGCAACGCGGGTGGTTTTGGTGTTTGTCGGCTTGCTGATTGCGCTGTCAGCAGTGGGCATCGACCTCACGGCGCTGTCGGTTCTGGGTGGTGCGATTGGCGTGGGTGTCGGGCTTGGCTTGCAAAAACTCGCGGCCAGTTACGTCAGCGGTTTTGTCATGCTGGCTGAGCGCAGCGTGCGCATTGGCGACAACGTGCGGGTCGACACCTTTGAAGGGCGCATCACCGACATCAGGGCGCGCTACACCGTTGTGCGGGCGTTGTCGGGGCGCGAATCGATCGTGCCCAACGAGCTTTTCATCAGCAACCGGATTGAAAATTTATCGCTGGCTGATTCACGTGTGCTGCAGGCCACAGTGGTCACGGTGGCGTACGGCAGTGATGTTGAGTTGGTCATGCGCCTGTTGGCAGAGGCGGCCACCGCGCAAGAGCGGGTCTTGAAAGAGCCTGGCGTGACCATCAACCTGACGAACTTTGCGCCTGACGGGCTGGAGTTCACCGCCAACTACTGGATGACAGACCCGGAAAATGGGCAGCAAAATCTTCGGTCGCAGGTCAATTTGGCAGTGCTGGCAGCGTTTCAAACGCATGGCATTTTGATTCCTTATCCGCAGCGGGTGGTGCACGGGCTGCCCGCCGCTGCGCCCGCAGCACCGGACGCGCCCAAGTTACCTGAACAAATGCCCGGCTAACAGGTCGGGTTTGGTTAGCTCGCTCTAAATTCGACGCTGTGCTTGCCTATAATGAAAAAAGAACGATCGTTCTATTTTGTGTTTTGAAGTGGGTTGCTTGCGATGAGCTGTCCCTTAAAGTCCCCACAGCATAGAATCGGGAGCTTGGGTCAAAGCTTACGTTAACGTAAACGTCAACCTGTAGGTCAGTTACTATTTTGGAGCCGCGCAATGAAGGTTTTGGTACCCGTTAAACGTGTAGTCGACTACAACGTGAAAGTCCGCGTCAAATCTGACGGTTCTGGCGTCGATATTGCCAACGTCAAAATGAGCATGAACCCGTTTGACGAAATCGCCATTGAAGAGGCCACGCGCTTGAAAGAAAAGGGCGTTGCGACTGAAGTTATCGCCGTGAGCTGCGGCGTACTGCAGTGCCAGGAGACGCTGCGTACCGCCATGGCCATCGGCGCTGACCGCGCTATCTTGGTGGAAACCAATGAAGAACTTCAGCCGCTGGCAGTTGCCAAGCTGCTCAAAGCACTGGTCGACAAGGAGCAACCGCAACTCGTGATTTTGGGCAAGCAAGCCATTGACGACGACTGCAACCAAACCGGCCAGATGCTGGCCGCGCTGCTAGGCTGGCCGCAAGCCACGTTTGCCTTCAAGGTTGAAGTGGCGGACGGTAAAGCAAATGTCACGCGTGAGGTCGATGGCGGCCTGGAGACGCTCAGCCTCACGCTGCCAGCAATCATCACGACCGACTTGCGCCTCAATGAGCCGCGCTACGTGACGCTGCCAAACATCATGAAGGCCAAGAAAAAGCAACTCGACAACTTCAAGCCTGAAGACTTGGGTGTTGACGTCAAGCCGCGCATCAAAACCCTGAGCGTCAATGAGCCGCCAAAGCGCAGCGCTGGCATCAAGGTCGCTGATGTGGCCACGCTGGTCGACAAGCTGAAAAACGAAGCCAAAGTCATCTAGTTTTCAGACTGGTTTTTTCCCAAGCGGCATGGCTATGTTGCCAGCCGCGTTTAAACGGAGCACCCCATGACCTCATTAGTAATCGCTGAGCACATCAACACCGACATCAAACCCGCCACGCTGAACACCGTCACTGCAGCCGCCCTTTGCGGTGGCGATGTGCACATTCTGGTAGCTGGCCTGAATGCTGGCGGAGCCGCTGCTGCTGCAGCAAAGATTGTCGGTGTTGCCAAAGTCATTCACGTCGACGGCGACCATTTTGCCCACGGCCTGGCTGAAAACATGGCAGCGCAGGTGCTGGCGATGGCGCCCAATTACTCCCACATTCTTTTCCCGGCAACCGCTTCGGGTAAAAACATTGCACCGCGGGTTGCTGCAACGCTCGACGTCGGTCAGATATCTGACATCACCAAAGTACAGACGCCCGACACTTTTGAGCGCCCGATCTACGCAGGCAACGCGATGGCGATTGTGCAGAGCCTGGACGCAACCAAAGTCATCACTGTGCGCACCACGGGTTTCGATGCCGCAGCCACTGGCGGGTCTGCGCCGATTGAAGTGGTCACCGGCCAGCTTGACAGTGGCAAGTCAAGCTTCGTCAGCGCTGAAATTGCCAAGAGCGACCGGCCTGAACTGGCTGCAGCAAAAATCATTGTGTCTGGCGGGCGGGCTCTGGGTTCGGGCGAAAAGTTCACTGAAATCATGACGCCGCTGGCCGACAAACTCGGCGCAGCGCTAGGTGCATCACGCGCCGCGGTTGATGCAGGCTACGCACCCAACGATTGGCAGGTCGGCCAGACCGGCAAAATCGTTGCGCCGCAGTTGTACATCGCTGCTGGCATTTCGGGCGCCATCCAGCACCTGGCCGGTATGAAAGACAGCAAGGTCATCGTCGCTATCAACAAAGACGCAGAAGCACCGATCTTCAGCGTTGCCGACTACGGGCTGGAGGCTGATTTGTTCACCGCTGTGCCCGAGCTCACCGCTGCGCTTTAAAACTTTTATGCCAGCTCCGCAGTGCATCGCTGCAGGTTGAACACGCGTATTGAAATTATCGAGACTGCCGAGACACCACATGACCTACAAAGCCCCGCTCAAAGACATGCTGTTCAACATTCAGCACATTGCTGACATTGCGCAGGTTGCAAAAATCCCCGGCTTTGAAGACGCGGGCTTTGACACTGCGCAGGCGGTGCTTGAGGAATGCGCCAAGTTCAATGAAGGCGTGCTTGCGCCGCTCAACTGGGCCGGCGACATCAATCCGTCAAGCTTCAAAGCAGGCGTGGTCACCACCACACCCGGGTTTAAAGAGGCGTTCAAGCAATATGCAGAAGGCGGCTGGCAGGCGCTGCAGCACCCGACTGAATATGGCGGCCAGGGCTTGCCGAAAACCATCGGTGCGGCGTGCGGCGAAATGCTCAATTCAGCCAACATGGCGTTTGCGCTGTGCCCACTGCTGAGCGACGGCGCGATTGAAGCGCTGCTAACGGCTGGCAGTGATGAACTGAAAGCCACGTACCTTGAAAAGTTGGTCAGCGGCCAATGGACGGGCACCATGAACCTGACTGAGCCACAAGCTGGCTCAGACCTGGCCGCAGTGCGTTCGCGCGCCGAGCCGCAAGCCGACGGAACCTACAAGGTGTTTGGCACCAAAATCTACATCACCTACGGCGAACACGACATGGCTGAAAACATCGTGCACCTGGTGCTGGCGCGCGCGTCGGACGCGCCTGAAGGCGTGAAGGGCATCAGCTTGTTTGTGGTGCCTAAATTTATGGTCGGTGCAGACGGCAAACTCGGCGCACGCAATGACGTACATTGCGTCAGCATTGAGCACAAGCTGGGCATCAAGGCCTCGCCCACTGCCGTGCTGCAGTACGGAGACAACGGTGGCGCAGTCGGCTACCTGGTCGGTGAAGAAAATCGCGGACTGGAGTACATGTTCATCATGATGAACTCGGCGCGCTACGCTGTGGGCATGCAGGGCATTGCAGTGGCTGAAATGGCTTACCAAAAAGCCGTGAGCTTTGCCAAAGACCGCGTGCAAAGCCGGCCGGTCGATGGCTCAGTCAAAGCACCGGTGACAATCATCCACCACCCCGACGTCAAGCGCATGCTGATGACGATGCGCGCGTACACCGAAGGCTGCCGCGCCATGGCCAGCAGCGCTGCCGCTGCTTATGACGCCAGCCACCACCACCCTGATGCAGCGGTGCGTAAACAAAACCTGGCTTTTTATGAGTTCATGGTGCCGCTGGTCAAGGGCTACAGCACCGAGATGAGTCTGGAAGTCACATCGCTCGGCGTACAAGTCCATGGCGGCATGGGCTTTATTGAAGAAACCGGCGCAGCGCAGTACTACCGCGACGCGAAGATTTTGACGATTTACGAAGGCACCACAGCCATTCAGGCCAACGACCTGGTAGGCCGCAAAACCATGCGCGACGGTGGCCAAACCGCCAAGGCAATTGCGGCGCACATGGAGGCGACTGAAGATGCTTTACTTCAGCAGGCAAGTGCCGATGCGGTTGCGGTGGCCAAGCGCTTGAAAGCTGCGCGCATTGCCCTGCTGGAAGTTGTTGAGTTCGTCGTGGCGCAAACCAAGTCAAACCCGAACGCTGTTTTTTCGGGCAGCGTTCCCTACTTGATGTTGGCGGGCAACGTGGTGGCGGGCTGGCAAATGGCGCGCTCGCTGCTGGCGGCGCAAGAAGAATTGGCCAAGGGTGTTGAAGTTGACTTCATGAAGGCCAAAATCACCACCGCCCGCTTTTACGCCGACCACTTGTTGACCAAAGCGCCGGGCATGCGCGACGCCATTGTTGAAGGCGCTGAGTGCGTGACTGAATTGGCGCTCGAAGCGTTTTAAGTACGTGTTTGATTACGCGCTTAATTAACTATCATTTTAGTAGCTGCTTGCGCCCGTATTCATTGGGCTAGAGCTATATTTATGCCTTAAAAAGGCTGTTTTCAAGCCCATTTATGTCAAAACTGCCACCGATTCTTCAAAACCTGCCTTTCCCCGTGATTGGCTCGCCGCTGTTCATCATCAGCAACCCCAAGCTGGTGATTGCGCAGTGCATTGCAGGCGTGGTTGGCTCGATGCCCGCGCTGAACGCGCGCCCGGCTGCGCAGCTGGAAGACTGGCTGGCAGAAATTTCTGAAGCTTTAGCTGCGCACAACGCGGCGCACCCAGACCGGCCAGCCGCGCCGTATGCCATCAACCAGATCGTGCACAAGAGCAATGACCGCCTGGAGCACGACATGGCGGTGTGTGAAAAATACAAAGTGCCCATCATCATCACCAGCCTGGGTGCGCGTGAAGACGTGAACGTGGCGGTAAAAGCCTGGGGCGGCATCACGCTGCACGACGTGATCAGCAACGTGTTTGCCCACAAGGCCATTGAAAAAGGCGCAACCGGGTTGATCCCGGTGGCAGCCGGTGCAGGCGGCCACGCCAGTGTGAAAAGCCCGTTTGCCATGGTGCAGGAAATTCGCCAGTGGTTTGACGGTCCGCTGGTGCTGAGCGGCTCTATTTCCACCGGCGGTGCCGTACTGGCAGCCCAAGCGATGGGCGCAGACCTGGCCTACATCGGCTCCGCATTTATCGCCACGCATGAAGCGCGCGCAGTCGATGGCTACAAAGAAATGATTGTTGCCAGCAATTCAGACGACATCGTGTATTCAAACTTTTATACCGGTATCCACGGCAACTACCTGAAGGGCAGCATTCGCAATGCGGGCATGGACCCGGATGCGTTGCCTGAGAGTGACCCCAGCAAAATGAACTTCGGCGGTGCAGACGCTGGCGCATCAGCCAAGGCATGGAAGGATATTTGGGGCTGCGGCCAGGGCATCGGCTCGGTCAGCAAAATTCAAAGCACGGCCGACTATGTGGCGCAGCTCAAGCGCGAGTACGCCGAGGCAAAGGCGCGCTTATGCTGATTTTCGGCTGATTTTCGGCTGATTTTAAGTATTTAGGCCTGTAAACCAATATATACGGGCGCAAGCAGCTACTGAATATATAGCAACTTACTGGCTCATCAGTTGCATCGCTTGAATATCGCGCACCGTCGCAGCTGAAGTCAACTGCCGGTCAAAGCAACAAAAGAGCAAGCTGTTACCCGGTTGCCTGCGTACCCGCTGCGCACTAGCGAGGTGTGCGCTGCCGCAGGCTGGCAAGCCAAAGCGCAGGGCCAAAGCGAAGTACCGGATCGCCTGCATCAAACATCAGCGGAGAGTCAACGTCGATTTTTCCGAAGCTGCCCCACTCTTTGTCTTGGCGGTCAAGGCCAGCTGTCAACAGTGCGCTGGCAATCTGTTGGCTGCGCATTTTCAGACCGAAAGCGGCACACAGCTCTGCTTGAGTGACCAGGCTAACAAAGCAGTTGGTGGCGTGGTCCAGCAAAACCCACCCATCGCGGTCACGTTTGATAGAAAAAACAAAATGTGGCCACGGCACTGATTTACGGGAACAAGAAGCTGCCCGAATTGGACATCAGTACTTTTCAAGCACTATTTATGCTCCTGGCGCCCTTGATACGGGCGCTAATAGCTATTAAATAAATATAGCAGACAGGTTTATTCACGGAGCCGCACTTGCGTCAAGCAACTGTTGCGCGTGGCGGCGCAGGTGGTCTTCCATAAAGCTGGCGACAAAGTAATAGCCGTGGTCGTAACCCGCATGCTCACGCAAACTTAAAGGCTGATGCACCCGTGCGCAGGCGGCCTTGAACAAGTGTGGGTGCAGTTGCTCGGCCAAAAACTTGTCAGCCGAGCCTTGGTCAATCAGGATGCCGCCGGGGTAAGGCGGCTTTGAGACGAGACCCATCAACGCAGTTGCATCGTGCGCTGCCCAAGTGGACTCATCAGGACCCAGGTAGCCTGAAAAGGCTTTTCGCCCCCACGGGCACTGCGTGGGCGCGCAAATCGGCGCAAGCGCAGACACTGACTTGAAAAGTTGCGGATGCCTAAGTGCCAAGCTCAAAGCCCCATGGCCGCCCATCGAATGCCCAAAGATGCCGATACGCTGCGCATCAATGGCCAGGTGCTGCGTCACCAGGGGCAGCAGCTCCTGCGTGATGTAGCTTTCCATGCGCCAGTTTTTAGCCCAGGGTGGTTGCGTGGCGTCCAGGTAAAACCCGGCGCCCACACCGAAGTCCCAGCTTTCAGATTCGCCTGGCACATTCGCACCGCGCGGGCTGGTGTCGGGGGTAATCAGCGCCAGACCCAGCTCGCCAGCCACGCGCTGCGCGCCGGCTTTGGTCATGAAGGTTTCTTCGTTGCAGGTCAGGCCTGCAAGGTACACCAAAGCGGGTACCGGACCCTGCGCTGCCTGCGGCGGCAGGAAGATTGAAAAGCGCATCGGCAAGCCAATTTCTTTTGAGTCGTGTTTGTAAAATCGCTGCTGCCCGCCAAAGCAGGCGTGTTCAGAAAGCAAATCGACTTGTGTTGCCATGAAGTTCTCAGTTAAGTTGCATCGTGCCGCGCAGCGGCGCCACGAGTTCAAGAACCGCATCAGCAAACACCTGCGGTTTTTCTTGAGGAAGGTTGTGGCCCGCTCCGAGCACAAGGCGATGGTCGCGCGCGGCAGTGAAGTGGCGTGCGTGTTGTGCCGCCGTTGCAGGCGGGCGCACCCCGTCATCTACCCCGTCAAAGGTAATGCACGGCACTGTAATTGGCGGTTGTGCAGCAAGACGTTTTTCAACGTCCAACAGCGCCGGGTCGCCCGCTACCAGGCCGAAACGGTGGCGATACGAGTGAATGACAACATCGACAAAATCCGGATTGTCAAAAGCCGCTGCACTGCGCTCAAATGTGGCATCAGGCCATAGCCAGGTGGGCGACCACAACTGCCACAGCAAGCGGCAAAAAGCGCGCCGGTCAGCAGCCAGCCCGGCGCGGCCGCGCTCGCTGTGAAAGTAATACTGGTACCACAGGCTGTGCTCGTTTTCTGCGGTGTCCGGCGCCATCGAGTTTGCAATATTCTGAATGTTGTAGCTGTTCAATGACACCAGGCCCGCGCAGCGCTCGGGCCACAGTGCGGCGACCACGCAGGCTGCACGGCCTCCCCAGTCGTATCCGGCCAGCACGGCCTTTTGAATATCCATCGCGTCCATCAACGCCAGCAGGTCAGCGCCAAGCGCGGCCTGCTCGCCTGAACGTGGCGTGACCTCGCTTAAAAAGCGCGTCGGCCCAAAGCCGCGCAGGTAGGGCACGATGACGCGGCAACCCTGCGCCGCAAGCAGCGGTGCCACTTCAGCGTACGCATGAATGTCGTACGGAAAGCCGTGCATCAAAAACACTGGCGCACCATCAGCTGGGCCGGCTTCATAAAAAGCCACATCAAGCACGCCAGCGTTGATGGTGCGCAAAGGTTGAAGTAGGTTCATTGCTATTAAATATATAGCTTTTAACGCCCGTATTATGGGCGTCATAGGCTTAAAACACTAAATAAATCCGGCTTGGCTGAGTATCAATACAGCACCACGCCGCGAATCGATTCGCCGCGCTTCATCAAGTCAAAGCCCTTGTTGATGTCTTCAAGCGGCATGGTGTGGGTGATCAAATCGTCGATATTGATCTTGCCTTCCATGTACCAGTCAACAATTTTTGGCACATCGGTGCGGCCCCGCGCGCCGCCAAAGGCCGAGCCTTCCCATTTGCGGCCGGTGACCAGCTGAAAGGGCCGGGTTGAAATTTCAGCACCCGCTTCAGCCACACCAATGATGATGCTGCGGCCCCAACCCTTGTGCGTGCATTCAAGCGCCTGGCGCATCACTTTTGTATTGCCAATGCATTCAAAACTGTAATCGGCGCCGCCATCCGTCAATTGCACGATTGCGTCGACCACATTTTCGGTAGTCTTTGGGTTGATGAAATGCGTCATGCCAAACTTGCGCGCCATGGCTTCGCGCTCGGGGTTCAAGTCAACGCCGATGATTTTGTCAGCGCCAACCATTTTCGCGCCCTGAATCACATTAAGCCCAATGCCGCCCAGGCCAAACACCACCACGTTTGCACCGGCCTCCACCTTGGCCGTGAACAGCACGGCGCCGATGCCCGTCGTCACGCCGCAGCCGATGTAGCAAACCTTGTCAAACGGTGCGTCCTCGCGAATTTTGGCGAGTGATATTTCAGGAGCAACCGTGTAGTTGCTGAACGTCGATGTGCCCATGTAATGAAATATTGGCTTGCCATCCAGGCTGAAGCGACTGGTCGCGTCGGGCATCAAGCCCTTGCCTTGAGTGCCGCGAATCAGCTGACACAAATTGGTCTTGCGAGACAGGCAAAACTTGCATTGCCGACATTCGGGCGTGTACAGCGGAATCACGTGATCGCCTTTTTTAAGCGACGTGACGCCCGGCCCCACGTCGACCACAATGCCTGCGCCTTCATGGCCCAGGATGGCCGGAAACATGCCTTCGGGGTCAGCGCCTGAGAGCGTGTAGTAGTCGGTGTGGCAAATACCGGTCGCTTTCAGTTCCACCAGCACCTCACCGTAGCGGGGGCCGTCCAGGTCAACGGTTTCGATGGTCAAAGGTTGGCCTGATTGCCAGGCGACGGCGGCTTTTGTTTTCATGGAATTAATAATAAAAAAGTAAAAGAACGGGATGTATCAGGTAACTTTACCTGCATCCGGCGTAAAAGTTTTGGCGGGTGCTGCGCCATACAAATAGTTTGGCCTGTGGGGTA
>ENA-OBIT01000438-OBIT01000438.1-metagenomes-genome-assembly--contig:-NODE-438-length-18484-cov-4.31239_pt1 | contig 18484 bp, 11 predicted proteins | sample MGYA00153386_OBIT01 | MGnify analysis MGYA00153386
GAGATGGCCCACGCCCTGCGCGAACACGCCCGCGAACGCATGGGCAAGACGATGGCCACGCGCATGGGCGCCGGGCTGCTCAGCAGCGTGCTGGGCATGGGCAGCCTGGGCGACGTGGCCCTGGGCATGGGTGCCCAGTTGTTGACGCTGCGCTTCGGCCGCGAAGATGAAACCGAAGCCGACCTGGTGGGCATGGACCTGGCCGCACGCGCCGGCCACGACCCGGCTGCGGGCGTCACCCTGTGGCAGAAGATGCTGGCCGCCAGCAAGGGCGCGCCGCCGGTGTTCTTGTCCACCCACCCGGCGGGCGACACCCGCATCCGCGACATCCAGTCGAAGCTGCCCAAGGTGCAGCCGCTGTTTGAAGCGGCTGAAAAACCCACGCGGCGGTTCGGGCCGCCGGCGGCGCGGGTGGGTTAGCCCTTGCGCCGACGTGCCACGCCGGCCGCTGCCAGCGCCAAGCTGACTCCAGCACGACGATTCACTGGCAAAAACTCTCGCTGCGCTGTTGCTGGGGTTCGCCGCAGTGCCGCGTTGCCGCCACCCAGGTCGACCACCGCCTGCTCGTAGGCTGCGTTGATGACGGCCCAGGCGGTCGTTCCTCGAATCGGGGCCTCGCCTGCTTTTATCCTGCCTCTATAGTCCCCCGAGTGCTGCTCCATCCGCTTGCCACCATTGCCTGCATTGCGTTGATGCTCGCCCTGACCGGCCCGGTGTATGCCAAGCCGCTGGTGTATTGCGCCGACGCCAGCCCCGAAGGTTTCGACCCCGCGCTGTGGGACAGCAGCAGCACCAGCAACGTCACCACGCAGATTTTCCAGGGCCTGGTGGCCTTCAAACGCGGCAGGTCTGAAATGGTGCCCGAACTCGCCACAGCCTGGGCGGTGTCGCCCGACGCGCGCACTTTTACTTTCACCTTGCGCCGTGATGTGGCCTTTCACACCACGCCCTACTTCACGCCGACACGGCCCATGAATGCCGACGACGTGATGTTCACGTTCACGCGGCTGATCGACGCCAAGCTGCCTTTCAACGTGGCCTTCCCGGCCACTTTCGTGTTCCCGCAAAGCCTGGGTCTGACGGCGATGGTCGCCGGCATCGACCGCTTGGGCGACCACCAGGTGCGCTTTCGGCTGCACCGTGGCAATGTCAACTTCCTGTCGTACTTCGCGGGCTCGTTCGCGGCCATTCATTCGGCCGAATATGCCGCGCAGTTGCTGGCGGCCGGCCGCGCCAGTGCGATCAACAACCAGCCCATCGGCACGGGGCCATACCAGTTCAAAAACTACCGCAAGGACGACGTGCTGCGCCTGCAGGCGCACCCCGGCTTCTGGCGTGGCGTGCAGCAAACCGAACGCCTGGTGTTCGCCATCAGCCGCGAGCCGAATGTGCGGGTGCAGAAGGTGGCGCGCGGTGAATGCCACATCAGCGCGGCCATTCGCGATGTCGACGTGACGGCGCTGACCGGCCACCCGCAGGTGAACATCCTGAAGATCCAGGCGCTGAACATCAGCTACCTGGCCTTCAACATGAAGCGCCCGCCCGTGGACAAGCGCGAAGTGCGCGAGGCGCTGGACATGGCGGTGGACCGCGACGCGCTGTTCAAGGTGCTGTTTCCGCGTGGCGACGCGACGCAGGCCGTCAGCGCCTTTCCGCCCGCCATCCCCGGCTTCAACAAAAGCTTGCGCAACGAATTTGATCCGGCGCGCGCACGGCAGTTGCTGGCCGCAGCCGGTTTCCCGAATGGTTTCGAGATCGACTTGTGGGCGCTGCCCATCAGCCGGCCCACCAACCCCAACGGGCAGTTGATGGCGCAGATGATCCAGGCCGACTGGGCCCAGATCGGCGTGAAGGCGCGCATCGTCACCTACGAATGGGGCGAATATCTGAAACGCGCCAACAACGGCGAACACCATATCTACATGAGCGGCTGGAGCAGCGACGTGGCCTCGGCCGACGACTTCCTGTCGCCCAACCTCACCTGCGCTTCGAGCCGCGGCGGCATCAAGTTCTGCAACAAGGAATTCGACGCCCTGCTCGACACCGCGCGCGCCGAGGTGATCGACAGCAAACGCCTGGCCCTGTTCGAACAAGCGCAAATCATCTTCAAGCGTGAAAGGCCGTGGATCCCGATGGCGCATTCATCGGTCTACATCCCCGTGCGCAAGGACGTGCACGGCTTCGTGATGGCCGCCAACGGCAGCGTCGACTTCGAAGGTGTGGTGCGCAAGTGAACACTGAAGGCATGGCCTCATTGCGGGTGGAAGACATCGCGGCGCACCCACAGTTCTGCCACCTGGCATGGCTGACCGGTGTCCACCACGACCTGCGTTACGCCAGCGACAACAACTTTGCCGCGCGCAATCTGTACGGCAGTCTGGACTGCGCCTGGCTGCGCGCCGAGGCCGCCGCCGGCCTGGAAACCGCCGCGCTGTGGTTGACCGCGCAGCGCCCCGGCTGGGTGCTGCTGGTGTTGGACGCGTTGCGCCCGCAGCGGGTGCAAGAAGCTATCTGGCGCGACGTGGAAGGCACGCCCATGGCGATGTATTTCGCGCACCCCGGGCGCGGGTCGATCCACAGCTTTGGCATGGCGGTGGATGTGACGCTGCTGCACCCGGATGGCATTGAAGCCGACATGGGCAGCGGCTTCGACGAGATGAGCGAACGGTCGCACCCCACACTGCACGCCCAACACCTGGCCAGCGGGGCGTTGACTGCGGCGCATGTGGCCGAACGCGAACTGCTGCGCAGCGCCATGGCGCACGGCGGCTTCAAAGGCATCGGCACCGAGTGGTGGCACTTCGACCACGGCAACCGCAACGCCGTCCGCCGCAACCTGCCCCGTGTGTGGTGACCCCCAACCACGGCCCCTTGCCTTGCACACCCACCAGCCCGTTGCCATGCCCACCCACCGCAGACAGTTCATGGCCGCCACGGCCGCATCGGCTGCATCGGCCGCCATCGGCCTGACCGGCACGGCAGCCGTGGCGCAAACCGCAGCCACGGCACGCTTGCCCGCGATGCGCGCGCCGCGTTTAAAGCCGGGCGACACGGTGGCGTTGATCAACCCCAGCAACGCCATCCACGAGCGCGCGCCCTACGTCACCACCACCGAGGCGCTGCAGGCCCTGGGCTTCAAGGTGCGTGAGGCGCCCCACCTGCGCGCGCGCTATGGGCACTTTGCCGGCACCGACGCGCAGCGCGCCGGCGACGTCAACGCCATGTTCGCCGACCCCACGGTGCACGGCATCCTGGCCATGACCGGCGGCTCCGGCGGCGGGCGCATCCTGCCGCTCATCGATTACGCCGCCATCCGCCGCACGCCGAAGTTTTTGGGTGGGTTCTCCGACCTCACCGCGCTCATCAACGCCGTCAACGCCAAAACCGGCCTCGTGACCTTTCATTGCCCGATGGGCAATTCGGAGTGGAACGCCTTTGACGCCGAGCAGTTCCGCGGCGCCGTGATGGACGCCAAGCCGATGCTGCTGGTCAACCCGCAAGACCGCGCCGAGGGCCTGGTGACCAAGACCAACCGCACGGCCGTCATTCGCAGCGGCACCGCGCGCGGGCCGCTGGTGGGCGGCAACCTGGCGGTGTTCTCGGCGCTGGCCGGGTCGGGCTACTGGCCGTCCATGGACGGCGCCATCCTGTGCCTGGAAGACGTCAACGAATTCATCTACCGCGTCGACCGCATGCTCAGCACATGCAAGCTGGCCGGCGCCTTCGACCGCCTGGCCGGCGTGGTGCTGGGCGCCTTCACCAAGTGCGAACCCGGCGACGGCTTCGGCACGCTGACGCTGGATGAGGTTTTCGACGATTACTTCAAGGGCCTGGGCATCCCCGTCTACAGCGGCGCCAGCTTTGGCCACATCCGCCGCAAATTCACCTTGCCGCTGGGGCTTGACGTGGAAATGGATGCGGATGCGGGAACGATTCGGTACTTGCAGCCGGCGGTGTTGTGACCCATCGAGGTTTCGCGCGCCCTCGTGCCTTGCTGCGTCGTCTTGAGGACACATCAGGCTTGGTCAGCTTTCCACCTTACCCTCCATGCGACCTTCACGCGGAGCGGGTCGGCAACGTGGCTTCGATCCAGTGCGCAGGGCGCATGCCTTGATGCCGTGTGGCGAGTTTCACCGCACGGCGGGCCACCATCGTTTGTTCCATGTGGCTGGGCAGCGCCCGCTGCGGCTTGCCGGCCGACGCCGCCGCGCAAACCAGCCCCACGTTGGCGTGTGACACGACCACATCGGCAGCGGCCACCGCAGCGTTGGTTTGCACGGGCTTGCGTTGGAAGCGCACCTGCGGCCCACCCAGGCGTGCAGCGGCCTCGTCGGCCAGCCCGGGGCATGCACCAACGCCACCCAATCAAGCGTTTGCAGGGCACCCATGACAGCGCGAAAGTCGACATGGGTCGGTGACAAGTAGACAGATGCCCGATGCCCGTTGCCCGGCGGCCGCGCAGGGGCCACGCCCTGGTCGCCGATGTAGCTTGCGCCGGGCTTCGCAATGTGGGCCGCAGGCGCCGCGACATGCGCTGACGGCAGCACAGCGCCTGCGCTGCGCCCACCCACAGGGCGGCATGGTTCAACTCTGGCTGACCGGGTCTGGACCTTCAAGCCTGCCTGCCCACCCAGCGCGCCAGCGTGCTGCGCAAACGGTCGGCGTCGATGGGTTTGGTGAGGAAGTCGTTCATGCCCGACGCAAATGCCTCGTCGCGCTCGGTGACCAGGGCCGCAGCCGTCAGCGCGATGACGGGCAGGTGGCGGCCCGCTGCGGTGGCACGCAGGGCACGCGTGGCTTCGTGGCCGCTCATCACGGGCATCTGCACGTCCATCAGCACGGCATCGAAGGGTCGCCCGGCGTCGGCGGCGGCTTGCACCGCAGCCGTCACCAAGCTGCCGTTTTCGGCTTGCTGCACCAGCACGCCCCAGCGTTCGAGCATGGCCACGGCGATGACCATGTTGACGGCGTTGTCCTCGACCAGCAGTACCCGCGCGCCTTCCAGCCGGCCTTCGGCGGCCGGCGCCGCGGTGTCCTGGGCGGCGGCCACGGCGGGCAGCGGCAGGCGAGCCCAGAAGGTGCTGCCCGCGCCGGGGCTGCTGTGCACGCCCACGGTGCCGCCCATCAACGTGGCCATTTCGCGGCAGATGGACAGGCCCAGGCCGGTGCCGCCAAAGCGGCGTGTGGTGGACTCGTCGGCCTGCGTGAAGGGGCGGAACAAGCGTGCCTGGGTGATGTCGTCGATGCCGCCGCCGGTGTCACGCACCTCGATCTGCACCAGTTCGCCGTCGCGCGACGCAGCCAGCACCACCTCACCGTGATGGGTGAACTTCAGCGCGTTGGTGAGAAAGTTGGTGCTGATCTGGCGCACCCGCAGCGCATCGCCCTGCACCTGGCTGTGCAACGTGTCATGCAGGCTGTCGGCCAGTTCCAGCCGCAGCGACAGCCCTTGCGCTGCGGCCAGCGTGGCATAGGTGCGCTGCAGCGACCGCAGCAGTTCGGCCAGGTCGAAGGCATTGCTGTCCAGGTCCAGCCGGCCGGCCTCGATCTTGGACAAGTCCAGGATGTCGGAAATGATGCCGTTGAGCGACTGCGCGCTCTCGGCGATCTGTTCCAGGTACTGGCGCCGGCGGGGCTCGTCGATGTCGGGCCGGCGCGCCAGCTGGGCCAGGCCGATCATGCCGCTGAGCGGCGTGCGCAGCTCGTGGCTGGTGTTGGCCAGGAAGGCGCTCTTGGCGCGGCTGGCGGCTTCGGCATCGTCGCGCGCCAGGGCCAGGGCGCGTTCGAACTGGCGCCGGTCAGTCACGTCTTCCACGATCCACACCGTGCCGCCCAACGCCGGGCGCGCGAGGTCGATGGCACGGGCTTGAAAACGCGCCACGAAACGGCTGCCGTCGCGCCGGCAGGCCTCGCGTTCGATGGTCACCGGTTCGCCGCGGGCCAGTTGCGGCCCCACCTGCGCGCCCAGATCGGTGTAGTCCTGCGCGCTGCACCACACCACCGCGCCCGACCGGCCCAGCAGCTGACCGGCGTCCCAGCCGAACATGTCTTCGAAGCAGCGATTGGCCAGCACGAACAGGCTGTGCCGGGTGACGGCGATGCCGACCGACGCGTTGGCCAGAATGGCTTCGCGTTCAAGCTGCGCGCGCTCGCTTTCAGTTACGTCGCGGGCGTTGATGACCACGTAGTCACGCCGGTCCATCACCAGCCGCGCGGCCGACACGCGCATCGACACCGGGTCGCCGCTTCTGTGCAGGTACGTCACGGGTAGATCAGTCACCGCCCCGTCCTTGAGCAACAGGCTGACGAAGCGGCTGCGCTCTTCGGCGCTCTGCCACACGCCCAGCTCCAGCGCGGTGCGGCCCTTCGCTTCGGCCGCGCTGTAACCCACGGTGCGCTCGAAGGTGTGGTTGACCATCACATACCGGCCGCTGACAAGTTCGGTCAGCGTGATCAGGTCGGGGCTGGTGGCTACCAGGTGCGACAGCATGGCCTCGTTGCGGCGCACTGAATCTTCAGCGGCGTGGCGCTCGGTGTCGTCGACAAAGATCGACAGCGTGGCCGGCCCGCCCTGGGCGTGCACGCGCACGCCTGTGGTGCGCACCAGCACCTGACGGCCATGCACCACGAGCCGGTAGTCGGTGACGGGCAGGGCCGATCCCAGGGGCAGGGCTTGCAGTTCGTCCAGGCGGCGGCGCGCGCGCTCGCGCGAGTCGCCGCTTTCGCAGGCCAACAGCAAGTCGCGCGACATCAGCGTAGGCAGGTCCTGCACCCCAAAGAGTTGCAGGGCCGCGGGGTTGGCATCGAACACGCGGCCGTGGCGGTGCAGCACCAGGGGCGTGGGGATGCGGGCAAACAGTTCTTGGTAGCGGGTTTCGGTGTCGGCCAGCGCCTCGCGGGCGGCGCGCTCGTTGGTGACGTCGCGGGCCACACCCCAGTAGCCCGTAAACAACCCGCGTTCATCGAAACGCGGCTCGCCGCTCACCAACATGTGGCGCGCGCCACCACTTCCACTCGACCAGGTGACGTTCAGATCGCGAAAGGGGCGGCGCCCGTCCAGGTCGGCTTGCAATGCGTCCAACGCATCGGCGTCGCAGGCAAAACGTGGCAGCTCCCAGGGCACGGCGCCGAGGCCTGAATCGGGCGGCAAGGCCGGCAACCCGTCGCGGCGGCTGGCGGCTACCAGCCGGTAGTGGTGGTCGATTTCCCAGTACGCGTCGACCGCCAGTGACAGCAGGCGGTGAAAGCGCTGCTCGCGCCCCTGCGCCGCCCACAGCCCGCTGTCAGACGCGCGCCGCTGTGCCAGGCCCGCCGCCACGCCGACGGCGGCGCTCAGGCCACACATCGCCAGCCAAAGCCAGCGCTGGCCAGGCTGCCCGCCCCAGCCCCAGCTCAACACCACCGCACTGCCCACCAGCGCGGGCACCACCGCCACCAGCAGCAGCACCGCCGTCGGCCACAGCGGCCCGCGCGGGCGCCTGGGCACGGGTGTGTCGGCGTCCTCGTCGATGGGGTCCACGCGCTGGCGCCGGTCAGCCGGCGGCCGCGGCGGGCCGCAACTGCATGCGTGTGGCCAACGCCACGGCGCGCGCGGCGGCAGCAAAATCGTCATCCGCGCTGGCATACAGCACCGCGCGCGACGAGCTCACCACGATCGGCCCGTTGCTGCGCCAACCCGCCTGCACGGTGGCTGGAGCGTCGCCTCCTTGCGCGCCGATGCCGGGAATCAACAGCGTCAGCGTGGGCGCCAGTTCGCGCACGCGCGCCACCTCGCGCGGGTAGGTGGCACCCACCACCAGGCCCAGTTGCGCGCCGCGGCCCCATTCGCCGGCGGCCAGACGCGCGACGCGCTCATAAAGCATTTCGGGCCCGTGCGGCCCACTTGCCAGCACCTGCGCCTGCAACTCGTCGCCACCGGGGTTGGACGTGCGACACAACAAAATCAGGCCGCGGCCGTCAAAGCGCTTGTAGGGCTCGATCGAGTCAAGCCCCAGGTAGGGGCTGAGCGTGACCGCGTCGGCACCGTAGCGCACGAAGGCTTCACGCGCGTACTGCTCGGCGGTGGCGCCGATGTCGCCGCGCTTGGCGTCCAGGATCACCGGGACGCCGGGCGCCACCCGGTGGATGTGCGCGATCAACCTTTCCAGCTGCTCTTCAGCGCGCTGCGCGGCAAAGTAGGCAATTTGCGGCTTGAAGGCGCACACCACGTCTTTGGTGGCGTCGACGATGGCGGCGCAGAAGTCGAAGATGCGCGCCGGGTCGCCCTGCCAGGCGCCGGGGAACCGGGCCGGCTCGGGGTCCAGCCCCACGCACAGCAGCGACGCATGACGCGCCTGCGCGTCGGCGAGTTGAGCGTTGAAGTTCATGGCGGCCCTGACCACACTGACCACTGCCGCGCCAGGCTTTCCGCCAGCCCCGTGTAGCCGGCCGGGGTCAGGGCGAGCAGGCGCTGCTTTTCGTCGGCGGGCAGCGCAAGGCCCTGGATAAAGCCCTGCATCAGTTCGCGCGTCATGGGCTTGTCGCGCGTGAAGGCCTTGAGTTGTTCATACGGCTGCGGCAGGCCGTGGCGGCGCATCACGGTCTGGATCGGTTCGGCCAGCACCTCCCAGGCGCCGTCCAGGTCGGCGGCCAGCGCGGCGCGGTTCACTTCCAGCTTGTTCATGCCGCGCAGCAGGCTGTCATGCGCCAGCAGCGTGTAGCCCAGGGCCACACCCATGTTGCGCAGCACGGTGCTGTCCGTCAGGTCGCGCTGCCAGCGGCTGAGCGGCAGCTTGTGGCTCATGTGGGCCAGCAGCGCGTTGGCCAGGCCGTAGTTGCCTTCGGCGTTCTCGAAGTCGATCGGGTTGACCTTGTGCGGCATGGTGCTGGAACCCACCTCGCCGGCCCTGGTGGCCTGCTTGAAATAGCCCAGCGAGATGTAGCCCCACACATCGCGCGACCAGTCGATGAGGATGGTGTTGGCGCGCGCCACCGCGTCGAACAACTCGGCCAGCCCGTCGTGCGGTTCGATCTGCGTGGTGAATTCATTGAAGGGCAGGCCCAGCCGGCCCACCACCACCTGGCGGCTGAAGGCCGGCCAGTCGAACCCGGGGTAGGCCGCCAGATGCGCGTTGTAGTTGCCCACCGCGCCGTTCATCTTGGCCGGCAGCGGCACCGCGGTGATGCGCGCTTGCGCGATGGCCAGCCGCGCGGCCACGTTGGCCACTTCCTTGCCCACGGTGGTGGGACTGGCCGTTTGGCCATGCGTGCGGCTGAGCATGGGCACGCCGGCCAAGGTGCCGGCCAGCCCGCGCAGGCAGGCGGCCAGCGCGTCCAGCGCCGGCAACAGCACCTGGTCGCGTGCAGCCTGCAACATCAGCGCGTGGCTGGTGTTGTTGATATCTTCGCTGGTGCAGGCAAAGTGCACGAACTCGCCCGCGGCATTCAATTCGGCATGGCCCTCAAAGCGCGACTTCAGCCAGTACTCCACCGCCTTCACGTCGTGGTTGGTGGTTTTCTCGATGTCCTTGATGGCCTGTGCATCGGTCTCGCAAAAACGCACCACCAGCCCACGCAGCAGGCCGCGGGCCGATTCAGACAGCGGCTTGAACTCGGCGAAACCGGCATCTGACAAAGCGATGAACCACTCCACCTCGACCTGCACGCGCCGGTGCATCAGGCCGAATTCCGACAGCAGCGCGCGCAGCGCGGCCACCCGGGGCGCATAACGGCCGTCCAGCGGCGACAGGGCGGTAAGCGGGGAATGAGTCATGCGTGGCGGCGGTCTCGTGGGCAAGCTTGGCGGGCTTGGCGGCAACGTTCAACAGCGCTCGCCAGACAGCGCAGTGCACGCAGTATTTTAGGTGCCACGTGCCTGGCCCAGTCGCCATCGCGAACCCGCCCATGCCGCCGCACCGCTTGTGAGCAACGGGCGCTGAATCGTGGCGCGGGCGGCGCCCGGGGCGTCAAAACAACAACGTCCACAACGCCACCAGCGTCAGCACCAGGGTCAGCACCAGGGTCACCATCACCAGGTAGAGCAGGCTCACCAACCCGGCGCGCAACAACCGCGGGCCGTGCCTGCCACCATAGACGCGGCGCATGGCCAGCACGGTGTACACCGGCACCGCGGTGCAGCCCAACGCCGTGAGCCACCACACATTGGTCAACGCCAGCGCACAGCCAAAGGCCGGGAACCAGAACGCATGCACATGCAGCGCGAACACCAGGTGCTCGGTGTAGCGCAGGTGGCGGTTCCAGTAGGCCAGCTTCATCCACAGCGCAAAACTCGGCAGCAGCATGAACATGGCAGCACCGACGTTGCCGATGAAACGTTCCTTGAAGCGTTCCAGCTCGCCCGCCACGGCCTTGGGGTCGATGTCGATGCGACGTTGTGCGCGCTTGCACACCCAGTCCGGCAACTGGCGGCAGAAGAAGACGCCGTCCGTCAGGCCGAAGCCGCCCATGCCGCCTCCACTGCTGAAGCTGATGTTTGCCTTGCTGCCGACTTTGCTTTTGCTCGCGGGCTTGGTCTGGGTCTGGGTCTGGGTCTGTGTCTGTGTCTCGGCCTGAGCGCTGCGCCTTTCGCCCTCGATTTCAACATCCACCGGCCCGCCGCACAGCCGCAGCAGCAACAAGGTGAGCACACTGATGGTCAGGTACAAGCGCAGGGGCAAAACATAGTGCTTGCGACGGCCCGCCAGGTACTGCCGCGTCAGTTCACCGGGCTTGATGAACAACAGCTTCAGCGTGCGCCACAACGCGCCTTCGGTGGCCAGGTAGGCACCGCCAAACTGCTGGATGAACTCACCCATGCGCGGTGGGCGGGCGGGCCATGGCCGGCACGGTAGCGCATGCGAACGCGCAGCCCGACCCGTGTTCGGCCACACCAGCGTCTGATTACGGCCGCAACAAAGCCGCGCAAAAGTCGCACAAAAGCCGCTTCACGTGACACCACGTGCACCACGAGCAGGCCAACAATACGGCCTGTCATTCGCCAATGTACCGCCCCATGACCGAGTCCGCCGCCTCAGCCCCGCTCGCCGGGCCGCCAGAAATCTCCGCTGGCATGGCTGCGTTCGTTCCTGGCGTTTGTCGCATTGCACGCATCGGCAGTCACGTTGGAACCGGGCGTTATGGCGTCTGCTCCTACATGTCTGTAAGGCACTCACCGTCGCCGCAGCGTGCGTTGCGACGTTGAGTGGATGCAGGGCTTCAGACAGTGCATTTATAGCCCAGCGAGTCCAAGCCGGTGCCAAACCTGACCGGGTCAAACTTAGATCTAACTTCCCCAACTCAAGAAGGTGCCGCATGAACATCCAACGTACGCTTTCCGTTTTGTCGCTTGCCGTCGCTGCTGCGCTGCCAGTTGCTATCCCAACAACCGCGCTGGCACAAACGTATGCGTCAGCATCGGACACCCGAATTTCTTCGTTGGGTGTCGAACAAGTGCGGCGCCTGCGGCCGGGCAACGTGCTTTCGTTTACTTTGAACGGTACGCCCGGTTCGACGGTGACGCTGCAAATCGCTGGTGCGACCAAACCTCTTCAGTTGAGCGAAGTCCGGCCGGGCGAATACATTGGCGATTACACGATCCGCTCGCGCGACCGGCTGACCGCTGACAGCACCGTCACGGCACGCCTTTTGAAGAACGGCAAAACGACCAGCGCGCTACTGGGCCGTTCATTGCTGCTGGGCGCCAACGATCCCGCTGCGCCGGCCACGGCGCCGATCACCGCCTTCAATGTCACTACAGACGACGGCTTCCAGCCGGGCGACGAATTGAACTTTTCATTGAAGGGCAATACGGGCGGCGCCGCACGCGTCGTGGTGCAGGGTGTGGACCAACGCATCGCATTGACGGAAGTCAGCCGCGGTGTCTACGAAGGCAGCTACGTGATCCGCAGGCAAGACAGGCTGCAGGGTGAACTGGTCGCCGACGGCTATCTGTTGAGCGACCGTCGCGAGACCAGCCAACAATTCACGCGCCGCTTCGATCGGGCTGCAAATGACGCAGGCCGCACCGACAGCGGCACAGACAGCCGCGTTGACAGTCGGAGTGATGTCCGCGACACCCGGCAAAAGCCCGTGGCCGCTTGCTTGAACTGCGGGTCGGTTGAATCGGTCAACCTCATCGATGTCAAGGACGACTCACCCAATGTAATCGGCACCATCGCCGGCGGTTTGCTCGGCGGCGTGGTCGGCAATCAGGTAGGTGGCGGCAGTGGCAAAGACTTGGCGACGATCGTTGGTGCCGTCGGCGGCGCTTACGCAGGCAACCGGGTCGAAAACAAAATGGGCAAGACAAAGATCTTTCGCGTCGCAGTCCGCCTCGATGGTGGCGCCATGCAGAACTTCGACTACGCCAATGATCCTTCAGTGAAAGTGGGCACGCGGGTCAAGGTCGAGAACGGTGTGCTGATCCGTCTGTAGTCTGCCAGGCTGCGGCGATCTGCAGTGTGGTTTTAAGCAGGTCGGGGGACAGGTCGTTCAAAGGCCTTTTTCATGGCGCTGGGGCCGCCATCGGGTGGCACACCGGCTGCTATGAGCTGGAGTGAGCACGGCTGTGTAGCGCGAGACCCGCTGACGCAATCTGAGCGCCGAACGTTCCCCAGCGCACAGACCCTGCGCGCCGCACTGCATTAAAACCGAAAAGCTCAGTTCGACTTGCGCAGAGCAGCGCTGTATCTGGAGGTGACCCCTTGAACATTCAACTAGGCCTGACGCCCATTCTCTCGCTGCTGGCGGGCATCCTGATCCTCGTGATGCCCCGGCTGCTGAATTACATCGTGGCGATCTACCTCATCGTCGTCGGCTTGATCGGCCTGTTCGGCGGCAGCGGCATGCGGCTGGGTTGAATTTTCAGAGGCTGGGACTGGTTTTGGGCGCAATGCGTTGATGCCGGCGCGGAGGCGTTAGACGTTGCGGCCGATATATATCGGCCGCTTGACCGCTCAACCGCTTCGTCGCTCGACAGCCCTCTGCCCTCTGCCCAAAGCCTAGACGGCGGCGTTTTGGTGCCTGCGCGCCAGCGCGTGTGGTCGGTCTCGACGTTGAGCACTGTCTGCTGCGATAGCGCCTGCCCGACGAAGGCGATCGTGCTGCCGAAACTTTCGATTGCCAAAATTTGCTGCGCTCGCGCTGCGGGTCGCAGTGACTGATTAACACTTTGAAAGTAGTGCCGAGCTTGAACGAGCTACCGATGCCGGCCGTGTGCTCTTTAGTCTTTATGCTGGCGCCGATGTCGCCATCAAATTTTATGCAGGCGGCCTGCGCGACGAAGCTTTCGCCCCGCGAGCCGGCACCCATGTCGCCGCTGCCACCGCCCGCGCCTTCGCTGGCGCTGGGCATTGACCACAGTTGCGCCAGCCTGTGATGAGACAGCGGCGCGAAGCCGGCGAAGCGGATGTGCAACGGGTCGATGGTGCCGAGTGCATCGGCCAGCAGCGTGGTCTGCCGGCCGCACCGCCGGGTGCGGCACGCACTGCTCCGGGTTGGCCGTGGTCTTGGGTACCAGCGAACGCCCGGTGCAGTTGCTGCACGGCCGGTTCCGGCCCGACCTCTACAAGTACGAGATGAAGCTGTCTCGATCGATCGAGATCGACGTGCTGCACGACCCGGAGCTGCAACTGAGCGATGCCTGCCGGCGGATTGCGCGAGGGCCGATCCACTACGCGCTCAATGGCGTGGCGCAGTTCGAGCAGAAACGCGCCTGCGACGCCGCCTCGGTGCCGCACTGCGTGCAAAAGCGCCTGACGGGCGCCGGCGGCGGCGCCACCGGCGCCAGTGCCGCCGCCGTGCGCATCTGCTGCTCGAGCAACGCGGCAGAGGGCGCATCCTGCGTGGGCAGCAGCGCGCGTTCACCGGCGTTGAGCGCAGCGATGCGGGCCTGGTCTTCGCCGCTGGTCGGTGCCACGAAAACGCTCTGGCTACGCGCGAACTCTGCCAGGTGCGCGCTCAAGGCCTTGCTCTCCTGCTCGGTGCTGAACATCGCCGTGACCTGGCGGTTGTCGTCCTTGCCGAAAACCACCGACTCGATGCGAGCGCGCCAGACGCGCAACGTCATCGCCTCGGCTCGCACGACGTCGTTCTCGGTGTTCATGCGGCTGCTGAAGTTGTTGCCGGTGCCGATGCGGCTGGTCTGATAGGTGCCCACCATCTCGACCCAGGTGAGCACGCTCTCGAAGTTGAATCGGCCCCACAGACCGGCGGCCGATTTGAAGCAGAACGCGGCCACGAGGGCGAGGATTGTCGATATTCCGAGCAGCCCGTAGCGGTTGGGCTGGTCGGCTTGCAGCGCGTCGAACTCGCGCACGAAATACAGCGCGAAGCCGATCGCCGCCAGCGTCAGCACCGTGGCGTACAAGTCCAGCAGCAACAGGCCGCGGTGCCGGTTGTCCGCCAGCGCCGCACCGAAGCTCGGCGCCTTGGTGCCCGCCACCGGCAGCGGTTGCGTCTCGTCCAGCAGTTCGCCGGCGAAACTGCCGGCGGGGGTGGACGCCGGCGTCACCGGGTCGATGCGCGAGTAGCGCCGGTTTGGGATGCGCTCGGTCCACTCCCTCTGCAGCGTGCGATCGAGTTCGTCCATCAGCGTGGCCGGCGGCGAGTTCATCGACAGCCGCGTCTGTTCGACGCTGGCGCGCGTCTGCGGCGCACCGTCCACTTGCGCCAGCACCGCGGCCATCGCCAGGCCGCAGGCGACAAGCGCGGTGAACAGCATCAGCGTCGTCTGCACCGGCAGCGACAGCCCGGCCAGCGAGGGCAGGTAGGGGCGGAGCAGGGCGATGGCCACTGGGCCGAGGATGGCCATGGCGATCAGGCCCACCAGCGACAGGCTGCTCAGGCGCGCACGGCTGTCCGACAGCACCGGCCGCAGGATGAAGAACGCGCCGAACAGGAAGTACAGGATGGCGATCCAGGGGCGCGTCACATCGTTGCCGAAAAGCAGGAACGAGACGCCGAAGCTCAGCAGCGTGGCGGCAACGGCGGCCAGATTGAACATCGTGCGCTGCGCCAGCGTCTGCACCACCTGCGGCGCCGTGATCAGCAGCGGCGCCCAGTGGTAAAGAAGGCCCTCGATGGCTCCCTTGGGTTCGGGGTACGTCAGCCCGCCCTGGCGCAGCATCTCCTTGATGAGGTCAGCGTCGCGTGAACCGCCGGTGGCGCCTGGCTGAACCTCGGGAGCCAGCGATGCCGGGCGGCCGCGACCGAAGAAAAAGCGCAACCGGCGTGCCGCGGTGGCAGCGCAGATCACGCCGATCCCGAGCATCACCAGGCCGGTAAGCAGCGGCGCCGCCGCGAAGCGCAGCGACTGGCCTTGCAGCGCCGCGCGCGCCAGGAACAGGCTGACGACGCCGGCGATCACGAGCAACATGGCGCACAACCACAACAACCGGTTCTGCAGTCTGTAAGGGTTGGGTAGCTCGAGCAGCTTGGACTCGGAGCTGTAGTCGTAGGCCATGCAGTCCTCTGGTCATCTCATCAAGCGTGGCGGCAGTTTAGGTCAGGGGATAAGTCGTTCAAACGCACGTTTCGTGGCGCTGGGGCTATGGCTATGGCTGGGGCTGGGGCTACTGTCGGGTTGCGAGCACCACTGGTCGGGGGTGAGTGGGCCTTGGTGGTTGACGGTGACCGGCGCAGCACCGTTGACCCCGATCGAAGGCGCACAGCAGCGACCCAAGTTGCGGAAACGAGCCCACCGGCGACCTGGACCGCCACACCGCTGAGGACGTGCTGACGTGACCGCACCCGCACCCGCACCGGTTGCGGCAGACTGGCCACTCAGGTTCGCTCAGCGCCGACCGATAACGGGTCGATGAGTACCCACCGAACTGTCTGGCGCCGCACCACGGAATCGTTGCGCGTGCGCCTGGCACTGGCGGCCACTGTGGTGGTGGTGGCCTGTGTGCTGACGACGTCGCACCTGGTGCTCGACGAGGTGGAAGAGCGCAGCGAGATTGCCGTGCTGGACCTGGAAGCGTCGAATGCCGAGCGCATGGCGATGCTGGTGAATAACCGGGTGGTGTCGCTGCAGAACGCTCTGGGTGCCGTGGCCAAGGCGGTACCCGAAGCCGCCACACGGGACGCCGCTGCGGCGGCCGAGTTCCTGGGCCACAAAGTCGTGCTGACAACGATGTTCTCCAACGTGGTGCTGGCCGCCGCCGACGGCCAGCTGCTGGCCGCCATCGACGGCAAGGGGTTGCGCATGGAACGGCAGAACATTGCCGACCGGCCCTACTTTCAACAAACCCTCAAAGAAGACCGGGCCATCATCAGCGCGCCGATATTGGGCCGGCTGTCGAATGAGCCCATCGTCGTGCTGACCGCGCCCGTGCGCGACCGCCAGGGCCGCGTGACGGCCGTGGCGGTCGGTGCCATGCGCCTGGCCTCGCGCAACCTGCTCGACGACCTGACCCAGGCCGGCACGATGGACACCGACCCCGTGCTGACCTTCATCGCCGACAGCGCCGGCCGCATCCTGTCGCACCCAGACCCGAGGAAGGTGATGCGGCCGATGGAAGACGAGCCCGGCATGGCCACCTATTCCAGGCGCTGGGCGGCGCAGGGCAGGTCCATCGAACCCACCGGCAGTGCCGCGCATCTCGACGACCACTTCATCGCCAGCGCGGGCGTGGCGCAAACCGACTGGATGGTGTTGCGTGTCGCGAAGGACGACGCCCTTCTGGGCGGCGTGGCCGCGGCGCGGGCCTCCAGCGGGCGCATCGGCTTGGTGGTGGCCGTGGCGGGCGGCCTGGTGATGCTGCTGCTGTTGTTTCAGGCACTACAGCCGTTGCACCGCCTGCATCAGCACACGCTGCGGCTTTCAGACACGGGCGCTGATCTGACCGTGGGCTGGCCCCAGGCGAAGGGGGAACTGGGCGAACTCAGCGCGGCTCTGCAGCAGGCGATGAGCCAGCGCGTGGCCCAGGAGAAGAAGAATCTGGTGCTGGCCGGGCAAATGCGCAGCTTGCTGGCGGCGTCGCCGGTGGGCATCGTCTTCACCAAAGACGGTGTGATCCAGACCAGCAGCGACGAGTTCGACCGGCTCTTCGGCTACGAGGCGGGCGCCCTGGTGGGCCGTTACCCGCGCGAGTTGTACGCGGCCGAGGCCGACCACACCGACCTGGTGGCCAGGATGCGGGAGGCATTCGCCCGGGGCGAGCCGTGCTTTGGTGAATGGCTGTTCAGCCGCCGCGACGGCAGCCAGTTCTGGGGCCGCTTGAACGGCCGACCGGTGGAAAACGGCAACGCCAGAGCCGGCACGTTGTGGCTGGTCGAAAACGTGACGCAGCGACGCGAGGCACGTGAAAGGCTGTCGTGGGCCGCCACCCACGACGCCTTGACGCGCCTGCTCAACCGCGACGCCTTCGAAGCCCGCTTGAACGCGCTGCTGCCGCGCGTGTCGGCGCAGGCCCCGGCCACGCTGCTGTTCATCGACCTGGACCACTTCAAGGCCATCAACGACAACGCCGGCCACGCTGCCGGCGACGCCGTGTTGCAGGAAGTGGCGCACCTGCTCGTCACTCACGTGCGTGGCAGCGACGCGGTGGCGCGCCTGGGTGGCGACGAGTTCGCCATGCTGCTGTCGCAGTGCGACGTGGTTGCGGCACAGCGCATTGCCGAGCTGGTGCGCGAAGGCGCGCAGGCCATCGGCACCACCGTCCAAGGGCAGCGCCTCACCATCGGCACCAGCATCGGCTTGCTCGAACTGCGTGGCCAGCACAGCGACGCCGCCAGCGCCCTCAAGCTGGCCGACGCCGCGTGCTACGAAGCCAAGCACGCCGGCCGCAACACCGTGCGCGTGGCGGTCACACCGCCGCTGCGCGTGGTGTCGGGCTAGGCGCTACCCGGCTCATTGGCGTGGTGACGCGAACGACATCGACATCGACATAGCCAGCGCTAACGGCAGCGGCATCAACATCGGCAGCGCTCACGATCACCATCGCGCTCGCGGTCACGGTCACGACGACGCCAACGTCAACGCAATGCGCCGGATCGCGGCCAGCGCGCGGTCGACGTCGGCCGGGTCATGCCACACGTGGGTCGACAGCCGCATCGGGAAGCGGTTGACCGTGGTGGTGGCGCCCGGGGCGGTGGGCGTCGGGACCGTGGTGTTGCGGATGACGATGTTGTCCTCGCTCGACATGCGCGTCACCAGCTGGCCGCTGATGGCGGCACTGTTGATCGCGGCCACCCCCGTCGGCATGCCGAAGAACGGGTCGAAGCAGGTCAGGGCCGAATTCAGCTCTTCGTAGTCGTTGGGGCAGTACAGCGCGCCCGTGCCTCCCCACATTTCGACGACCCGTGCCTTGGTGTAAGCCGCCAGGGTCAGGATGTAGGTCTCCACGCGCTTGCGGCCCAGCTCGTCCCACATCTTGCAGGACTCGGCCACGGCGTTGACCAGCGGCACATGCTTGCTGCCGCAGCTCTGGATGACGTTGCCCACGTCGAATACCGCCGTGGCGGCGGTGGACCCGGCGCGGCTGGCCCAGGGCACGGTGCCCAC
>ENA-OBIT01000439-OBIT01000439.1-metagenomes-genome-assembly--contig:-NODE-439-length-18437-cov-7.64949_pt1 | contig 18437 bp, 19 predicted proteins | sample MGYA00153386_OBIT01 | MGnify analysis MGYA00153386
CGATTATCTTCAAGCGACCATTCAATTTGGAGACAACCACCAGGTAATTCTACCGTACAACGGCGATCGGATTTGCCTGTCAGGACTCCAGCTACCACCGTCGCACAGGCACCCGTCCCGCAGGCTAGCGTGATACCTGCACCACGTTCCCAGACACGCATTCTGAGATAATCAGGACGAATAACTTGGACGAATTCAGTATTAGTCCGTTGCGGAAAAGCGGGATGATGTTCAAATTTTGGCCCGATAGTTTCCAGGGAAATTGCACTGGCATCTTCCACAAAAGTTATACAGTGTGGATTGCCCATACTGACACACGTAACCGTCCAGGATTTACCATCAACTTCGATCGATCGATCGATTACCTTCTCATCTGCTGTATTCAAGCTAGTCGGGATTTCAGTGGCAAGTAACCGTGGTTCTCCCATATCTACCTGTACATTGCCCTCTATCAATACTTGTGGCGTAATTATGCCAGCAAGGGTATGGATTTGATAAGTAACATCAAGATCTGTCTTCCCCTCCAACTCGGCAATAAATTTTGCCATACAGCGAATCCCATTCCCGCACATTTCCGGCTCGGAGCCATCGGAATTAAAAATCCGCATTGTATAGTCGGCTCCATTTTGGCTGGGGAGGACAAAAATCACTCCATCAGCACCAATGCCAAAATGTCGATCGCACCAAATAATTGCCTCTTCTGGCTCAATTATCGGCAAATCGCTGTGACGGTTATCAATGAGAATGAAATCGTTGCCCAAGCCTTGATATTTGCTAAATGCGATCGTCATAGATGAGGGAATAGGTTTAAAGAATTGGATCTTGATACTAACTTCGGGAAAATTAGAGGTAAATAAAAGTTGAATATCGCTCGAAAAATAAATTTAGCCGAACTGTTGTTTGGCTCGATCGTAAACTTCGACACTAATTTCGGTTATGCCCTGTTCTTGGGCAAATTTTTCGATTTTCTTCCGAGCCGCAGGTCTTACAAAGAAGGGAATTTCCTTCAGTTTTGCCTCAGCTTCTGCTGTCCAAGAAATATTATTGCTCACAGCGATCGATTCCAAGTTTAAATTAGAGGACAGTTGGCAGAAAGTAGTTATCTTGCGGCACTCTTCCTTAGTTAAATTAGTCTAAGGTTGAGAAGATATTAATACATTACAAGCTATTTACAATGGCGGATGGCGACGACTATCCAAGTTCGGTAATGGTGCGCGGTTAGATGATGGGGGTAAGTATAATTGCTTGGATTTGCGATCGGCTATAGTTTCAGCTTGCTGGATACACCACCAGCGATAGCCGATTGCCATACCAGAAGTTAGTAAGCCGAAGATCATTAATGTGCCCACTTCATTGACACCACCGACGACAGCATCAACGGCACCAACAATGATGAGAAAGCTTGATATTGGTTCTTTGCGGTATAGTCTTTTCAAGACAGTAGGGAATATCGCGTTCATTTGTGGGTGGTATGACTAGGATTTAAGATTATGCAGCGATGAGCCATGGTTCTAAGATCCTATTCTACAATCTTAGTACATGGAGTCGTTGGCGATACTTTGCACAGTCAGATTCGCATTTTGCGTTACGCAACAAGAATCGCCGATGACTAGATTAGTCCACACATTGAGTTGATATCTCATTATCCCCATTTTTAAGGATTAAGGATCGCTAAAATCTCCTAAGGGTTCGCTTTAGCTCTTAATTTATGCCAAATCCCATCCAGGCGAGAGGAGTTTTACTCGTAATATATTCAATTATCAATAATGATGCAAAGCCAACCATTGCCGCTCTGCCATTAAATCGCTCTGCAAAGCGATTGAAACCAAATCTAGTGACAACCAATCTGGGCTGGACAGTAGGCTGTATGTTTGCCATGACTAAAAATATTACTTATTACTGGGCTATGCAATATCTATTCTACGGTTGTTTGACCCGATCCGCTAGCGTATTTCACCAACCGATGATGGTGGTGTTATTTACAGCATCGGCTTTGCTAATTCGCTACTTTAACTGTGGAAATCTCTAGGTCGAGCGATCCAAGCTTGCTTAATCGATCGAGACTTGCTATGATTGCAATTGCCATCGGGACGTAGCGCAGCTTGGTAGCGCACTACTTTGGGGTAGTAGGGGTCGGAGGTTCAAATCCTCTCGTTCCGATTAAGGGAAAACAGCACTAGAAAAGGGTTTCGGCAAGGTCTATCGACTTTGTTGGAACCTTTTTCGTTTGTCTTATTGACAATCAAAGGGTGGTTAGGGGTGTTTAGACATGACACTTTTACCCTGTTTTTTACCCTGCTATGAAAGTAACGATCGAGAACCTTGAAGGTAGACTACGACTGCGATGGACTTGTCCAGAGACGGGCAAGCGGAAAAACTTAGCTTTGGGTGTGGATGACTCAACTACTGGGAGAGCTTTCGCAGCCACAATTAAAGACCGGATCGAGAACGATGCTAGACATGGTTACTACGATTCGAGCCTACTGAAATACCGACCTTTGACCATTGGTAAGAATGCCAGCGAGATCGCCACAGTCGAGTTATTTGACCGCTTCACCCAGCACCAATTTAAGAGCGAAGGATTAGCCAAATCCTCGATTAAATCGCGCTATGAGCCTTTACAGCGGATGTTAGAGAAGTATCTGAACATTCGGGCGGTGGGTGTCGATCGGCGACGGGCGGTTAGTTTTGCTGATATTTGCGCCGATACTCTCACCCCTGGTACGGCTAAAGCCCGAATTATGCTGTTGAAGTCTGCTTGGGAGTGGGGAAAGGGGCGATATCAGTTAGCAGATGAGAATCCGTGGGTGGGGATTGCCTCTCGTTTCAAATCGATACCAGTCCAACCAGTGGCGGCGTTCACACTGGCTGAAGCAAAGCGGATTATCGCGGGTTTTAGGAATAGCCGTTACTACTCCCACTATGCGGACTATGTTGTGTTCCGGTTGGGGATGGGCACTAGGGGCGGGGAAGCTTCAGCCCTGAAATGGAAACACATATCGGCTGATTTTAGTTCGGTGTGGATTGGGGAATCTTTCTCGCGGGGTGTTACTGGTAGTACCAAAACCAAGAAGGCGAGAACACTACCTCTAAGTCCGTCAATTTCTGCCATGCTTTCAGCTAGACGCAATCGACTGAAACCCGTTTCTGATGATGAATTAGTTTTTAAAAGTCCAGAGAGTTTACCGATTGACGATCGTAACTTTAACCGACGGGCTTGGAAGACAGTACTAGCAGAGGTTGGGGTGAAGTATCGCAAACCATACACTACTAGGAAAACCGCTATTACTCTCAGTTTGAAGAATGGGGCTTCATATATCGAAGTTGCGGCGGCGGCTGGTCATGACCCTCAAACGATGCATAAATATTACTCAGAAGTGATTCAAGAACAAAGTGTGTTTGTGTCGTTTGAATAGTAAAATACCCAGAGTTAATTAGTCGTTAACTCTGGGTCACAATTCAATTTATTAGTTAATATTATGAACCATAACGAGCTAGAGATACCGATTATTGATGGTTGGCTAAAAATTATAGTTGTCGTTGGCAATTACGACATATTTCTACCATCTGATGAAATCTTGGACAGGCTGATTAGATTTCCCACTTCGCTCTATACTGACACTTACAATCTAGATAAATTTAGAATTAAACCGCAGGATTTTGATGAAGAAAGTCAATTACTTTTGCAGTCTATAAGTAATCAGATAGTAGATTATCTTTTGGAATGTCCATTGACAGATTATGAGTCAAAGATCGTTAAATGGTGTCAAGACAATGACAGAAATTCATCTGTCATTGTCTTCTATAAAAAGCTAGTAGATTACTGTGAGTTAATCCTACCAGGACTGAACCCCAACATAAAAAAAGATAGAACTATCGCTGCTGTAGCTCGTAGGGGTTGGAATCCTAAAGATTTCGATTACAAAAATGTTGACTGGGTTTATTGGGATAAAAGAAACCGCGACAATAAAGCTCTTATTAATCGATTTTACGAGTATGCAAGTGCTAATACAACTATAAACTGGATCGCTGAAAAGATTGGTAACGGTCTTCTTCTGGATGAATACGACCAGATTAATAAGGAACGTAAATGGTTCGAGAATCATAGAAACAATTTATTCGGTAAAAATGGTAGCTTACGCAAATTCAAAGGTACTTTACCTTTAGAACTGGGCGAAGGAACGCTTACCCAGTGTTTATTTTGCTACAGATTTCATCTCCAATACTTAGGCGGTGGTGGCAAGAAATCATCACTCTCTCGCTGCTGCGATCGTGAGGAATGCAAAAAGAAAAATCACTACTGGGAGAACGATTTGCAGACGTGGGGTAGCATCTCACAGGCTGATGTGCCGCTATCGGGATTTTAGGGTTCAGGAGCCATATCTGTTTTGAGGTGCTTCTGAGAAACTGAGGTTAACACCGCTAACCCGCTCTAGTGTTGTTCCCTTCCCATGAAGCTACCAAGTCCCATCCCCAATATTTATAAAAAATGGCAACTAAAGTAAAGCGACCAGAAATTCAATGGGCATTCGTCCCCAGTGGCGAACTATGTCTACAACTCGGAGTCTCAGCCGATACACTCAAAGATTGGCGCGTCGCCGGAGTTCTCAAAAAAGGACTCTACTGGACGACCTTCCCGCACATTCCCAGCCGAATATTTTGGAATAAAGATTTGGTTCGAGACTGGTTCGTAAACGGGAATTCAACAGCACACCAACGGGCGATCGAGCGTTACTTAGCCTCGTTACCTAGTTCACCCGAATACCATCCCATGTCAGCCGCTTAACCCCATACCCCGATTCCCTCAGAGCTATGAACACCCCGCCCCTTAAAGATCCGGTTTGTCCAGATCACCCAGATACTAGCCCTACCGTAGCTCCTAGCGGTAATCGCGTCCATGCAGCGCGGCTCGTTTGTCCGGTATGCGCTCGACACCTCAAATGGTTGCCGAAAAGCGACTCACGGCTGAAAAATCTAGTTTTTATGCCGACATCGCCACCGACACATGGACAATTGCAACTGTTCGACCCACCGCCCGCCCCGCCAAAACTCACAGACCGAAGGTAAAAGCCAATAGCGCGGCTGCTTTTTGAAAACAACAACCGCGCTCTGACAAAACAAAAAAACGTACTCTCATTATAGCCATGACATCATCTACAGAAATCCAACTAACCGAAGAATTCAAGCAACATAACCCCGACCTAGTGAAGCTCAATATCGAGCGAGTCGATCTAAGCTGGGTATGCCAAGCTCGGAGCGGCGAGGAGGTTGAGAACGAGGACATTCTATTTATTTTAGAGAAGCTCAACTGGGGAGTGAATCGCCTTGCTTCTGGTCGGATTAATAACCATACACTCGATCGAGTGCGAAAGATGGGCGGCGGCTGGCACATCACCCCGTTCTATGGATTAGCCGATCGCGCACACATTAATTACTTTCGATTCAAACCCGACAATCCGCCGCTAGATTGGAAGAAGGCGGGAAAAGTCCAAAAATATCTAGGTGCGGTTGATGAGGCCCCCCGCCTTTATTGTGCGAACGTTCCCGAAGCTACTTGGGCGGTTATTGCCGCTCGGTATGGAGTCGAGAAGACTGGTAATGATTTCTGGGAATGGATTCTAGACCATCCAGAAATACCCGTGATTATCACCGAGGGAGAGAAGAAAAGTTTGAGCGGCTTGAGTGTGGGCTATGCGGTCTTGTCATTGCCAGGAATCGATTCTGGCTATAAGTCCTCATCCGACAATGATGATGGTTCAGGAAGCCAATTAAGCCTAATCCCCGACCTTCAAGCACTTGCTACTGAGGGGCGGACTATCTATATTGCCTTCGATCGCGATAGTAATCCCCAGACTGTCAAGCGAGTGCAGAAATCACGCCAGAAATTAGCTCGATTGTTTGCTGAAGTTGGCTGTGAGACTCTATCTATCAAGTGGGATGGGCAATTTAAAGGGTTAGATGATTTCATCTTTGGGGCGGGTCAAGAGGCTTTAGATCGTGCGATCGAGTCTGCCCAAAGTCTCACACCCAAAATCGAGCAAGAAGGGGAGCCGAAAGAGACTGTTCCCTCATCACTGGATATGTCAAAAAAAGTCTTCAAAGATTTATTCGATAATGTCATCCGGTTCGATGCCAGTATTAAGCAGTTTTGGATGTATGACAAGAAAGGAATGTGGGTTACTTGCTCTAACGAATATATATTCTGTGAGGTACGGAAATATCTAGAGGAAACGATCCCTACTTTCTCCCCTGCCTACGTCCGCAACGTCATCGAGTTCGCGCTGGGGGAAATTCTGCATGAGGGTTGGACTGAGGCTTCTAGTCTGCTTTACATGCCATTCGCTAATGGGGTTTTAGAGATTAAGGCGGGGCAATTATTACCCCATTCTCCAGACTACGGTTTCACTTGGCAACTCCCCCGCCCCTACTCCCCAACCCCTGCAAACTGGGAAAATATCGATCGCTTTCTAAACTCGCTGTGTGTGAATAATCAGCAACTGAAAGAACTGGCGATCGCCTTCTGTGCTGCCATTCTCACCGGACGTTCTGACCTTCATAAATTTCTTTATTTGTTCGGTAGTGGACGCAACGGTAAGGGAGTATTTTCAAACCTGCTATCGATGCTGATCGGCAAAGAGAACACTCATTCCACCACAATGACCGAACTTAATGGTAATCGCTTTGAACCTGCGAATTTGAGGGGTAAACGCCTGGTTCTAATGAGCGATGAAGATAAATATACAGGGGGGATAGGTATCCTCAAGTCTGCATCGGGCGGCGACCCTCTCCGACATGAAGACAAGGGGAAAAAAGCGGGGCAATTTTACTTTAGAGGGATGATCGTAATTTCGGCTAACTCTCCTACTTTTGTTGGGTCGGGCGGCTTCGCTTTATTTGCCCGAAAAGTAGATTTTCCCTGCCTTGCGAAAATTGCTGAGAACGATCGGCGCGACATATCTCCAGAACTTGAGTTAGACCTTACAGCCTTTACCACCTACCTGCTATCCCTGTCTGATGATTGGGTGACGGCTACTATTCGCGGGGCTGGGAGTGTTGAAGCGGTCAAGAAACTTAACTGGGAAATGACCATACGGGAAGATTCGATCGCCGCTTTCTATTCCGAGAAATTAATCATTGACCCCAAAGGCTCCATCCCTTGCGGTCAACTTTACAAGGGGTATCAGTCCTACTGTGAAGATTCAGGTTTAAAGCCTAAGAGCCTCAACAACTTCACCCCTTCTCTAATCGAGCTTTGTAATGATAGCTTGGGACACTCGATCGCTAAGAAAAAGGCTAGTGGAAATAACGTCATCACGGGTATTCGTTTGCGGGAAGTTTGGGAGGTTGAAGATGATGTTTCAATCACTACAGGTGAAAAGTGTTCTCTCTCTTTTATTAATAAAAACCAAAATTTTTCTACTGAGTTAGAAAGGTATCCACAGCCTCCACTATTCATACAGGATAAGGATTTAGAGCCTCCACTGGTGCCTCCACAGGTATCCACTAGTATCCATAAGACAAACGTAGTAGATCCTGACCCTGAACCCCTGACCGAGTTTTAGTGGAGGCTATGGAGGCTAAATTTAGCCTCCATGGATACCTGAAACTACCTTATGACAAGGGTTCTGGATACTGTGGAGGCTAACCCGACATTACTCCAGAAATTGCGAAAAAAAGAAGTAGAGAGAGGGGACACTTTTCTCTCTTGTCCGTAGAAAAACTACATAATATCATGACAAAAATCACTATCGGTTCGACCATCATCGGAGCAAGCGGAAAGAAGTTACTAGTCGATCGAGTTGATGGAGACATCCTCTACAGCGGGGAATTCAAAATAAAAACCTCAGCCGTGGTCAAAGTCATCCCACCTACTACAGTTTTCAAAGTTAGCGATCGAGTCCGGTACATCGGTAACAACTTTTATCTCAAAAAGCAGTACGCGGGAATTCTGGAAGTCAGGGAGATATCGCTGCTCGATGGTTATGCCTGTCTCAAGCCTGATGGTAGGCTGACTAGTTGGATTCTCTTTCAGGACTTAAAGGTGGTCGTCGATATGAGCAATTGACAACAGAGATTTCATTATCACTTCAGACAGCGCAAGTAAGTGCTTGCGCTGTCTGACCCCAACTATTCAATACCAGAGAATCACATATTATGGCAGGGCAGAAAAAAAGAACATCCATTCCAACCGATGAAAAAAAGGTTCTGATGGATAAAATTACCGTCATGAAGCTAGAAGGCTCAACTACCCAATTTGTAGCTACTGAGCTGGGACTTTGTTGGAACACGGTCGATAAGTACTGGAGCGATATTATTGCCAACGCGGGCGACGTCGATCCAGTCCAATTGCTTGCAGAACGGAGGTTACAAACACAGAGATTATTGGGTAAAACATTAAGGTCATTCTATGCAAATGAGATTCCCATCAGAGATGTCTCGATCGCGATGGAGCAAGCCGATCGATACAACGGACTGACTCAATATCTTGATAAAATGGTAGTAGCAGCTCAACTTCCCCCACTACTCGAAATTAAAGTAATATCAGTAGAACTAGAACTACCGCCAACCAACAATTAAACATTATGAAAAAAGCTTACTCCGAGATGACAATGACAGAAGCTACTCAAGCCATTAACGCCCTCAGAGAAAGCTTTAAAAATGGTGGGGTATACATTGACGACTCCAAAGTTTTAAGACTGGTACAGCTCAATTTTACGCCTGAATCTAATGAAGTAAAAATGTTGCTAACCCGTTCCACCTCGGTAGATGATTTGTTTGCTGAAGTTGAGAAATTACCACAAGTCGAAACCAACTTCAATCGATATACCCACGAAAAACATCAACAAGAAAAAGAGTTGGCTAGCAGAAAATTTAATGAACGGAAATACGGCTAAAATGACACCGATGACTAAATCTGAATACGATCGCTTAACAGACTCAGCATGTTCGCTACTGCAAGCGTCCAGAGATCCGAGCTTTGGCGATAATTGGCAAAACTTTTTTTATCGGGTTGCGATGGATGAGGTTGCTCTTAACGATCGATATATTGAGAACTACCACCTCAGCACCAACTAATCCCGCACTCAGCCGATAATGCCCCACAAGGCACCTAGTCTGAGACGTTGGTACATTCTGCCGTCATCGAAGTTAGTGCGCCACTGAAACGATTTTATACCTCACCTACACAAAAGCCGCTCAGTATCATTTGAGCGGCTTTTTGTTTGTTTAATTCTTAGACCTTACTTGTATAAGGTATATAGCGAGTAAGGTCTAGCGATTATCGATGCTGTGCACCAATCCATAGTTAACAAGCAATTTTTGGGAGGGGAGTGTAAGTAAAATGACCAAACGCGAACAAGCTCGTATCGATCGAGAAATCGATAAAGCGACTCGAACGCTTTATCGATTTTTATGAGGAACTAGCTAAAGAGTCTCGCAGACCCAAGCAGCTAAGTTTTTTTGACTTCCAAAGCAATGAGTAGCTACTAATTTATAGGTAATAGGTATCTATGGATTAGTAGTTGAAGATCTTGGTAAGTGACTTTATGGCGAATAAAAATATCTCATCAGGATTGTCCTGATATATCCCCATCTAGCTTGGATATAGTATTGTCCTTCGGCAATCTCAATCTCTAACTCAAAACAGTGAAAAAAGAAGATCGACCATTATTTGTCGCAGTACTTACTTTACCACTCGCGATAGTCGCAATGGTATTTGCTATTGGCAGTTGTTCTCGCCATGCCAAAACAGCATCAATCACCTCACAGACCACTGCTGCTATCTCTGAAGAACAGCCAAAAACTGAAATAATTGCAGAGGTTAAGGGTTATGATGCTAAATGGGCAGCATGTGAAAAATCATTTGTCCACAAGTCAAAAATTGAAGACTGTCAATTTAATATTGCCGTTAAATCATTTGACCCAAGTAAAAAGTCTCGTGATGCATGGATTGCTGAAGACCTCCCAGATATCAGTTCTAAATATCAGCTTTTTCTTCTTACTTACACACCTCTCAATACCGCCGCTCAAGAACAGCGTAAAGCTGAGATAATAGCAGAGCAGAATCAGTACGATACTAATTCTGTGGCTTGTAAAAAATCATTTGATTACGAAGCGGAGATCGAAATCTGCCAAGAAATTGCTCGCAGTAAATTTTTGGCAGCGAGTGAAAAGTCTCGCACTGCATGGATTGCCAAAGATCTGCCAGAGATAAGATCGACTCCCGAAAAATTAGCGCGTGGGCATGGGAACTACGCGGATCTCGACCGTGGTAATCGCGAACTTGAGCGTTTGATAATTCAGAGTAAAATAAGAGATAAATTAGATAAATTGACGGAAGCAAGGTATTCCGCCGATCCAATTCCAGCCCCAATCCCTGCAACAACTCCCCCACCTGTTGCGACTAGTAATAGCATTGATGTTGAAAAAGGTCTGATTCCCATTGATAGTGAAAGCAACTGGGCTAAAACAACCACCACGAGACAAGACCCGTTTGCTGCCCTTGTTAATGAATCTGGGGAGAATCAAAAAAAGTAAAATAAGTAATAGAAATACACGATCGAATTGTTGCAGTTTTTAGTAATTGTAGTATTGGGATGTTTGGGTAGGTACCAGCCCCAACTAATGAGGCTCGATAGTGCATTTTCTAAAGATCGAAGTGTCTCACCGCTTGAATGAAGAATGTAGTCGCTACGTCTTTAATCTGTGGGGGTTCTAGCTCGACACTTTGCGGCATGGTAGCGGCGGTAGTCAAGCAGTGGGAATAGAGTTTCCCCAACCGTTCGATATAGTCTGCTATCTCAGCAGAGCGGGAAGGGCTACCGAGGCGCGTTGGGGCATCCTCATGTAGTTTGACCTCAGCAGCGGCACTTATGCCAACAGCGGGGCAATTAGCGGCATGTTCTACTAAACTTGCTTTCCCTTTGGAGTCGATCGCGACACTGACCCGCTCCCCATTCATCCGACCCATCACTTCTCGATTGTCGGGGCTGCTCCAGATCGTGAAGCTACCATCGCTGGTAGCCACATCGAGAACTGCCTTTTCACCATATTTAGTCTTTACTTGTCGGGGCATTCCATTTACACGAGCGTCGAGTAGTTTCATAATTTAGATATCCTTTGCTTTGTGGTTTGGGATGAAAGGCGATCGCTTACTTACTAGGGAAGGCGGTCGCTTTTCTCACATCCATATATTTATAGTACTGTACTCTAGCTGATAAAATAAAGTACTTTACAGTAGAATGATTTAATAGTAAATGACTGTACTTTACTAGCAATATACAGTACAGTAAAGTAATGTAATAAAAAAGTATTGTAATGGCAACGACTAATAAAGCACTGACGACGTACCTACCAACCGAAAGCGTGGAATGGCTAGAGAGATACTGTTTGGACTATAAGCACTTGCTAAATAAGGAAGGTAATCCCAAGCTAGGGACTGCATTAGCCGATATCGTTTCCCGACTTACTGATGGAGAATTAACCCTACCCCTAAAGATCGAACCGATAAGTACAGTAATTGATAACGCACAGTACAGTACTGAAATCTCAACACTGAAGGGGGAAGTTGAGGACTTAAAAAAGTTACTCACTGAGTACGGTAATAGTAAATTACCTGATACAGTACTTGACTTGGAAGCTGTCAATAAATGTATTGACACTGCGATCGATAACCGAGTTTCACCCTTAATCGAATTAGCAACAGCGCGGGTAGTAGCTGATGAAAAAGCCTTAGAGAAGCTGGTAAAGGTCAACATCGAACCACTAGCCGACCTTCTGGCCGAACTTGAGACTTACACTCAATCCCAAGCCTTGGCGGTGAGAGAGGAGCTAAAAGAGCTAAAAAAGCCCTTAGCGATCGCTCGGTAGTTCCTACTACTGATTCGTTCGCATCCAGACAATTCATTAATAGATCGATTGAAAATCTCCCAGATTGGTTGAATAACAGCAACAAACGTTTCTATCTTTTATTGAAAGACAACCCCGAACTACTAACCCAAGCTACCGATCTGCTCTCTAGCGGTGATAGTAACAGCGAAATCGCGAATAGTCTTGTCACCATTGGAATCACGCAAAAAAATGGTACAGCGATAAATAAGGGATCTGTACCAAACGTCCGCACGGTAGTAAACAAATTGAATGAGGGTGAAGTCAATGAATAACGACGATCTAAATCGACTGACTAACGCCTTGCTGACAGCATTCCTAGACAATTCACCATCGAGCGAAGTCAGTGCCATCTGTGTCAAATTTGGCATCATTCCAGGCTCAAAGATATTCCACAAAGCAGCCGACCGCGCGATCGAATGGATAGATAACGGCGAGTACGATCTACTGGACGATTCCAACCGCGATAAACTCACTCAGCAAGGTTTGAGTAATCTAGCTGCACAGCACGGGGCGGTATTGGGGAAAGATTACTCCAAGACTCATGACGGCTATGTCTTCAGCAGTGAGTTAATGGCTAAGATAACGGCTGATATACCCCCTCACGACTTAGAAATGCTCAAGAGCAAAGGGCAGATTAAAACTGTCAGCAATGACGCTTACGCGATGCTAGATAAGCATTTGGGAGTTCCATTCTTTGATTCTCTATTGGGAGTTATCGCCATCAGGTTAAAAGCACTGAGTGACACTGAGACGGATCGCTACATCAGCACTTTAATCGAGGGGATGGGCTTCGCTAATCCATTTCTAGAAGACGGTTTGTTCTTTCATAAGGTATTCAGGCTGTTGGGCGATCGGTTTGAATCAATTATGTCAGCGGGTAATTCACTTAGTGATTCCAATCCAGACATCACTTGTAAAGTTTGGTGCGACTTGTTGACCGCGATGGGAGTCCTCGACTTGAAGATCGATGATGAGGATGTGTTCTGGATTAGTGAAGCTAACTTACGATCGCTTGATAAAGTCTGGCATACCGTGGCGATGCCTCCTGCACTGATAGCAGATAAGCTCTCTAGCGTAAAAAGGGGTAGAGGGTTAGGGAAATAGGTAACTAGCCTTATAATCGAAATAGCCCCCACCAGTGAAGGCGAGGGCTAGATCGATCGAAAGACTGTTATCAGCAGCGCGATCGATGTAAACAGGTTACTTACTGAATATTATGACATCAGCAACCGATTCAGACATCAGAGAAATTAGGACAGCGGTAGAATCGATCGCTAAGGCTACGGAAGCCAACACTAAAGCGATCGCCGATCTGACCCTAGAAATGCGCGTAGGGTTTTCCGACTTGAAAGGGCAGATTAATACTCTCGAAGCCAAGATCGAAGGGAAGATTGACAAAGTGGATGCCAAGTATGAAGAGCGGACAAAACTCGGATTCTGGGGATTCATCTTTAGGGGTTCGGCATTAGCGGTACTAGCAGCAATACTGGTAATTTTTGTTAAGTACCTATTTCCCATCCTACCGACAGAATTACCCAAGCTGTAGACCGACCCCGAAACCACCTTTTACCCTGTTTTTTACCCTGATTACTTATTGAGAGTGGCTGAAGTGATTACCTCATATACAGTCTAGAGACTAAGCTTACTACTTTGGGGTAGTAGGGGTCGGAGGTTCAAATCCTCTCGTTCCGATTTTCAAAAACACTGTCATCTTTAGATTACGTAATCAAGCCACTTTCGACACAGCTCGAAGGTGGCTTTATTATCAGGGAGTAAAGATGACAATCTAGGAAATCTAACTCCCCAATCTTTAGAACATCATCCCTAAATCCTAAAATACCTAACTCCTAAATTATGTCGATCGCGATCGCTGGAGAACGCAGTGGTGTCGGTAAAACCACTGTCACCTTGGCTCTACTTGCTGCCCTACGACGTAGACAGCAGACAGTACAATCTTTTAAGGTTGGGCCTGATTATATCGATCCGATGTTTCACTCTTATGTGACTGGGAGAGCCTGTCGGAATCTCGATCCGATTTTAACGTCAGAAACTTACGTCCAGGAATGTTTCAAGTATCACAGTCAGACCGCAGATTGCGCCCTAATTGAAGGGGTGATGGGGCTATTTGACGGCGCATCGGGGACGAATGATGCTGGTAGTACGGCTCAGGTTGCCAAACTATTGAATGTTCCAGTGGTCTTGATTCTCAATTGTAGTAGTACTTCTCGATCGATTGCCGCGATCGCACATGGTTATCGAACTTTCGATCCCCAAGTCCAGATGGCTGGTGTAATCCTCAATCGGGTAGGTAGCGATCGACATCTAGAACTGCTTACTGCTGCCCTCTTACCGCTTCATCTACCCATCCTTGGCGTACTGAGACGGCGTGATGACATTAGCATTCCCGATCGCCATTTAGGGCTGATTCCAGCGGGTGAATTGACTGGTTTGAACGATACACTCGACAGGCTTGCCGATATTGGGGAAACTTGTTTTGATTGGGAGCGATTATTACCATTGCTCACTACTAAGCCCGTTTTTACCCCCTCAACTCCTCCTGGGAAAGTTCCCTCCCTTTGTCAAGGAGACTGGGGTGGGATCGAGAACTACGCAACTCCAAAAATTCGGCTAGCCATAGCTAAAGATGCCGCATTTAACTTCTACTATGCAGATAATCTAGACTTACTGCGATTAGGTGCCGAATTAGTTGAATGGAGTCCATTGCACGATCGACAGTTACCACCAGATATCCAAGGATTATACTTTGGCGGGGGATATCCTGAAGTCTTTGCCGAAACACTCGCCGCTAATCAGTCTGCCAAACAAGCAGTAAAAGCAGCAATAACAGCCGGAATGCCGACATATGCGGAGTGTGGAGGTTTGATGTATTTGTGCGATCGAATTATTGATTTTAACGAGCGATCTTACCCGATGGTCGGAATTTTTCCAACTACAGCGGTGATGGGTAAACGATTAACTCTCGGTTATCGGCGACTTACCGCTTTACAAGATACTTTACTTTTAAATGTGGGCGATCGAGTCTGGGGACATGAGTTTCATCGTTCTACTCTGACTGATTTTTCCCCACAGCCACTATGCCATCTTGAGGGTTATGAATCGAACTTAGTTTTTTCACCTGAAGGTTGGAGTAGGTATCAAGTTCAGGCTGCATATACCCATCTACATTTTGGAGCTAGACCAGATTTACCGGAGCGATTTCTCAACTACTGTCGCAAATTTGGAAAATTATTTGCATCCCAAACATAATTTTAGCGATCTCTAAAATTATTTGGAGCCATATCACAAATAATTTTAATATTTACTATTTTAATGTTAAGATACGGTCACGTCAGGTGCAAGAACTTGACAGATTTTCTAGGTAAAATATCTACAAATTAACAAGTTTTCATGATTAAACTAATTCAAACCGCCATTCTGACTGCTGTAGTCTTTTCCCCACTGAGCCTGGTTAGTCTGATTTCATCTGCTGCTGCCCATCACACCTCTAGTCACGTTTCCACTGTAGCAACTGAGATCTCCCAAACCACCAAGAAAAAAACGACCAAGGGTGCGATGTCGGGCAAAAAGAAGCCAACGATGAGTGGTACCAGCAACAAAAAACCAGCATCTAGCAGTACTACCACTCCAGCAACAACCGCACCATCTAGTACTACTGCACCAGTTGAGACTACTCCAGGGAGTTCGGCTCCAGGCTCCAAAGCCCAACCAAGCGGTTCGGAAACCGATAATTCGATCGTAAAGCCTAGCAACAACAAGGTTCCTACCTCAGGTACTAATTCACCCACCACTCCTACATCCCTACCCGGTGGTTCCAATCCTGCTGGTAGCGGTTCCAGCTCGCCTTCTTCACCCACTGGCTCACCTAAATAAGCCATAGTGATTTTTCCCGAATTTTGGAAAAAGTAACTAAGTTCGGACTTTAATAAAGTGTCTCAGTCAAATTGGCTGGGGCACTTTTTAAGTGGGTAGACGAGATTCCATGATCGATCGATCCCTTAGCCTCGATCTGTGGGGATAGAATCGTTACAATAATATTTGATACAAAATATATTTATTACCCCTATCGGTTAGTTACTACCTATGCCACGTCTAGATTCTCTATCCGTTCGGGCAGACGCTACGCAAACAGAGAGTCTGCATTCACAAGGGAACTATCCCGCTCCGACGATCGCTAGTACCGTGACAGGATCGCCTCAGTTAGATTACGATCTGGCGATCGTTGGTGGCGGCATCATCGGCAATACACTCGCTGTCGCACTCCAAAATTCAGGATTACGGGTACTCTCGATCGAATCTCAAGCTCAATCGGTGTCGATTACCAAGAGTCGAGCCTATGTGTTATCGATGCTCTCAGGACAGATTTTTGAGGGACTGGGCATCTGGGAGCGAGTTTTACCATTAGTTACTCAATTTAGCCAAATTCAAATCTCTGACGCGGATTATCCAGGAGTGGTGAAGATGTATCCCCAGGATTTGGGCACGGATACATTGGGTTACGCAGCTAGTCATGAAGTGTTATTGACTGCACTACAAGCCAAGTTGCAAACGGCTCCAAATATTACCACTATGTGTCCTGCACAAGTAGTTGAGGTAGATTACACCGAGACTGGTGCAGAAATTACCATTCAAACCCCCGATTCTGCCACATCAGTCAAAATTCGCGCTAGTCTAGTCATCGCCGCTGATGGTGCGAAATCTTCTCTCCGCAGCCAAGCTGGGATTGAAACTACTGGTTGGAATTATTGGCAATCCTGTATCACCGCTACCATCAAGCCAGAACACGATCATCAAAATGTTGCCTACGAGCGGTTTTGGTATGCTGGGCCGATCGGGGTATTACCATTAGCTGATGGTCGCTGTCAGGTGGTCTGGACAGTACCACATCAGCAAGCTGAGGAACTACAAAATCTACCTGTGAGCGAGTTTCTCCAAGAATTAGAACATTGCACGGGTGGATTGTTAGGTAAATTGGAACTCGATAGCCAGCGATGGTTATTTCCAGTCAAGTTGATGCAGAGCAAGCAGTATACAGCCGCACGATTGGCATTAATTGGCGATGCTGCACACTGTTGTCATCCGGTAGCTGGACAGGGGATGAATTTGGGGATTAGGGACGCAGCAGCTTTAGCAGAGATTTTAGTCTCGGCTCATCAAGCAGGGGAAGATATTGGTAGTAATTCAGTCCTCAAGCGATATGCTGATTGGCGTAAACCAGAGAACTGGGTGATTTTAGCTTTTACGGATTTTCTCGATCGGATGTTTTCCAATCGGATCTTACCGATCGTCATTATCCGGCGATTTGGACTACTTCTACTCGATCGCATTCCAGTTTTTAAATACCTAGCTCTCCGGTTGATGACTGGATTAGCAGGCAAAATTCCCCAGGTGGCAAAATCATAATGTAGGCATAATTGATGAATTGCCCCTACATTATGGTCGAGCTTCAGGTGATTTCACGCCAATAACATTTCGCCAATGATTCTCGCACTGGCAGGTGCGAGTAAAATTCCATTACGATAGTGTCCGGTAGCCACTAATATTCGGTTATTACTGCCGACTCGATCGATTACTGGTGCAGGACGATGATTTGGACGCGGACGTAATCCTTGCCAAGTGCGGACAATTGTCCCCTTGGCTAGATCTGGACAAGCATCTGTCGCAATTTTTTCGAGCCGTTCTAAACATTCTGCTTGCGCTTCCACCAAACCATCGACGGGAAATTCTACCGTAGCCCCTACCCAATACTCGTTCCCTCCACAGGGGACGATGTTTACATCATCTTTGATGATAACTGGTTGGAAGTCAGCATCTCCCAATGGTTGAGCTAACCGGATCTGGATGGCTTGCCCTAATACGGGCTGAATTTCGATTGGGGCATGTGGGGAAAGTAAACTAGTCGAACCCAACCCAGCAGTGACGATTACCCAGTCACTGGCTACATTTAGTAGGTCAGGTGTAAAAATATCGCAGCTATCTGGGCTATCTGCTCTAATAGACTCGATCGATCGATCGAAATGAAAATTTACCCCATTCATCTTTGCCGCCATTACTAGGGCATTTGTGATGGCGACCGGATCGACCTGTAGATCTTGAGGAGAGTAAACAGCAGTACCCCCAAAGTCGGGATTAATTTGCGGAAGTTGGGCAGCTATTTGTGACGCTTGCCATAATTCTAATTGCCACTCTTGTTGTTTACGAGTAGCGATTAATTGCTCCCATTTCGCCAAATCGTCTTCAGGTGATAATAGTTTGACAATTCCCTGACAATTGTGCGGGATCTTCAATCCCGTCACCCGCTCCAGTTCGGGAATCAGACTTTGATAACGAAGGATACTCTCCTTGCGGAGGTTCCAAGCACGACCTTTTACCTTTTGACTGATAATTCCCATCAATACCCCTAGAGCCGCTCCAGTTGCCGCTTGTGCTGGCTGTTGTCGGTCGTAGACATCGATCGTATATTTATTCGAGCAACTAAGTTCATAGGCAATTGTCGCTCCCACAATGCCGCAGCCGATAATACTGATGCT
>ENA-OBIT01000440-OBIT01000440.1-metagenomes-genome-assembly--contig:-NODE-440-length-18392-cov-4.77875_pt1 | contig 18392 bp, 14 predicted proteins | sample MGYA00153386_OBIT01 | MGnify analysis MGYA00153386
GTCTAGCGGGGTATTTAGCGAGGTGTCCAGCGGGCTGTCTAACGAGACGTCTGTCCGTCCTTCCAGCGCGCTGTCGAGCGGACTGCCGAGCGAATCCGCGTCGGCGGTCTCGTCGACGCTGGCGGAGTGCAGATCGGACGCCGCGGTCATCGTCTCCAGACGCTGGGCCGAGCTGAGCTCGTGATCGGCCAGACGCGCCAGCAGTTCCGGCGAGGGCTCCTTCAAAAAGCCCGCGGCGAACTGGTGCAACAGGCGACGGATTTCCTCGGCGGCATCGACGAACAGGAACGCCTCGTCGGGCGTGCCCCGGCCGATCGACTGCGAGCGAGTCTGGGCGTGCTCGAGCGTGCGGGCCAAATGCGACAGACCGCTGAAGCCGACCGTCGCCGAGCAGCCCGCCAGCGAATGGGCCAGCGCGATCGGCGTGTCGCCCACGGGCTGGTGCAGCTCCATCGCCCACTCCGCCAGTTCGGTGCACAGATGGCGCGACAGCTCGTCGGCCTCATTGAGGTAGATGTTGAACAGCGCGATGCTGATGCGCAACGGCCCGACCGACTTGTAAAGCTCGTCCTCGTGCGGCTGCGCGCGCTCGGCGGTTTCGAACGGCGGAGGCGGCTCGGGCTCGGGCTCGGGCGCCGCTGCCGCAGGCGTCAATTCGGCATCGACAGGCACTGCCGCGCCGAAGGCCAGGTCGAAGTCGAAGTCAGGCAACGCGGGCGGCTGCTCCGGAGAGGGCTCCGAGGCGAACAATGACGACACCTCGGCGCGCATCGGCAAGGCGTCGGGCCGCTGATCAAACGCCGGTTGCTCGAGCAGCAACGTCACGGGCAGGTCGGCATTCGGATCGGCCTCGTCACCGTCCGCCGGGGCAGGCGCTGTGTCGAGAGTCAGATCGAAGTTGAGGTCAAAGTCGGGCTCGGCGCTGGAGTCGAACTCGACCGGCAGGGTCGGCGCTGCCGACGCATGGACCGCTTGCGCGGTGGTTGAGCGGTTGGCAATGTCGTGTTCCAGGTCCTGCCCCGACAGGTCGAATTCAAACGACAACTCCGACTCGCCGACGCCGTCCGTCGCGTGCGTTTCAAGCGCCTCGAACACTGAAACCGGGGCCGGGGCTGGGAATGCAGCCGTGGATCCGGCTTCAGCGGCAGCCGACTCCTCGAGCGGCAGGTCGGTGTCCGGCAAAGTCTCCAGCGCGGCGAGCCGCTCGGCCAGGTGCTGCGCCGCCAGCGCCATGGCGCCCGCCGTGTGGACGCTGGGCCGCTGCGCCGCGATGTCCTCGACCCAGGCGGCGAGGTCGTCGATGGCCCGGCGCGTGTACGCCAGCAGCGGTGCGCCGGCCGGCTGCTGCTCGGCCAGCTGCGTGTTGTAGACCTGCTCGCAGGACCACGCGGCCTCGCCGAACTCCATCAACCCGACCATGCGCGAGCTGCCCTTGAGCGTGTGAAAGGCGCGCCGCAGCGCCGCCAGCAATGGCAGCTCGGACGGCGCGTCGCGCAGTATCGCGACGGCGGCGTCGGCATCGTGCAGCACCTCGCGCGCTTCCTCGAGGAAGACCTCGCGCATCTCGGCGTCGATCTCCTCCTCGTCCTGCGGTTCGGTCGGCAACGCAAGCGGCGCCAGCAGCGCCTCGCCCGCGCCGGCCTTCGGCGCGTCGAGGCCGACCGGTTCGGAAGACGTCGACACGAAGTCGACCAGTGCCTCCGACAGCAGCCCGCGCGCCGCGGACAACTGCTCGGCGTTGCCGGCCGCACCGAGCGCGCGGCGCGCGCTGGCGACGGCGGCGGCCAGCATCGGCTGGTCGTCGGCCACGGCCTGTGCCGACAGGCGTTCCAGGTCGCGCGTCACCTCGGCCACCGGCACGTCCTCGCGCACCGAACTGAACGCCAACATCTGCGCCTGTTCGATCAGGCGCGGCGACGCCGGCGGCAGCGGCGACGTCGCCGCGCCGGCGCCGGCCACCAATGGCCGGCTGCCGCGTCCCATCACCGACGCCAGCCGTCCCGATTCGGGGTCGTAGGCGAACAGCGACTTCGCCGTCTGCGGCTGCACGCTCAGCATGTCGATCAGGAAGCCCAGCGCGCCCATGTTGCCGGCCAGGCGTTCGAACACGCCTGCCTGCACGACGTGCTCGGGCTCGACCTCGGTCTGGATCAGGCCTTCGACCTCATCCCGCATGCGCAGCAGCGCCTGCGTGGCGTGGTCCATGCCGAGCACGGACAACACGCCGCGCATCGCGGACAAGTGGTTCGGCACGGGGATCAGGACGCTGCGTTGCGACGGGTCACGGAAATACTGGTCGATCAGCGTCTCGGCCTCGGACAAGGTGGCGCGCAATTCCTGTACCACGCTGCCCATGGTCTGGCGGTCGGAGACGCGCCGGTACAGCTCCTCCATCCACGCTTCGAGCGGCTCGGGCGGCTGGCCCTGCCGCACGCGGGACAGCCGCTCGGCCAGGTGCCGCACCCGCTGCGGCAACTCGGCGTGGTCGAAGTCGGCCGATTCGAGCACCGCCTCGACGTACAACAGGCTGGTCGCGACCTCCATCGCCAAGGCGGCCGGCGGCGCGTGCCCGTGTTGCTGGGTCTGCAGCACGGCCTGCTGCAACTCGTCGGCAAACGTTTCGCCCATCGGGAACAGCCGGCGCAGCGAGTCGCCCACCAGCGAGAACTGTTCGGCCAGCCCGGCCAGGCGGTGCATTTCGGCGCCTGCCACCGCAGACCACGATTCCTTGGCGGCCACCACCCGCTTACGCGCCTGCGCGATCCAGGCCGGGTCGAAGCGGCCGAGCGCGCTGACGCTGTAATCGACCGGCACATGGTGGGCCAACGCATAGACCTGCCGCACGGCAGCCAACCGCGGCGCGCGGCGCCCATCGCCCGGCGAAGCGCTTTGCGCACAAAAGAACAGCAGGTCCAGCACCAGGCGCTGCGACACGTCGGTCTCGCCACGCTCGAGCGAGCGGAACTGCGCCAGCAGGCGCGGCGCCAGCCGCTTGCTGTAGACGTCGGGACCGAGCAGGCCGAGGCTTTGCGCCTCGAACACCGCCGACGCCAGCTTCCACAGCGTCGCCACGTGGCTGTCGCTGGCGCCGGCGCCGGCGCCGAGCCCGGCACAGACGTCGCTCATGCGCGCCATGGCCGCGTGCGCCTGCTGGCCACGCATCATCATCAGCAGCAGGTTCTCGAGCGTGGCGTGCGTGGTGGCGTCGGGCTGGCGCGGTTGCGCCTGCGGGTCGGACGGCAGTGCGCGCCATTGCCAGTCCGGCGCCCACAGGTCGGCCGGGTGGATGCGGTCCGCGCCGGCGGCCAGCTGCAGCGCGCGGTACTGGGGAAACATCGCCAGCGGCGTCAGTCGCGCACCGCCGAGCAGGCGCGACAGGTAATCGAGCAGCGCGAACGAGGCGCGCTCGATCTCCTCGACGGTCTGCAAGTTCAGCGTGTCCGGCTTGGCGATGACGCGGTTGACGGCGGCTTCGCTGGCGCGCAGCACCTTGGCGGCCGCCGGCAGGTTGATCAGTTCGAGTGCGCCGGCGCCCTGGTGGAACTGGCTGCGCGCAGCGCGCAGGATGGCCGGGTCGACCGCGTCGAGGTCGGACTCGCCGAGCGCGTCCGATTCCTTGAGGAATCGGCGCAACCCCTTGTGCGCCGCCTCCATCGAGCGCCGCAGCTCCTCATGCACCCAGGCCAGCGCGCTCAGATCATCGGTGGACTCGGTCATGGTGTCGTTCATCGGCGGTTCATCACATCAGCCACGGCGGCGCGCATTCGCAGGTCGGGGCAATTCGTCGGGACAGATTCATTCGATCTTGAAGCGGGCCACGGACTGGCGCAGTTCCTCGGCCGTGCGCGACAGTTCGCGCACCATTTTTGCGGTCGAGCGCGTGCCCTCGCCGGTCTGTTCGGTCACGGCGAAGATGTGCTGGATGTTGGCCGCCACCACGTTGGCCGACTGCGCCTCGCTCAGGGCCTGGTTCGAGATCTGCCCGATCAGCTCAGCCAACTGGTGCGACACACGGTCGATCTCGCCCAGCGCGGTGCCGGCCGCGTCGGACAGTCTGGCGCCCTCGACCACCCCCATCGTCGAGCGCTCCATCGCGCCGGCGGCGTCCTGCGTGTCGGTCTGGATGGTCTTGATCAGCGCGGCGATCTGGCGCGTGGCGTCGCCCGAGCGCTCGGCCAGCCGCTGCACTTCCTCGGCGACGACGGAAAAACCGCGCCCGGCATCGCCCGCCGAAGCGGCCTGGATCGCGGCATTCAGCGCCAGCACGTTGGTCTGCTCCGTGATGTCGGAGATCAACTCGGTGATCTCGCCGATCTCCTGCGACGACTCGCCGAGCCGCTTGATGCGCTTGGAGGTCTCCTGGATCTGCTCGCGAATCGAATTCATGCCGCCGATGGTGTTCTGCACCGCGCGCAGGCCGGACTCGGCTGCCTGCAGCGACTGCCGCGCCACCAGCGCGGTTTCCTGCGCCTGAGCCGACACGTCGTTGATCCGAACAGCCATCTGCAACACCGACTCGCCGGTGTCGCGGATCTCGCGCAGCTGCTCGGACGAGGCCGCGAGCAGTTCGGTCGACGTGGCCTCGACCTGCTCGGTGGTGTCGGTCACCCGAGCCACCGTGCCCTGCACCTGCGACACCAGGGTGCGCAATTCCTCGACCGTGTAGTTGACCGAGTCGGCAATGGCGCCGGTGATGTCCTCGGTCACGGTGGCCTGTTGGGTCAGGTCGCCCTCGGCGACCGCCTGCAACTCGTTCATGAGGCGCAGGATGGCTGCCTGGTTGGCATCGTTGACGCGCTTGGCGTCACGCTGTTCACGCTCGGCCGAGCGCCGCTGGCCTTCAGCGAGCCGGGCCCGGTCGCGCTGGTCACGCACATAGAGGCGCACGAAGCCAACCGCGCCGACGCCGCACATCACGGTGAACAGCAACAGCAGCGACAGACCGACGGCACCGAGGCCGGTGTCGCTGGCCAACCGGTTTTGCACCGCCTCGAGCCCCGGGCGCAGCGGTTCGCTGTCGGTGACGATGGCCAGCTGCGCTTCGCGCGCGGCCGCCAGCGCCGGCTGGCTGGTCAGCATCGCGTTCGCCGGGGCCCGCACGTCCTCGAACTGCCGCAGCAGCGTGGCGATGCGCTCTCGCGTCTGCGGATCGCGGGTGCCAGGCAGGCGCAGCTCGGTATTGCCGTCCAGCAGGCCTTGGCCGATGACCTGGAACGAGCCCAGGTCCTTGCCCATCAGAAACACCGCCTCGGGACTCGCGCCCGCCGGCGCCAGGAATTCGTTGGCGCTGCGGGCGATGCGCTGGGTCAGCATGACCAGCTGCCCGGCCGCGGCCACCTCGGTCGGCACCGCGTCCTTCTGCAACTTCAACGCGGCCACTTTCTGGGCGCTCTCGAGCAGATCGAAAGACTGCGTGTTGATGCTTCGCATTGCCTGATCGGCCAGCGCAATCGCCTTTTGCTGGGCGATCACGAGGTTGGCGCCTTTTTCGGTCCGATCGACCAGCGGCATCAGCGGGTCGAGCAAGGCGCGCGCGCCCGCCGGCGCCATCGCCAGGTCGGCATCGCCCTCCTTCAGGCCCCGCAGGTTGCGCGCCAGCACCCCGACGCTGTCGCGCACCTCGGCGAACGCCGGCACGCTGCCCAAGAGTGCCTGGGTCGACGCCTTCGCCAGCCGCTGCGACTGCATCAGCGCCTGACCGGTGGCGCGCACCTGCGCCGCACCGCGCTGGGCCGACAGCAGTGTGCTGATGGCCATGAACAGCAGCCCCACCAGCCCGACCGCCAGCACGCTGGCCAGAATGCGCTGCTGACGCAGCGTCGCGGGCTGGTCGACAGTCGGTGCGCCAATGCCCGGCAGGGTTTCATCGGCATCGTCGCCGGGCCGCCGGGAGTCGGAATAGTCCAGCAGACCGGACGGTTCGCCCCCCCGATTCAGCGAGCTGTCGAGCACGGCCGTGCGCTCCATGGCGGACACGTGGAGGTCGGCGGCTCGGCCCGGAAGCGACGCGTGCAGCGAATCGGACCTGGCGCGGCCGGGGTTCAGGTCGTGGTCCGAGGCGTCGAAGCCTTCGTCGTCAGGCGATTGCTGGCCGCGCCGGGAGGCCGACCCCTTGATCCTGTCCAGAAAGCTCATACGCTCCTCGTGCGGTCGGTCTGATGCGAGGCAGACGTTTCGCGGACGCGAACGCTCACTCGACGATCTTCAGGAATGCTTCATCGGCAGCCAACTCGGTCAGCTTGAGTTCCAGCCAGACTTTTCCATCGGCGTCACGCAAGCGCTGCCCGACAAACGCCGGCTTTGGCGCGTCGGACGCGGGCAACGGCGTCAGCACATCGTCGTTGCGCAGGCCGCAAAGGCGGTCCACCAGCAGCGTGCAGTTCAGGTCGAGTGATGCGTTGAAGCCGACCAGCCTGGCCTGCTCGCGCCCGCTGTCGGCTGTTTGCAGGCCGAGGAACCCCGCCAGGTCGACCACGCCGTGCAGGCGGCCGCGCAAATTGACGACGCCCTGAAACCACCGGTGCGTGTGCGGCACAGGCAGGATCGGCGCCAGCGCGAAAATTTCACCGGCTTCGCCCAGCGGCAGCAAGAAGCCGTGCGTGCCGCACTCGACCGCCAGCCAGGAGCGACCGCGCTGCTGTGTCTTGGCGGTGCGCAGTCGCTCGGCCAGTCGGGTCTGAAGGTCGCGCAGGGCTTGTTTGTTCGCCATGGCAGGTCGGTGCCTCGGTCGGGGGTGACGACAGCGCAGGAAGGCGCGTCAGTCGAAGGCGCGGATCTTGGCGATCAGGTCGTCGGCATCGACCGGCTTGACCACGTAGTCGCGCGCGCCTTGGCGCATGCCCCAGACCTTGTCGGTTTCCTGGTTTTTGCTGGTGCACATGATCACCGGCACGTCGACGAAGCGCGGGTCGCGAGTGATGGCGCGCGTCAGCTGGAAACCGTTCTGCCCCGGCATCACCACGTCCATCAAGATCAGATCGGGCTTTTCCTCACCCAACCGGCGCATCGCCTCTTCGCCGTTTTGAGCCGTCCGCACCGTGTAGCCGCGCTTGGTCAGCAACTCGGCGACGTGATGCAGCTCGGTTCTCGAATCGTCCACCAGCAGGATTTTCTGGATCGCCATCGTCTGGTCCTCAATCTGCACGTGCCGCAGCGAGCCGCTGCAAGTTGGTCACCGGGACCGAAGCAGCCCGGGCCATGCGCAGGGCTTTCAACGGTCGGTCCGGCAATGCTGCTTGACGGCCTGCAGCAGCTGGTCTTTGGTGAACGGTTTGGTGAGGTAATCCTCCGAGCCCACCATGCGCCCGCGCGCCTTGTCGAACAGCCCGTCCTTGCTGGACAGCATGATCACCGGCACGCCAGCGAAGCGTTCGTTGCGCTTGATGATGGCGCAGGTCTGGTAACCATCGAGGCGCGGCATCAGGATGTCGCAAAAAATCAGGTCGGGATCGTGATCATTGACCTTTGACAGCGCGTCGAAGCCGTCCTCGGCGAGTAGCACGTCATAGCCGCCCTGCTTGAGGAAAATTTCAGCACTGCGACGAATTGTGTTGCTGTCGTCGATGACCAGCACTTTCACGGCGCGTTCATCGGCGGGGTCGGAATGGCTCACCATTGCATCTCCTTGGTGAAGTCGCGCTGCGCGAGCGCGCTGGATAGTGCACCGGTCAGGCTGGCACCATCTCGAAGTCTTCCTTGCGCGCTCCGCATTCGGGGCAAGTCCAATTCATCGGCACAGCCGCCCAGGCAGTGCCGGGCGCGATGCCATGTTCCACATCGCCACTGGCTTCGTCGTAAATCCACCCGCAAATCAGGCACATCCAGGTTCGGTACTCGGTCACGGTGGGTCCAGGCCTTCACTACAATGCAGTCGGATTGTAGCGACGCGAAATATCGAAAAATCAAGCTGCTGCAGGCACATACCCAACATTCCTCTCACCTGCTTAGAGGTGTGGCGTGGCCCGAGCGGCACCCACTGCACACCGGACGGACACCATCCCATGACCGCTGAATCGACCACCACCGAGAGCGAATCGGCACTGCAGCAGGAACAGACCACACCGGCCTGCGTAATGAGCTTCAACGCCAGCGACCCCAGCGGTGCCAGCGGCGTGGCTGGCGACGTGGCCACGATTTCGGCGATGGGTGCGCACGCGCTGCCGGTCGTCACCAGCATCGTGATGCGCGACACCGCCGAGGTGTTCGATCACCATGCGATCGACGCCGACGTGGTGGTCGAGCAGGCTCGCAGCGTGCTTGAAGACATCACCCTGGCAGCCTGGAAGGTCGGCTTTCTGGGCTCAGCCGAGGGCGTCAGCGCGGTGGCCGAGATCCTGTCCGATTACCCGGACGTGCCGCTGGTGGCCTACATGCCCAACCTGTCGTGGCTCGAGGAGGATGCGCAGCAGGCTTACCTCGACGCTTTTCGCGAACTGATCCTGCCACAGACCGAAGTGCTGGTCGGCAGCCACCAGACCCTCACCAACTTCCTGCTGCCCGACTGGGAAGGCGAGCGACCGGCCTCGCCGCGCGAACTGGCAGTGGCCGCCGGTGAACACGGCACGCGCTTCGTGCTGGTCACCAGCGTGTTGATCACCAGTTCCAAGACGCCCGACCAGTTCCTTGACAACGTGCTGGCCTCGCCGCAGGGAGCCGTCACGGGCGAGAAATTCGAGCGCTTCGAGGTTAGTTTCGTCGGCGCTGGCGACACCTTGTCGGCGGCGCTGGCCTCGCTGCTGGCGTCCGGCTCCGAGTTGCAGGCCGCCGTCGGCGAGGCCCTCACCTTCCTCGACCAAGCGCTCGATGCCGGCTTCCGGCCCGGCATGGGCAATGTCATCCCCGACCGCTTCTTCTGGGCGCTGCCGCCGGGCGACGACGAAGAAGGCGCCGACGGCGCCGACGGCACCGTCAAAGGCGGCGCTGACAAACAACCGCGCCAGGTGCACTGACCCGGTGCACTCGCCAGCCGCACCGGCTGGTAATTTCGTCTCATTTCCGGCAGTTCCCATGTCCACCAACGCAGAGCTTTTTGAACGTGCCCAGAAGGTTATTCCCGGCGGCGTGAATTCGCCAGTGCGGGCATTCCGCGCGGTCGGTGGCACGCCGCGCTTCATCTCTCGCGCCCACGGTCCGTACATGTTCGACGCCGAAGGTCGGCGCTACATCGACTACATCGGCTCATGGGGTCCGATGATTCTCGGCCACGGCCACCCGGCAGTGCTCGAGGCGGTGCAAAAAGCGGCGATGGACGGCTTTTCATTTGGCGCGCCGACCGAGCGTGAAGTTGAACTGGCCGAGGAAATCCTGGGCCTGGTGCCCAGCATGGACCAGGTCCGCCTGGTGAGTTCCGGCACCGAAGCGGCGATGAGCGCACTGCGGCTCGCGCGCGGCGCCACCGGCCGCAGCAAGATCGTCAAGTTCGAAGGCTGTTACCACGGACATGCCGACGCGCTGCTGGTCAAGGCCGGGTCAGGCCTCGCGACATTCGGCTTCCCGACCAGCGCCGGCGTGCCGGCCGAGGTGGTGCAGCACACGCTGGTGCTCGAATACAACAACGTGCAGCAGCTTGAAGAAGCCTTCGCGTTGAATGCGCGGCAGATCGCCTGCGTGATGATCGAGCCGATCGCTGGCAACATGAATTTCGTACGCGCCAGCGTGCCGTTCATGCGGCGCCTGCGCGAACTTTGCACCGAGCACGGCACCCTGCTGGTGTTCGACGAAGTGATGAGCGGCTTTCGCGTCGCGCTGGGCAGTGCGCAAAGCCTTTATTCGCAAGCGATTCCCGGCTTCGAGCCGGACCTCAGCGTGTTCGGCAAGGTCATCGGCGGCGGCATGCCGCTGGCGGCGTTCGGTGCGAAGCGCGAGGTGATGCAGCAACTGGCACCGCTCGGCCCGGTCTACCAGGCTGGCACGCTGTCGGGCAACCCGGTGGCAACGGCCTGCGGCCTGGCCACGCTGCGCGAGATCCAGAAGCCGGGCTTCTTCGACGCCTTGAGCGCCAGCACACGCAGCCTGGTCGACGGCCTGCTCGGCGCGGCGCGCGAGCATGGCGTGCCGATGGCCGGCGACTGCGAAGGCGGCATGTTCGGTTTCTTTTTCACCGACTCGGCAGACGAAGGCCTGCCGCAAAACTACGCGCAGGTGATGGCCAAAGGCAGCGAGCGGTTCAACCGTTTCTTCCATGCCATGCTCGAGCAGGGCGTTTACCTGGCGCCGGCGATGTACGAAGCCGGCTTCGTCAGCGCGGCGCACAGCAGCCAGGACATCAAGACGACCGTCGACGCGGCGCGGCACGCCCTGCGCTGACCGGCTGCGCACCGGCACGGCGGGCAATGTTGCAGGCGGAGGCGGCATTGCGGCCAGCGTTGCAGGCGCTGTTGACCTCCACGGTCAACCCGGTTCGGTTTCGGCTTCGAGACCGCCTGCACGCTCCGTAGAATCTTTTGATGCATATCCACATCCTCGGCATCTGCGGCACCTTCATGGGTGGCCTGGCGGCGCTGGCGCGCGAAAGCGGGCATCGGGTGACCGGCTGCGATGCCGGTGTCTATCCGCCGATGAGCGATCAGCTGCAAGCGCTCGACATCGCGCTGGTCGAAGGATTCGCTGCCGATCAGTTAGCCCTGAAGCCAGACCTTTATGTGGTTGGCAACGTGGTGGCGCGCGGCAACGAACTGATGGAGGCCATTCTCGACGCCGGCCTGCCCTACACCAGCGGTCCGCAGTGGCTGGCCGAGCACGTGCTACCGGGCCGGCACGTGCTGGCGGTGGCCGGCACCCACGGCAAGACCAGCACCACCGCGATGCTCGCCTGGGTGCTCGACCAGGCCGGCTTGCAGCCCGGCTTCCTGGTCGGCGGCGTGCCGCTGAACTTCGGCGTTTCGGCGCGGCTGGGCGCGGCCGGTGCGCCGTTCGTGATCGAGGCCGACGAATACGACACCGCCTTCTTCGACAAGCGCAGCAAGTTCGTGCATTACCGGCCGCGCACCGCGGTGCTGAACAACCTCGAGTTCGACCACGCCGACATCTTTGACGACATCGCGGCGATCGAGCGTCAATTCCACCACTTGGTGCGCACCGTGCCGTCGACCGGCCGGCTGGTGGTCAATGCGCGCGAGGAAAGCCTGCGGCGCGTGCTGGCGATGGGATGCTGGAGCGAGGTGCACCGCTTCGGCGCCCGCAAGGAAGGGCCCGGGGAACTGCGCGCGCGCGGCGAGCCGCACGCCTTCGACGTGCTGCGTGGCAGCCTGAAGATGGCGCGGGTCGAATGGTCGCTGTTGGGCGAACACAACCAGCTCAACGCACTGGCCACGTTGGCTGCGGCCGAACATGTGGGCGTGGCGGTCGATGCCGCCGCCCGGGCGCTGGCATCGTTCGGGAACGTGCGCCGCCGCCTCGAACTGATCGGCACGGCCGGTGGTGTCGCGGTCTACGACGATTTCGCCCACCACCCGACCGCCATGCGCAGCACGATCAACGGGTTGCGACGCCGGGTCGACGCGGCGCCGAGCGGCGCGCGCGCGGTGCCGGCGGCCACGCGGCCGCGCCTGCTGGCGGTGTTTGAGCCGCGCACCAACACGATGAAGCAGGGCGCGATGAAGGCGCTGTTGCCGTGGTCGCTCGAAGAAGCCGACCTGGTTTACTGCCACAGCGGCGGGCTGGCGTGGGACGCGGTGCAGGCGCTTGCGCCGCTGCGAGTTGAGGCCGTGGTCTGTGACGGCATCGACGGCCTGATCGCGCGCATCGTCGTCAGCGCGCGGCCGGGCGACCACGTGCTGTGCATGAGCAACGGTGGCTTCGGCGGCCTGCCGGCCAAGCTGCTGGCGGCGCTGGCCGCGCAGTCAGCTGGCTGACGCAGCGCCAGGTCAGCGCCGCTCGACGGCTGCCGACCGCGGGCCTGTTATGGCACCGGAATCGGTGCCGGTGCCGGTTCCAGTGGAGATGCCGGTGGCCCAGGCCGCCTGCAGCAGCGGATGGTTCAGCGGCACGCTGCGGATGCGGCCGGCCACTTCGGACAACGGCACGCTGTCGATCGAGCCACCGCGCAGCACCACCATGCGGTTGTAGCGGCGCTCGCCGATCAGCAGTGCGGCGGCGTGGCCGTACTGCGTGGCCAGCACCCGGTCGAACGGGGTCGGCGGGCCGCCGCGCTGCACGTGCCCGAGCACGGTGGTGCGCACTTCGCAGTCCAGCTGCGGCTGCAGCTGAGCGCGCAGCACATGGCCGACGCCGCCCAGCCGGATCGGATCGGGGCTGTCGGCCAGGTGCTGGCTGACCGTCATGCCGCCGCCCACGGCCTGCGCGCCTTCGGCCACCGCGATCACGGTGAATCGCTGGCGCGCCTCGCGCGACCGGCATACTTCCAGCACGTGTTCAAGGTCGTAGGGCAGTTCGGGAATCAGGATCACGTCGGCACCGCTGGCCAGGCCGGCTTCCAGCGCGATCCAGCCGGCGTAGCGTCCCATCGTCTCGAGGATCATCACGCGCCCGTGGCTCTGTCCGGTGGTCTGCAGGCGGTCCAGCGCATCGGTGACGATCGCCACCGCCGTGTCGAAGCCGAAGGTGCGGTCGGTGTGCGGCAAGTCGTTGTCGATCGTCTTTGGACAGCCGACCACCGGCACGCCCATCTGCGACAGCCGGTGCGCCACGCTCATGCTGCCGTCGCCGCCGATCACGACGATCGCGTCGAGGCCGAGTTCGCGCACGTAAGCGCACACGGCGGGCGAGACATCGGCACCGCCGGCGCCGTAGTAGCCGAACGGATTGGCGCGGTTGTGGGTGCCCAGGATGGTGCCGCCGGTGGCTACGATGCCCGCTACCGACTGCAGGTCAAGCGGGCGCACGCGCCGTTCGATCAGCCCCAGGAAGCCCTGCTCGATGCCAATCACCTCGGCTTGGCACTGGTAGATCAGCGATTTCGTCACCGCTCTGATCACCGCGTTCAAGCCTGGACAATCGCCGCCGCCGGTGAGGATGCCGATGCGCATGACGAACTCTCCTGGGACACTGTGCGCCCGAGTCTAGGCCCGCAGCCCGACCGCACGCAGGTTCCAACTTTGACCATGATCGAACCCGGTCCGCTCGCGCTGACTCATCTGCTGTACCTGCACGGCTTTCGGTCGTCGCCGCACTCGACCAAAGCGCGGCAGGTGGCCGATTGGGTGCTGCGGCGACGGGGCGACCTGGTCTGGTGGTGCCCGCAATTGCCGCCGTCGCCCAGGCTGGCGATGCAGCTGCTGCTGGACGGCACGCGCGACTGGCCTGCCGCGCGGATGGGCGTGATCGGCAGTTCGCTTGGCGGCTTCTATGCGGCCGCGCTGGTGCAGCGACTCGGCTGCCGCGCGGTGCTGCTCAACCCTGCCGTGCATCCGGCGCGCGATCTGGCCCGCCACATCGGCGAGACCAGCTCGTGGCACGGCGACGAACCGTTCCATTTCCGGCCCGAATATGTCGATGAACTGCACGCGCTGGCGGGCGGTGAACCGCTCCATCCTGAACGCATCTGTGCCGTCATCGCCAAGGGCGACGAGGTGCTCGACTGGCGCGAGATGGCGGCGCGTCATGCGGCCAGCCGCATCCTTTTGCTCGAAGGCAGCGACCACGCCCTGAGCAATTTCGCCGAGCTGCTGCCGCAGGTGCTGGCCGAGCTCGGCCTCGACGACACGCTCACCAGTCGATGAGCGCTGCGATCACGCCGCCCCAAATCTCGCTGTTGACCCAGAACAACAAGGTCAGATAAGCCCAGTGGCGGAAGCGCCGCGCCAGCACCAACCACTCCTGGCCGTCGCGCAGCATGAACACAGCAAAGCTGAGCAGGGCGCCGCCCAACGTCAACGCGGTCAACACCGCCATCACCCAGCGAAACGCAGTCACGCGCCGACGCTCACAGAGCAACCGCCATGCGCTCGAGGATCAGCACCGCAAAAAAGCCCAGGCCGGCGATCACCGCCCACTTGACGATCAGCACCCCCAGCCGACGCCACCGTTGCTGCCCCGTCGCGACGTACATCGCGAAGCACAGCAGGCCGGCGACCAGCAGCAACAGCAAGATCCAGCGGAAGATCAGCATCGCAACGGCTGCAGGTTTCGGGCATTAAATCGGGCGATCGTCCCGGCCCACCGCCGGTCCGCATCAAACCGCGCCGCGTCCCTCGGAGACACAAGCGAACGCGACTGGGGGGCCGTCATCCCGCCGAGCCGCCGGGCCGTCCCAAGGCACGGCGCGCCCCTCGGGGGCAGGAGCGAATGCGACTGGGGGGCCTTGTTCACCACGCCGGCGCCAGCGCGGCCATGCCGGCCGGTGCCTTCGACTCGTCGTCGAAGCTGACGATCTCGTGAGCGCTTGCATCGGCCAGCAGTGCGCGCAGCAGCTTGTTGTTGAGCGCGTGACCCGACCTGAACGCGGTGTAGGCCGCCAGCAGCGGATGCCCACCGACCTGCATGTCGCCGATCGCATCGAGGATCTTGTGCTTGACGAACTCGTCGTCGTAACGCAACCCGCCGCTGTTGAGCACCTTGTGGTCGTCGACCACGATGGCGTTGTCCATGCTTCCGCCCAGGCCGAGGCCGCGCGCGCGCATCGTCTCGACGTCCTTGGTGAAGCCGAAGGTGCGGGCACGCGCGATGTCGCGCTTGTACAAACCCGAGCCCATGTCGAACTCGACGCGCTGGCCGGTCTGATTGACGGCGGGGTGGTCGAACCCGATCTCGAACGCCAGCTTGTAGCCTTCACAAGGATCAAGCCGCGCCCACTTCAGCGATGTCCCGTCGCCCTCGCGCACCTCGACGCGCTTGAGCACGCGCAGAAAACGCTTCGGCGCAGCCTGCAAGGCGATGCCCGCGCTTTGCAGCAGAAACACGAACGAGGCCGCCGAACCATCCAGGATCGGCACCTCTTCGGCCGTGATGTCGACGATCAGGTTGTCCAGCCCGAGCCCGGCGCAAGCAGACAACAGGTGCTCGACAGTCGCCACCTTCGGCCCGCCCGCGTCGCCATCGGGCGACAGCGTGGTGGCCATGCGCGTGTCGCACACCGACGTGACGCGCACCGGGATCTCGACCGGCCTGGGCAGGTCGACGCGGCGGAACACGATGCCGCTGTCGACCGGTGCCGGCCGCAGGGTCAGTTCGACCCGCTGCCCGCCGTGCACACCGACGCCGACGGCTCGGGTGAGAGACTGGATGGTGCGTTGCGCGAGCATGACAAGCGATTGTCATGGATAACAACGAGCCACCTGCCGGCTGCGGGTTCGACAGCGGCACGGTGCCGGCCTGCGCACCGGCCGCTCGTCCAGACACGGCCGGCGCGCTTGCTCGGCTTCAGTCGGCCTGCTTGCGCAGGAACGCCGGAATCTCGATCTCGTCCATGCCGTTGCTGGCCAACGCGTCGACCTTGGCCGCCGCCGTGCGTCCGTTGCGCCAGACGCTGGGCGTGTTCATGCCGGTGTAGTCGTGGTGCGCCGCAGGGTGTCCGGTGGCGGGCGTGTTCAGGCCGAGCGCGTGGGTGTGGATCGGCAGGTTGTCGGTGCCGGTGCGCATCATCGGCGCGCTGTGCACCATCGTGATCGGCGACTGCTGCTGGCGCTTTTGCGGCGACAGCCCGGTGGCGATCACGGTGACCCGCAGTTGGTCGCCCAGACTTTCGTCGTAGGCCGTGCCGTAGATCACGTGCGAATCGTCGGACGCGTAACGGCGGATCGCGTTCATCGCGTTGCGGCTCTCGCTCAGCTTGAACGTGTTGCGGTTCGCCGCGATCAGCACCAGCACGCCGCGCGCGCCGGACAGGTCGATGCCTTCCAGCAGCGGGCAGGCCACCGCGGCCTCGGCCGCCTTGGTGGCGCGGTCGGGGCCACCGGCGGTGGCGGTGCCCATCATCGCCTTGCCCGGCTCGCTCATCACCGTCTTGACGTCTTCGAAGTCGACGTTGACCAGGCCCGGCATGTGGATGATGTCGCTGATGCCCCCGACCGCGTTCTTCAGCACGTCGTTGGCATGCGCGAACGCCTGGTCCTGCGTGACGTCGTCGCCCAGCACATCGAGCAGCTTGTCGTTGAGGATCACGATCAGCGAGTCGACGTTGGCTTCCAGTTCGGCCAGCCCGGCGTCGGCTGCCTTCATGCGGCGGTTGCCTTCGAAGTCGAACGGCTTGGTGACCACGCCGACCGTCAGGATGCCCATTTCCTTGGCGATGCGCGCGATGATTGGCGCTGCGCCGGTGCCGGTGCCGCCGCCCATGCCGGCGGTGATGAACAGCATGTGCGCGCCGGCGATCGATTCCTTGATGCGTTCGACCGCCTCCTCGGCGGCGGCGCGGCCGACGTCGGGCTTGGCGCCGGCGCCCAGCCCGGTGCTGCCCAGCTGGATCAGCTGGTGCGCGGCCGAGCGGTTGAGCGCCTGCGCATCGGTGTTGGCGCAGACGAACTGCACGCCCTGCACACCCTGCGAAATCATGTGGTCGACGGCGTTGCCGCCGCCGCCGCCCACGCCGATCACCTTGATCTGGGTGCCGAGGTCAAATTCTTCGATCATTTCGATGGCCATGTTGTTTCTCCGTCCTGTTGTTGGTAGATGCAGTTGCCTGGATGTCGTGCTTGCGGGTTGTCTTCGGGTCGATCGGTTCATTCAATGCTTGCCGCTTCCGCCCGGGTCGACCCGGGTCTGAGAGGTCCGCCGGTCCGGAGGGGCACGGCTGCCAGGGCCCGCACAGCGGCGGCATGCGGGAGTTCGGGTGATGCAGAAACTGGTGCGCTTCATGGTCGTTCGCATTTCAGAAATTACCGAGGAACCAGTCCTTGGCGCGGCCGAACAGGGTCTTGACCGAGCCCGCCTGCTGGGCGGCACGCATGCCCCGGCTGCGCGCCATGCGCGCCTCTTCCAGCAGCCCCATCACGGTGGCCGAACGCGGGTTGGCCACCATGTCCTGCAGCGCGCCGCGATAGGTCGGAATGCCCTTGCGCACTGGCTTCAGGAAGATGTCCTCGCCGAGCTCGACCATGCCCGGCATCACCGCTGCACCGCCGGTGATGACGATGCCGCTGGACAGCAGCTCTTCATAGCCGCTCTCGCGGATCACCTGGTGCACCAGCGAATAGATCTCTTCGATGCGCGGCTCGATCACGCCGGCCAGCGCCTGGCGGCTGAGCATGCGCGGCGCGCGGTCGCCCAGGCCGGGCACCTCGAGCTGACCGGCCGGGTCGGCCAGCAGCTGCTTGGCGACGCCGAATTCGATCTTGATGCCCTCGGCGTCCTTGGTCGGCGTGCGCAGCGCCATCGCGATGTCGCTGGTGATCAGGTCGCCGGCGATCGGAATCACCGCGGTGTGGCGGATCGCGCCGCCGGTGAAGATCGCCACGTCGGTGGTGCCGGCGCCGATGTCGACCAGCGCCACGCCGAGGTCCTTCTCGTCCTCGGTCAGCACCGCGTGGCTGCTGGCGCTCGGGTTGAGCACCAGCTGATCGACCTCCAGGCCGCAGCGGCGCACGCACTTGACGATGTTTTCGGCCGCACTCTGCGCGCCGGTGACGATGTGCACCTTGACCTCCAGCCGCCCGCCGCTCATGCCGATCGGCTCCTTGACCTCGTGGCCGTCGATCACGAATTCCTGCGGCTCGACCAGCAGCAGCCGCTGGTCGTTCGGGATGTTGATCGCCTTGGCGGTTTCGACCACGCGCGCCACGTCGACCGGCGTCACCTCCTTGTCGCGCACGATCACCATGCCGGTGCTGTTCTGGCCACGGATGTGGCTGCCGGTGATGCCGGTATAGACGTGCGTGATCTTGCAGTCGGCCATCATCTCGGCCTCTTTCAGGGCCTGCTGGATGCTCTGCACCGTGGCGTCGATGTTGACCACCACGCCGCGCTTGAGGCCGTGCGTGGCCGCGCTGCCCAGGCCGGCGATGCGCAGCCCGCCGCCGTGCAGCACCTCAGCCACCACCACCATCACCTTGGCGGTGCCGATGTCCAGGCCGACCACGAGATCCTTGTATTCCTTGGCCATTTGTTGGGGGTTCCGGTTGCCTGCCTGTCGGGTGCTGGTCGATGTGCCTGTCGAAGCTTTCAGGGCTTCGCAGTTTTGAGTGCGGCCTTGGGTGCGGTCTTGTCGGCGGCCTTGGGCGCAGCCTTGTCGGCGGCTTTGAGCGCAGCCTTGTCGGCGGCTTTCGCCGCCGCCGTTTCGGCGCTGGTCAGCGTGGTCGAGACGCCCCTCAAGCGGACCGCGTAGCCGTCTTTGTGACGCAGGTCGGCCGACTCGAGCGGGCGCTGGTGGTGCGTGATCAGCTGTCCGACCGTGGCGATGAAGCGCTCCGTGCGCGCCACCACTTCGTCGTCGCTGCCGCGGCCGAGTTCAACGGTGGCGCCGCTGTCGAGGTCGACACGCCACGAGCCGCGACAGCGGC
>ENA-OBIT01000444-OBIT01000444.1-metagenomes-genome-assembly--contig:-NODE-444-length-18246-cov-9.54939_pt1 | contig 18246 bp, 15 predicted proteins | sample MGYA00153386_OBIT01 | MGnify analysis MGYA00153386
AGAAAGGAACTTTGTGTGAGTTAACTTGGCCCATTACGGGTAGAAACTGGCATTTTGCTAGGATAAAACGTAACTTCAAAATCAAGATTTTGAAAGGAAGACTCGGCGGTTGAAAGAGACTGTTGGCGAATCAAGAAAGGGCTACCCAACCTACGAAATCTATGTGAGAAACACCGCGAGCGCTGGTTTACTCTTGTGAGGGGTGAAACCCTATGTGAATTTGCCAACAGTCTCTTGAAACCGCGTCTACACATACAAAGTCGGCCTGCGCCGACTAAAAGATAAAGGGGTAAGAAACCCTGATGTTGGGGATGAGCATCGACAAGAATAGTTTTGGCGATCGCCAACTTATTCAGCAAGTCCTACTTACCCATTGCAGAGTTGTGCAATGATAACTACTTTAGAAAGCAACAGGAAATACAAACTTAAGCAATTAACTTGGCACAAACTACTCTAGTTCTATCTAATCTATTGATTTATCGTATTAATTAAGCAAACAAGCTTAACTTCAGTTCAAACAACAATCTCAAATCAAGGAGAAAAACGATGTCCAACATCAACAACCAAACCAACAACCTCTATACAATCGACACGGTACAAGACCTGTCCCAGGAATCCGCTGCTGCCATTCAAGGTGGTGCTGCAGTGGAACTCTACGATGACAGTAATTTTCGGAAGCGATTAGTGTCCACAGACTCTGGCACTCGAAATGTAGGGAACAATGTAAACGACCGTGTTACCTCAATTGTAATCAATCAGGGTCGTTGGCGATTCTACACAGATTCTAACTTTCGGGGTGTTTCCGCCGATTTGGGACCAGGACGGTATCCAAATATCGGTCTCGGTATAATTCCTAACGATTCAATCTCATCCTTCAGGAGGGTCGGTTAGTTGAAATAACACCTTCAATGACCTCTTCCCCTCTATTTTTATTTCTGAAGAGAGCAGGAAGGTAAACCTAGATAACGATGGTAGGGTGGGTAATCGCCCACTCTATCTTTTTGTTTAATTGGTTAGGTATTTTACCAGCCGAGTGATGACAAATGTAATGTGCTGGAGATGAGATTTATTCAATGTGGGCAAGAGTACCTGGTTCATAACTTAAGACTATTGAAATCTCAGGTTGTTTTACTATGAAATTTCAGATTGTTCTACAACACAGTGAAGAAGATTGCGGTGCCGCCTGCATTGCCACGATCGCCAAATACTACAAACGCACCTTTGCCATTAGTAGGGTTCGGGAGGCAGTTGGCACGGGGGCGCGGGGAACCACCCTGCTAGGTTTGAACCGAGGAGCAGAAGCATTAGGATTTAATGTCCGTCAGGTCAAAGCCTCTGCTGAATTTATCGATTCCTTGCACAAAGCTCCCCTTCCAGCGATTATTCACTGGAAAGGCTACCACTGGGTCGTTTTATACGGGCAAAAAGGGAAAAAATACGTCATTGCTGACCCCGGTGTTGGCATCCGCTACCTCACCCGCCAAGAGTTACTCACAGGTTGGGGCAACGGTGTGACGCTGCTGTTGGAACCAGACGACAGCCGCTTTAGGGCACAACCAGACGATCGCGTGGGCGGTTTTGGGCGATATCTAGCGCGGGTTTGGCCCTATCGCTTCCTGTTAGCTCAAGCCATTGCCATCAACATCGCGATCGGACTGCTTTCCCTCGCCTCCCCTTTGATGATGCAACTGCTCACCGATGACGTGCTGGTGCGGGGAGATACCCAACTGCTAACCACCGTAGCAATTGGGGTCATCGCCATGAATCTATTTAGCAGTGCGATCGGTTTGGTACAGTCTCACCTGATCGGTCACTTCGGTCAGCGGCTGCAATTAGGGCTGATTCTGGAATACGGGCGAAAACTCCTACACTTGCCCCTATCCTACTTTGAAGGGCGTCGAAGTGGGGAAGTAGTTAGCCGCATTGCTGATGTTAACGCCATCAATGAGCTAGTTTCCGCAATTGTCCTCGGTTTACCCAGCCAATTTTTTATCGCGTTGGTTTCCTTGGGCTTTATGCTCTTTTATAGCTGGAAACTCACTCTCGCTTCTCTCGCCGCCTTTGTCATCGTCACACTTGTCAACCTGCTTTTCCTCCCAGCATTGCGTCAGAAAACCCGCAACATGATTGTCTTGGGTACAGAAAACCAAGGCTTTCTCGTCGAAACCTTTCGCGGTGTCCAGGTTCTCAAAACCACCCAAGCCACTCCCCAAGCTTGGCAAGAGTATCAGACAAATTACGGTCGTCTCGCCAACCTGGGCTGGACTACGATGAAGCTGGGACTTTACAGCAGCACTATCACCAGTATTCTTTCCAGTTTCACTGGTATTGCCCTACTCTGGTTAGGCAGCTATCTGGTGATTAATCGCACATTAAGCATCGGTCAACTGATGGCATATAGTGGCTTGAGTGGCAACTTTCTTGGCTTCCTGAGTTCAGCGATCGGGTTGATTGATGAGTTTATTACTGCCCAAATTGTGATCCAACGCCTCACAGAGGTGATTGATGCTACGCCGGAAGACGAAAATGACCTCAAAAAGCCTCGGGCAGAAATTAAGGGCGATGCCGATATTACCTGCACCAACCTCAATTTCCACCACGCAGGTAGAGTTGACCTCCTGCAAGATTTTTCCCTGACTATCCCTAGCGGTCAAGTAACTGCCTTAATTGGTAAATCCGGCTGTGGTAAAAGTACCCTAGCCAAACTGATAGCTAGTTTATATTCCGTCCAATCCGGCAATATCCGCTATGGTCTCTACAACCAGCAAGACCTTTCCTTGGAATGCCTGCGGCAGCAGGTGGTGCTAGTGCCCCAAGAACCCCACTTCTGGAGTCGATCGATCGTTGACAACTTCCTCTTCAGCTATCCTCACATCAGTTTTGAAGAAATTGTCAGGGCTTGTCAGATTGCTGGTGCAGATGAGTTTATTAGTAAACTGCCCGACAAGTATCAAACTGTTTTAGGAGAATTTGGCGCGAATCTCTCTGGTGGACAACGGCAGAGATTAGCGATCGCCAGAGCTATAGTTACTGACCCGCCCGTACTCATTTTAGATGAATCCACAGGTGCTCTCGACCCAGTGAGTGAAGCCGAAGTGCTAGATCAACTGCTGTACTCTCGGCAGGGCAAAACCACAATTATGATTAGCCACCGCCCCAAAGTCATTGGGCGAGCCGACTGGATTGTACTGCTGGAGGAAGGGCGCTTGAAAATCCAAGGCACTCCAGAGGATCTGCGCCATCTTCCTGGCGAACACTTAGTCTTCTTAGACGACTTTGTCCCAGCAACGAATGGTTTGGTGGTGCAATCTTCTAGCTCTCACTCCAATGGCAAAGTCCCCGCAATCAGCAATCACAACCATCATGCTTAGCAACTCCAACTCAGATTATCTGCCCCCAATTCAAGAGAGCGATTTTCTCCCGCCACTTGGTTGTTGGACTACCGTTGGCGGAATGGTTATGCTTTCTTTTCTCGGAATAGCGATCGGCCTCACCTCTGCGATTAAATATAAGGTCACCGTCAAAGCCGAGGCAAACATCCGTCCTGCGGGCGAATTGCGGCTCGTTCAGGCGGCTGCGGAAGGTCCAGTTATGCGCGTCTCCGTCAAAGAGAATCAAGTTGTCAAAAAAGGAGATGTCATTGCCACTATCGACGACTCTCGCCTTCAAACCAAAAAAAGCCAACTGCAAAGCAACATCTTGCAGAGCCATTTACAACGAGTTCAAATCAACGCCCAGATTAGTGCCCTCAATAGTCAGATTAGAGCCGAAACTGATCGCATCAACCGCGTTGTCGCCGGCGCCAAAGCTGAATTGAGCCACCGCAGTCGGGACTATCAAAACAAACAAATTACTACCGTCACTGAAGTCCAAGAAACTGAGGCAAATGTCAGGATGGCCCAGGAGGAATTGCACAAAGGTCAAGCGGACTTAAAGTCAGCACAAGCTAACTTGAGCGCCACTAAGGCAGCTTTGGGGGCAAGTAGGTCAAAGCGAAACCGATATGAGAGTGTAGCCAAAGAAGGAGCGCTTTCTTTGAATCAATTGGAGGAAGCACAACTAGCTGCCGATCAGCAAGAACAAGCGGTGGAGGCACAAAAAGCAGTAGTTGAGGCGCAAAAACAAACAATTAAACGGTTGCAACAAGCTGTCGTGGCAGCCCTTGCCAGACAACGAGGCGCAATAGCTGCCCTCAACCCGAGTAATGCAGAAGTCGCGATCGCCTCTGAACGCATTGCCCAAGAAAAAGCATCGGGGGAAGGCAGCATCGCTACATTAGGCAAAGAACGCCAAGCCCTCATCCAGCAACGGATTGAAATTCAGAAACAGCTCGATCGCGATGCCCGTGAACTCCAACAAGTGGCAATCGACCTCAGCCAGACCGCGATTACTGCCACAGCCGACGGTATCATCTCTAAGCTAAACCTGCGAAATTCCGGTCAAACTGTGCGCCCTGGAGAGGAAATCGCTCAAATTGTCCCCAGTGATGTCCCCTTGGTGATCAAGGCAGCGGTGGCATCTGAGGATAAAAACAAGTTGAAAGTCGGACAAAAGGTACTTTTGCGGGTTTCTGCCTGTCCTTATCCAGATTACGGCACTCTCAAAGGTAAGGTCAAAGCGATTTCCCCAGATGCGTTTTCTCCTCAAAGGAATGCTGCTAATGCAGTTGCCCCCACAACAGATGCTCCCCAGAAAGCAGTTGCAGTTGGTTCCTTCTATGAAGTAACAATTGAGCCAGAAAGCCTTGCTTTACGTCAGGGCAAAAAACTGTGTTCTATCCAATTGGGGATGGAGGGCAGAGCGGATATTATTTCCAGAGAAGAGACTGTGCTCCAATTCTTTCTCAGGAAGGCAAGGCTGATCGCAGACTTGTGACATCTAATTCCGATCGGTGAACCCCTGCGATCGCATAGCGCACTACTCGTAGAACTATATGATAATTCCAATCCAGCAGTTCTTGAACAAACACATCAACATCAAACTATTCACCTGTTGTGCCTTGAGTTTAACGCTGATTTTAACTTCGGCAGTTCTAGCGGGTTATGCACCGGGCGATCAAAAGCCTGTCCCTCCAGAGAGAAGATCGGATGGAGGAACGACTAGAGGGTGTTCTGGAGGAGATATGCCGCTAACTGTTCTCGCCTCTGCGAACTACGTCGGACGAACGATTTCTCGACACCCTACGTTCGCTTGGTTTGTGCCTAATGATTCTGCCTCCAAGCCCATAAAATTCACGATTTACGAGTGGGTTCCAGGTGCTAAACCCAAACAAGTTCGCCAGATGTCCTTGCAGAGTTCACCGGGAATTATGAAATTATCCCCGTTCTCGAATAGCGAATTAGGGTTGCAACAGGAGAAACAATATCTTTGGCAAGTTGTTATCAATTGCGACCCAGATAACCCATCAGGCGATCTAGTAAGCGAGGCAAATATTGAGGTTGTAGCAATGCCTGCTACTGTGCAAAGTAAACTCAACAAATCAGTAAATAACGTTGAGAAAGCTAATATCTATGCTCAGGCAGGTTTATGGTACAACGCGCTAGATGAAGCGCTCAAACGGGCTTCTGCTTCAAAACTGGGAGAAGTGGGTTCAACTTTCTTAAAAGAGTTGGCTATGTCGGAAGCACCAAAAACTACTTCGCAATTGTCACCAAAAGAACGGGACGCTCGCGCGAAACAAATTGAAAACTTGAAGCAGATTGCAGATAGCGCACGCTGACATACTCGATAGCCTCTACTTTCTAGAAACATTTTAGTTATGACCTATGAAGAAGCGATCGCACTCGTTACGGCAACTATAGCCCCTCAATCTCTAAGCGAACTGCAAATAGCTGTTCTTCGGGGAGCCTGGAAAAAGCAGTCTTATCATCAGATTTCCCTCGAACTAAATCACGAGTACAGTTACATCAAAGATGTGGGCGCACAATTGTGGCAACTGCTGACCCAGGAGTTAGGAATTGGGGTAACAAAACTGAATTTGCAGGATGTCCTGACGCAGTATGCACTGCAAAAACGAACGTGCGATCGGCCTGCATCTTTGCAACGCAATCGTGTCGATTGGGGAGAAGCAGTTGATGTTTCCGAGTTTTGCGGACGACAGGCACAATTAGCAATGCTAGAGCAATGGGTGATGCAAGATTGTTGCCGATTAATTGCGATCGCGGGCGTTGGCGGCATCGGTAAAACAATGTTAGTAACTCAATTGGCGCAGCAACTTGCTGATACCGAGCAGTTTGAAGTTGTGGTTTGGCGATCGCTCCGACAAGCTCCGCCCTTCGTCGATTTTCTCACCGAATTGATCTGTGCGATCGCTCTGGATCGATCGCTGCCGCAGTCAGTTGATGCCATGATGCGTCATTTACTACAAGAGTTGCGATCTCGCCGCTGTCTGCTCGTTCTAGATAACGTGGAAACGGTGTTTTCGAGTAAAAAATTAGTGGGTACTTATCGACCGGGCTACGAAGGCTACGGATGGTTATTTCAGCAGTTGGGAGAAGGACAACATCAGAGTAGCATCTTACTAACAAGTCGCGAAATTCCCACAGAGGTTGCTGTTAACGAAGCACCCACCGCATCAATGCGATTGCTAAGGCTGGAAACAGTGTCGATCTCCGAAGGAGAAACAATCTTAGCCGCAAAAGGACTAGAAATTAAAGCCAAACAACCGCAAGTACGGGAATTAATTGAACGCTATCAAGGCAATCCACTGGCGTTAAAGATGGTGGCAGAACTGCTCAAAGATTTATTCGATCGCAATATTGCCGCTTTTTTAGCCCAAAAGACGCTGTTGTTTAAAGACATTCGCGATTTACTAGCGCACCAGTTCGATCGTCTCAGTTGGTCAGAGGAGCAAGTGATGTATTGGTTAGCGATCGATCGGGAAGCCGTTACCGTAGAACAGCTACAAGCGGATCTACCTTTAGTTTCTGTGACAAAGTTGCGGGATGCCTTAATCTCGCTCGATCGGCGATCGCTAATCGAAAAAATCAAGCCAAACTCAACTAATTCTGATGCGCTAACTTCGTTAGATAGTGTCAGCTATACTCAACAGCCTGCGGTGATGGAATATGTCATAGAACGATCGATCGAACAGGTCACTCAGGAAGTAAAGCAAACGCAGATTGATTGCCTTGGAAGCCATGCCTTGCTAAAAGCGCAGACTATAACTACAGCACATTCCATTTATATGCGGCACACACAATCTTGTTGTAAGTAAGGTGCGTCGCCACCCGTCAATCTGCCCGTTCCATTGAACCATAGAACAGATCCGCACCCTACATAAATCGAAATAAAACTTAACAGTTGAAAGGCGAACAGTCACGAGGGCAATCGTAGGAATAAACCAACTTTCCGAACAACTTCCAACCCTTCGCCCGAACAAGTTACGAAGTTTTCTAATTGATTTATTGATAAACTTGTAAATTTGCACATTCAATACATAGTTTTATGAACAAGATCGCACAGCACGATAGAACATCGTTCGCTACCTCCAACCATCTCGCGCCCAAGATATCCCAACTCCCTTAGAATCTGTAGTTTAGACTAACTAAAGATGAGAACGGTGGCCAAAGAAGAACTAGAGCCACCGTTAAGGAGAGAATGAGGGTGAAAAATAAAAACCTATCCACTCCTTAAATGAACAGTGAACGATTAAAGGACTTTCGTCAAGAAGCATACGAGTTATTGGTACGAGGCAAGGATGCAACATTCGAGCTGATGGATGCAGTGATGACCACGCCCGAATGCAGCCTGTTTGGCGGAATTTTCGCGAGCGTCCGCTATTCAATCGTCAATGGTCAAGCATCTACGAGGCATTACAAGATTGTAGACCAGACCGGAAAAAACTGATGCTGCTGTATTTCCAGCAATTACAGGAGGAAGCACCCCCAACGGAACACATATTAGTGGCAATCGACCATACTGCATGGGGGAGAGCAGATGCCAAAACATTACAAGAAAGAACCCATGAATATCAGGAAGGCGTAATTATTGGACTTTCTGTACAGTACAATTGCGTGGATACCCGAAGCAGAAGGAAGTTGGGCATTACCCCTACTACATGAACGAATTAGTAGTTGGTCTTCACCAATAGAAAAAGCAGCTTCCCAACTCAAACTTGTTTGTGAACAGAGCATCAATCCAGTCTTAGCAGTTTTAGATGCTGAATATGGCAATGCAAATTAGGTACTGGCGCAAGCAGATATTCAAGCTGATTGTTTAATGAGAGTCCGAAAGAATGCCTGCTTGTGGTCAGCACCACCAACCTATAGTGGTCGTGGCAGACCACGGAAACATGGGTCAAAAATGAGGCCGGGCGACCCAACCACATGGCTCGAAGCGGATACTGCGATCGAAATTGACGAACATCCAGATTTGGGACAAGTCCGAGTCAGTCAATGGCTAGACTTACATTTTTATCGTGCGCCTGGACAGAGAGTTAATTTAATCCTCGTCGCAAGAATGAAGCCCATGTCAAATGGTCAGACATTTCCACCCTTATGGTTGGCTTGGGTGGGAGAACGAACTCTCCCTCTAGAAACAGTCTGGTTCAAATATTTACGACGTTTTGGAGTGGATCATTGGTATAGGTTTGCCAAGCAACGACTACACTGGACATTGCCTAACCTGAGAACTCCCGAACAATCCGAGCGTTGGAATGATTTAATGCCGTTGATGAGTTGGCAACTCTGGCTAGCTAGGGATTTAGTGGTTGAGAATGTATTACCTTGGCAATCTGCTACGATTAATTTAACTTTACTGACGTGTTGCTCAATCAATGTTGTCGCTTTTAGTTGACATTGGTACTCCCGCAAAAATGCCTAAACAGAGGGGAAAATCCCCCGGCTGGGAACAAGGAAGGGTACGGACGGTAGCACCGTGCTATCCTACCGTTAAAAAACGGGTTTCTCGACGTAAAAAGTCTTCAAGGTTAGCTATTTAATCTTCTCCCTCTTGAGTTGTTGAGCAACAGCTTGCCTGAGATTCAAAGGTGGCTACTTTTAGCTGCGCTCATTTTTTAGTCTAAACTACAGTTAGAATCTACCCCAGCCTCGTCGCAAATTAGCCCGCGCCGCGATTCCCAAAATTAAGACAGATAACCAGCAATTTTGCAGCGGCGGGTTTATTGCTTATGCGTACCGTCTACGTTTCCCAACCCGGTTGTTACGTTTCTTTGCACCAAGAAATGCTGGTCATCAAAAAAGGCGAATCTGTACTCGGTGAAATTCAGTTTCCTCTCCTCGAACAACTGCTGATTTTTAGTCAATCTCAAGTCACAACTCAAGCAATTAGGACTTGTCTGTGGCGGAATATTCCCATTGCTTATCTTTCCCGCATGGGTTACTGTTACGGGCGGATTATTCCGATCGAACGCGGTTATCGGCAACTTTCTCGCTATCAGCAACAGTTGTGCTTTGCTGAACGTTTGCAAGTGGCCAGACGCATTGTGCAGGCTAAGCTGAAAAATAGTCGCGTGATCCTGATGCGGCAGCAGCGCCGACAAGCTTCTGATGTCATTGCTTTTGCGATCGACTGTTTGGAACATTTAATCAAAAAAGCTGGAGAGGCTGAAACTATTGAGAAGTTGATGGGGATGGAAGGTGCGGGGGCTGCTCAGTATTTTTCGGCTTTTGAAGAGTGTTTGAGCAATCCTGATTTTGTGTTTGTGGGTAGGTCGCGCCGCCCTCCGGGTAATCCGGTTAATGCTATGCTCAGTTTTGGCTATCAAGTTCTCTGGAATCATTTGTTGAGTTTGATCAAATTGCAAGGGCTCGATCCTTATTCGGCTTGTTTGCATCAGGGAACGGAACGCCATGCGGCTTTGGCTTCGGATTTGATTGAGGAGTTTCGGGCTCCAATTATTGATACTTTGGTTTTTTATCTTGTCAATAACGGCATGATGAAAGCTGGCGAAGATTTTGTTTTCCGAAATAGTGGCTGTTTTCTCAATGATTCTGGGCGACAGAAATTTTTGACAGCTTTTTTGCGGCGGATGGAAGAGGATTTTACTAATAATTCTGGGGACACTCAACCTAAATGGGATTTGCTTAACCAGCAGGTGAAAGCTTTCAAGCAATTTGTGTACAATCCTCTTGAGCTTTATCAGCCTTATCTAATTCGATAAAGTATGCTGCTTTATATCGTTGTCTACGATATTCCGATCGACAAGCGCAGGAAAAAGGTGCATGACTTCCTCAAAGGTTATGGCAAGTGGGTGCAATATTCTACCTTTGAGTGTGTGCTACCAACTGCCAAGTTTGCAGAACTCCAGCGGCGACTCCGAAAGTTAATCAATTTAGACGAAGACAGTAAGTAATCACACAAAATTAATTACATAAAGACTTCTTGCTAGGCAAGAGTTTCAGTCAAAATATTGTGTAATTAATTCGGAACTACTACTTATTAGGTTCTATCCTGTGTCGGGGCATACTTTGGGCAATGTTCAGACTTGGGGGGTGGGCCCGCCTGTCACGGAGTTGCCTCGATCGGTGATTATCTAGTATTACTCGCGAGGGCTGGAAGAAATCGCTGTGATGACGGAAGTTCGTCGGAGCCTTCGATATACTGCTCTGTAAAGGTTTCAGGCATTAGTAACATAGGTTGGGAGGGTGTTTGTACAGAGATTTTTGGGAGTCCTCGCAAATGGCATCTGGAGACCTTGCGGTGTATTGGGTGTATAGTAGAGCGGTCCCCACTCGCTGGGGAAACTAATTGAATGGAAACATAATACACTTACACGCATCAGTAGGTTTTGTCGAATAAAGTCCCCACTCGCTGGGGAAACTAATTGAATGGAAACATCGAAAGTTGTGGATTTTCTTCAAGTAATTTTAAAATTTGTTGTCCCCACTCGCTGGGGAAACTAATTGAATGGAAACAATTCAAGTTTGTCTGGCTTTTCTTCACACCATTTCTTTGCTGTCCCCACTCGTTGGGGAAACTAATTGAATGGAAACGTCTTGTGTGTCGCCATTCTGAGGCAGGCGTTGTATTCTTCTAACTCCCCACTCGTTGGGGAAACTAATTGAATGGAAACTTAAATAAAACTGTTTCTGACACTCTTTACACGTATAGACTCCCCACTCGTTGGGGAAACTAATTGAATGGAAACGGGTGGTTTGTTATCACCACCTTTTCACCTTCAGCCAACTCCCCACTCGTTGGGGAAACTAATTGAATGGAAACTTTGCTAAGCTCACTTTTTGATAGTTTCTTCTTGGGAGTACCTCCCCACTCGTTGGGGAAACTAATTGAATGGAAACAATAACTGTTTTTGATTGATAGCGGCTGTGTTGACCTCCCCACTCGTTGGGGAAACTAATTGAATGGAAACTTTGTAATCCGCTTATACAAATTAAGGTCAGCAGGGATAATTTCTTCTCCCCACTCGTTGGGGAAACTAATTGAATGGAAACGGCTTACCATCCTTATCAGTAACGGTGGCAGTAGAACGACCTCCCCACTCGTTGGGGAAACTAATTGAATGGAAACATTAAAATCCCGCATTCCTTTTTCGTAACTACTGAAATCTCCCCACTCGTTGGGGAAACTAATTGAATGGAAACGCCTGAAGCCAATCGCTAAAGTCAACATTGCGCGGGATACCCTCCTCCCCACTCGTTAGGGAAACTAATTGAATGGAAACGCCATTGTGAGTACCCTGCTTAATAAACTGCGGTCTCCCCACTCGTTGGGGAAACTAATTGAATGGAAACTCAACAATTACTTCGACAGGTGATATCGTCGCGGTTTCCTCCCCACTCGTTGGGGAAACTAATTGAATGGAAACATCCATTCTGAGTGTTTTAGATCGTCAGAGTATGTCGTCCCCACTCGCTGGGGAAACTAATTGAATGGAAACAGGGAAAGCGCCCGACACTCTTTCGTGTTGCAGTATGTCCCCACTCGCTGGGGAAACTAATTGAATGGAAACAGTCAGTGACTAATTTCCCGTTTCCTGATAAGGTTTCATTATCAAAGTCCCCACTCGCTGGGGAAACTAATTGAATGGAAACACATGAAGTTGATGATTAGTAAAACCTTGCTCAGGTCCCCACTCGCTGGGGAAACTAATTGAATGGAAACATTACGATTACCTCGGCAATAACCAATACCGCAGGTCCCCACTCGCTGGGGAAACTAATTGAATGGAAACACAGGAATCTGGTTTGTAGTTTAAAGCCAATATTGTCCCCACTCGCTGGGGAAACTAATTGAATGGAAACGTTAACCGCGATACTTTTTTATTGGAAAATTATGGCGTCCCCACTCGCTGGGGAAACTAATTGAATGGAAACATTAAAGCGGAAACAGTTTTACAGAATTAGTTTTGTGTCCCCACTCGCTGGGGAAACTAATTGAATGGAAACGCTAGTTTTGTTTGGCGGAGTCTTGTCATAACTGTCGCGTCCCCAGTCGCTGGGGAAACTAATTGAATGGAAACTGCGCTAGTATCGCGTCCCGTGCTTTCTCTTCCTCTTGTCCCCACTCGCTGGGGAAACTAATTGAATGGAAACCAAAAATCCTGTGCAAAAGTACCAATATGAGTTACTCTCTCATGTCCCCACTCGCTGGGGAAACTAATTGAATGGAAACATTTCCTCCTTGATACTCAATCCCGATTCGATCGCTTCTAAAGTCCCCACTCGCTGGGGAAACTAATTGAATGGAAACAAGCACTGCATAGCCTTACTGCCATCCCATTTCACCACACTCATTGTGAATGTAGCTAAATAGAAAAGCCCGGATAGCCTAATGGTCATAATTCGGGCTTTTTTGTCTCTACTTACTGGGGAAAAAGCTAAACAGTTGCTGTTAAAGTTTTGTTAGGCTTAAAACTTGTTAAATTCCTGCTAGCATGAAAAAGCGATCGCCACTCCGAGTACAACGATCGCAATAAACACGGAAACCCGTTTCTCTCGATTCAGCTCGATATTTTGGTATCAGTGAGGGATTGAGCTCGCGCGCCAACTCGACAATCAGCCAAGAATGTACTTCTGACCACAAAGCAGGACTTTCGAGATAAGGATTCATTCCTGGGAAATTTGGTGTCATAGTGGATTCCTTGCAGTGAGCGTTTCATTCATCCAAACAATATCCGATTCTGACAAAGCGGGAATTGGGGGGCGACTGTAATCAATCCTTAAGTCATAGCTTCCCCGATCGTAAATCTCGTCTAACAATGACTTTAGATCGATCGTTGGTTCTGGTTCACTAGCCTTTAATGGCACGGGGAATTCAGGAATCTCATCTCGCAAATTAAAGCTGTAAAGTTGAGCCTTTGGACGAGTTTCGCTATGACTCACCACGATTCGGTAGTGGCTTTGCTCAAAATCTCCGACCATTTCCATCGATTTCCCTTGGCGCAACAAATCGATTTCAACAAAATGAGTTGCGCTACCCAAAATCTTTAACCGCTTGGTTTCGTATTGCAACCGCCCGATTCCTACCTGCTTATTTTTGGGAGAAAGCACCTCAATGATGGTCACGACTTCCTCGGTTTCCACAGCATGAATTTCTAGGTATGCTTCCGTTAAAGTTTCTGGTATTGGTAGCAATACTTCTGTAGGCTGCGTTTTTACAGCAACCGCAAGATTGGATGCCGGAGATTGCGCTCCTGATGGTGAATTTTGTACTGAGATATCCGGTACACCTACTAGCAAAGTCACATCTTCGTTTACCTCGTATACGCGCTCTTCAATGGCGACAATGTACTTCGGGCGCAGCTTAGGGCCGAGGTCATTGGCGATCGCGGTAATTAACCGATGGTGGATTCCCGCCCAAAGGGAAGGATGCTCTAAATAGGGATTCATACCCGGAAAGGGATTAGTCATAAAAAAAACTCTTATTCGTGCTGATGCAATTATATCAAATGCTGACAGTTTTGTTGATCTAAAAATCTAAGAAAATCAGCAATTACAGAATTACTCAATAATTAATCCTGCTTTTCTGAAGCCGGAAACTAAAAGTGTTAATACTCGTTCGGCTCTTAAATTTTTTCATTTTAATGTGCTTTTACTTTACAAAAGTTTGTCAAATTGACAGCTACAAAAATCAAACTAAAACCATTTTTCCTGTGATAAAGTAATCCCATACAGCTATTGAACTACTACCCATGCTTACAGCAGCTTTAGCAGCAAAGTTAATTCGACAAATCTTAGTCGATTACAACTTCTGGCCGACATCTGAATCGGATTCGCCTTTAAGGGTTTTTCGATCGAAAACTGTCTTAGATGACAAAGCTATTCTCTCTCGCGATGCCTCTATGCGGCGAACTGCGGTAGGAGACGTAACCCCGCCTTACAAAGCTCCTGAGCGCCGGATTGAATGCAAGACACTCGACCAAACATTCAAGCCCTTGGTAGCTTCAGCTTTGACCCAAGTACAAACAGTAGCTTTGTCTGTGCAGGGCGGTAGTGCAGAATTGGAGATGCTGGAAATGCCGATCGAACAATCGGAGTTTCTCGTCCAACTCTACAGCGCTTTCAAACAACTGGCAAATCACAAAGTCTGCTATGTCGTAGACGGCAATGCTACTAGCTCAGATGCTTATACTGGGCTTTTCATCACTGGAGAAAGCAGTGACGGCGAGATGATTGTCGCTCAAACTTTGCTCGTTCAAACCTGATAATTAATCCCGTTCAGTTTCACGGAACTGAGCGGGATTCGTTTCATAAATAAAGTAATCAAGGATAGTTAAACAAATGCCAGTAAGAATTATTTCTCCAGTATCCGGGGAAGTTGTCCAAACAAACACAGTTCCTCAAGTTGTGCGGGTTGTGGCGATCGCCGACAGTAACCTAAACACCGACGTTCGTTTTAAACTGAATGGCTCGATCGCAGGTATCGACACATCAGCAACAACCATCAACGTTAACGGCACGACCGAGTATCAATATCAGTTTAATATTCCTGTTTCAGCAGCAGGGATTCAGTCGATCGAAGTTGAAGATATCAACCAATCAACGGTTCCGGTAACGGTTCGATCGACCGCTCAAGTTAGCTTTGAATTGAAACTCAACGAGCCAATAATAACTCTTGCTAAAACTGCCACAACTCTTGCCCCCAACTTGGTGACGGCAACTGTTGCTAATAGGCCGACTGGTTCCTCGGTTCGTTTCACGCTAAACGGAAATGTCCTGAAGCAAGACAACAGCGTTCCTTTTAATGTTTCTGTTACTGAAACCGGCGAACTCAAAGCTGATTTGATTGTTGATGGCGTTGTTCGTAAAACCGCTACTTTAAATGTTGCACTCACAACTCCTACGCCAACTCCCGCACCTACGCCAACTCCCACACCAACTCCTACGCCACAGGCTACTCCCCCTTTAAAAGGGGACAAGGGTGAACCGGGAGAGCCAGGAATTCCGGGCCCCAAAGGCGATAAAGGCGATAAAGGCGATACCGGAGACGAAGGTTTGCCGGGTGTCAAGGGTGATGCTGGAATTCCGGGTGCAGTTGGAGAAAAAGGTGACGTTGGCGATCGGGGGTTACCTGGTGAAAAAGGTGAAAAGGGCGATCGAGGTGAGAAAGGTGAAACTGGTGCAATTGGCGCTGTGGGAGAGCGTGGTTTACCGGGTGAGCGAGGGATTACAGGCGATCGGGGTTTACCGGGTGCAACTGGCGAACGCGGTTTGCCAGGTGAACGTGGTTTGCAAGGCGTAATGGGCGCAACGGGCGCAATGGGTGAACGTGGTTTGCCAGGCGCAACGGGCGCAGTGGGAGAGCGAGGTTTACCGGGAGAGCGTGGGATTACTGGCGATCGAGGTTTACCGGGCCCCAAAGGTGACACAGGCTCGATCGGACTTACTGGTGCTGTTGGTGCTGTTGGTGCTGTTGGTTCCAAAGGTGACAAGGGCGACAAGGGCGACACAGGTTCGAGCGGACTTACTGGTGCTCGGGGTGTCGCTGGTGCTGATGGTGCGATCGGACCTCGCGGTGTCGCTGGTGCAGTTGGAGAAAGAGGCGCAACAGGCGATCGAGGACTTCAAGGACTCCAAGAACTTCAAGGATTATCTGCACCAGTGCTTACTTGGTCACCCTGGGTTTCAGTGCCGGTGATTCCTTCGTCACAGGTCTCCTTCAGCACAAATAAAGAAGCTGTTCTCAGATACAGAAAAAGAGAAGGCTTGGTTCAACTATTAGTTGATATGTCGCTGACAAGCTTTGACAAAAGTGTAGTGATTGCCCAAATACCACCACAAAATCTCAGTTTGTGGATGGCGGGTTACGGATTTCACCACCCGATTACTTTTTGGGTACCCGCAGTTATTTCAGCCGGAAGCTGGTTACCGGCCAGCTTAACCATAGATAGAGCTGGAACTGTCCAGGTGCAAGCACCCGTGACTTTTAGCGGCACGGCTGGTCACTTAAAACTTAGCTGTTTGATTGCTGAAACTCCTGCCCAATAGTCACCGGAAAAAACAATGCTTCCACAATTAGCAAATGTTTACAATCCCACAAAGAATTACCCAAATTCTGTATGGCTTGCCAGCCCCAAACTTGACGGTATCCGATGCTTGTATTATGCACCTGACAAAGGTTTGACCAGTCGCAGCCAAAGACTTCGTTACGTTGGCTTTGAAGAAATCGAACAGATTTGCGAGGCACTGCGTATCACCAACAATCTGTCATTCTTGGACGGTGAGTTGTACATCCCAGGTGAGAAATTCGACATAATCTCGGGCATTGTTCGCGATTCCAAAGATTACGACGTAGCTGCAAAAGCCAGAGTTGAGTTTCGGATATTTGCTTTAGGTTCGATCGCAAATCCAAACATGGACGCTGGCGCAATGCTTGATTTGATGGAAGCAAAACTCCCAACGAGCGGACGAGTGATCCATTTGGATCATTCAATAATCGGAAATACGCCGATTGCTATTCAGGCTAAAACAGAACAGGTGAGAATTGATGGTCGATCGGACGAGGGGATTATGTTGCGAAATCCCAGCTCGATTTATGCGGGAGGTCGATCGAACAATCTCCTAAAAGTTAAAAACTTCGTCAAAAGCACCTTTGTGATTGTCGGTTTTGGCAAAGGTACTGGCAAATTTGCCAATTCTCTAGGTAATCTGCTGGTTCGAGGAATGGTTAATGGGGTAGTTGTTATGGGAAAAGTCGGGACCGGATTTAATGATGAAGAGCGATTGGACATCTGGGCAAATCAATCAAGTTATTTGGGGAGAGATATTGAGGTGATTTATCTCGGAATTACCCCAGCCAAAAAAAGTCTCAGGCATCCGATATTTTCTCGGTTCGCTTGATTGAAATTCTCACAGAAAAAACCCCGACTAATGTCCAGCCGAGGTTTTTTAATAGAAAACAGTCTACAACGGGTTAAAGCATCGCTTCAACTGTGCATCCGTTACTTAAAGCTTAGCCTCACCTAACAATTCCTGCAAGTTCCGGAACTTTGCCTGCCAATTTCCACCCCGTAGCGGGTGAGTAAACTGGTGTGGTTGGCGTAACCCCCCAACCAGATAACTCGCTGGTGGCGACTTGGATAAATGTGTCGTCAGGCGCTTTGATTTGCCAGAGAAGTTCGGGAACCGGTGATAGCAAATCTGTTGGGATTGGAGGAATTACCATTGATGAAGGCATTAAATCCGTTGGGATTGGGGGAATCACCACGATCGGAATAGCTGATTCGACAGTCGCAGGTACGACTATGGCATTTGGATCGGGTTGAATTGAAGCCAAAAAGCTTTTGGCAAAAGTCAGCTTTGGCTTGCGAGATGGTTTGATAGTTATGGTTTCCCCGGTGCGCGGGTTTCGTCCGGGGCGTTCGGGCCTGTCAGTAACTTTGAAAGTTCCCAGCCCTTCGAGTTTGGCTTCTTCCCCGTTGCGGAGGTTCGTTGACAGAAAGGTTGTTGCGGAATTCATCACCGCTGCGATCGTACTTTCGGCAAACCCGGTGGAAGTTTGAATGTAGTCGATTAAAGTTGTCATAATTGATGAGAGACTAATGAATATTTTAATTATGCAGCATCAATGCTTAATTTGGCGGCAAACCAAAATCTTCAGGGCCAAAAAGTCCTGCTGGCATTCTTCCCAAAAGAAAGTCAATCTGATCTTGAGTCATAGATTCATTAAACAAACAAGCTCTTTTTGTGGTGATGTTTCCATCATTAAATAGCATTCCATTCGGATGTGAGTAAATTCGCATCATCCGAGTTTCGCCTACGGCCACTTTCCCTCTATCCTTTTCTGCTACCCATCCCAGCGGGAAAAAGCCGATGTTTTTGGTAC
>ENA-OBIT01000445-OBIT01000445.1-metagenomes-genome-assembly--contig:-NODE-445-length-18232-cov-5.00704_pt1 | contig 18232 bp, 15 predicted proteins | sample MGYA00153386_OBIT01 | MGnify analysis MGYA00153386
GCACCGGGCCGTCCAGCCGTTGCAAATTGCAATTGACGACGAAGATCAGGTTGTCGAGCTTCTCGCGCGCCGCCAGGCCGATGGCGCCCAGGCTCTCGGGCTCGTCCATTTCGCCGTCGCCGCAGAACACCCAGACCTTGCGGTTCGCGGTGTCGGCGATGCCGCGGGCGTGCAAGTACTTCAGGAAGCGCGCCTGGTAGATCGCCATCAGCGGCCCCAGTCCCATGCTTACCGTCGGGAACTGCCAGAACTCCGGCATCAACTTGGGGTGGGGGTAGCTGGACAGGCCCTTGCCGGCGCCTTCCTGGCGGAAGTTCAGGAGTTGCTCTTCCGTCAGCCTGCCTTCCATGAAAGCGCGCGCATAGATGCCGGGCGCGCTGTGGCCCTGGATGTAGAGGCAGTCGCCCCCATGCTCTTTACCAACTTCAGCGCTTTCGGCATGCCAGAAGTGGTTGAAGCCGGCTGCGAACATGTGCGCCAGCGACGCGAACGAACTGATGTGGCCGCCCAGGTCCCCGCCGTCGTCGGGGTTGAGGCGGTTGGCCTTGACGACCATGGCCATGGCGTTCCAGCGCATGTAGGCGCGCAGCCGGCCCTCGAGCTCCAGATTGCCGGGGCTGCGCTCCTCCAAAGCAGGCGCAATGGTGTTGACATAGCCGGTGTTGGCCGAAAAGGGCAGGTCGATGCTGTTCTGGCGGCCGTGTTCGAGCAAGTGCTCGAGCAGGAAATGCGCGCGCTGCGGCCCTTCTTGGGCAATGACGGCGGACAGCGCGTCCAGCCACTCACGGGTTTCCTGGCTGTCTGTGTCGTGCGGGGTGTCGTGGGCGGCAGCGCCGTGGAACGACTCGGGCATGGCGGACATGGCTTGTCTCCTGGAAAAGGCTTGATTCTGAATTTGCGGCGGAGTGTCCCACAAGACGTTTAAATTTCAAATAGCGGCCGACTGTCCCGTAATGTGAAATTAAGTGCGCCCCGTCGAACAAGCTCGCGCTCCGATAATCATGCGATGTCTCCGCGTCCGAAGAGCCCCGCCCCGTCCCCGTCCCCGTCCCCGTCTCCGTCCCAGCCACCGCGAGCGCTTCCGCGAAAGCTGTTCGGCCAGTGGTGGCGAAAACAGTCGCCCGCGCGGCAAGACCGGTTCGCCACGCTCGGGCCCTTGCTCTCGGTGTTGTTGTTCCTGGCGGCGATCATTTCTGCCTTCTGGTACTTGCGCAATGAGGAAATCGAGCGTGAAACCGAGTCGGTCAAGCGTGACACGGAACTCACCCAGCAGCAGATCGGGCTGCGCTTGATCCAGAACCAGGAAACGCTGAACCGGATGGCGCGCGACTTGGTCGCCATGCGAGAGGCCAACCCCCGCGCCTTCGGCCTGCAGGCCGCCGCCTTCACGCGCGAGCGACCCGAAATCACCCACCTGACCTGGGTCGACGGGCGCCGAGCACCCCAGGCCAGCCACTGGGCGCAGGTCTACAACGTCACTGCCACGGGCGATCCGCCCTCACCCGCCCTGCCCGCTGCCGGCCAGATCGGCGAACCGGAACGGGCCTTCCTCGCGGCCCGGCAGACCCGCACGCCCGCCTATTCGCGTGCCTTTGTCGACAGCGCTGGCACGCCGGTGTTCCAACTGCACATCCCGCTCATCGAGCGCGGCGGTTTCTCGGGCACGCTCATTGCCGAGTATTCAGTCCAGGCGTTGGTGCGCCACCTCGTGCCCGCCGATGTCGCGGTGCGCCATGTCATCTCCGTCATCGACGAAACACAGGCCGTGCTGTCGTCCACAGTCACCACCCTGCCGGGGCAGCGGGGAGTTCGGGCGCCCATCGTCAGCGACGCGCCGTTGACGCCCGCGATGAACGGCCTGATGTGGCGCGGCCAGGGCTGGCGCACCTCCATCGGCCTGATCAGCAACACGCTGTTCTGGATGGTGGTGGCGCTGTCGGTGCTGACGGTGTGGATGCTGCTGGGCACCTGGCGCCACGTACGTCGCCGCTCGCAGATTCAGGGCGCTCTGGTGCAGGAAACCAACTTCCGCCGCGCGATGGAGAACTCCATGCCCACCGGCATGCGCGCCATGGACCTGGAAGGCCGCATCAGCTACGTCAACGCTGCGTTCAGCCAGATGACGGGCTTTGGCACGCCCGAATTGGTCGGCCGCATGCCGCCGTACCCCTATTGGCCGGCCGACCGCGTCGAAGAAAACAGCCGGCTGCTGCAGCAGGAACTGCAGGGCCGCAGCCCGAGCGGCGGCATCGAGGTCAAGGTCGTGCGCAAGGACGGCACGCAGTTCGATGCGCGCATGTACGTGTCACCGTTGATCGACCCCAAAGGCCAGCAGACCGGCTGGATGACCAGCATGACCAACATCACCGAGGCCAAGCGCATCCGCGACCAGCTCTCGGCCAGCCACGAGCGCTTCACGACGGTGCTGGAGGGTCTGGACGCCTCGGTTTCAGTGCTGTCGGTGCAGCAGGGTGAACTGCTGTTTGTCAACCGCAGCTACCGACTGTGGTTCGGGGCCGAAGCCAAGGGCCACCAGCTGCTGGCCGGCGGCGTGGCCGGCGCAACCTACAACGCCGAGCAAGACGACGAGGTCGATCCCTTGTCGGGCCTGCCGACGGAAGAGTTGACCGAGGCCGGCAACCACCCCCGTGAGGTTTTCGTCCAGACCTTGCAGAAGTGGTTCGACGTGCGTTCGCGCTACCTGCAGTGGACCGATGGCCGGCTGGCGCAGATGCTGATTGCCACCGACATCACCGCCCGACTGCGTGCTGAAGAGCAGGCCGCAGCGCAAGCCGAAAAAGCGCAGGTGACCAGCCGCCTGGTCACGATGGGCGAGATGGCCTCGTCGGTGGCGCATGAGCTCAACCAACCGCTCACGGCCATCACCAACTATTGCAACGGCATGGTTTCGCGGGTCAGCGCCGACTCGATCGGCCGCGACGACCTGGTGGCGGCATTGCAGAAGACCGCGCGCCAGGCCGAGCGGGCGGGGCAAATCATCAAGCGCATCCGGGCCTTCGTGAAACGCAGTGAGCCGCAGTGCCAGCCCGCGCAGGCGCGGCAGATCATCGATGACGCGGTCGAGCTGGCCGGCATCGAACTGCGCCGGCGCAACGTGGCCATCCACACTTATGTGGCGCAACGGCTGCCGACCATCATGGTCGACCCGATCCTGATCGAGCAGGTGGTGCTGAACCTGCTGAAGAACGCCGCCGAAGCCATCGACACCGCGCAGCTGCCGCCGCCGCGCCGGCACATCGAACTGCGCGTGGTGCCCCGCCACATGCCCGAAGAAGGCGGCGTCATCGAATTCAGCGTCACCGACATGGGCCCGGGCCTGAAGGATGAAGTCAAGGCCCGGCTCTACGAAGCGTTCTTCTCGACCAAGGCCGAAGGGTTGGGCATCGGCCTGAGTCTGTGCCGCTCCATCGTCGAGAGCCACCGGGGCAGGATGCGGGCAGAGAACCTTTACAATGGTATCGCGGTTGTGGGCTGTCGTTTTTCCTTCACCGTACCGGTTGAATCGACATCGCGGGCCGACACTGCCCTGATCCCGACAGAGGCCGATCTTCCCCAGAACACCACGGCGGTTTCCGAATGAGCTTGATCCCCAAAAAAGGCACGGTGTATGTCGTCGACGACGACGAGGCGGTGCGAGATTCGCTGCAGTGGTTGCTGGAAGGCAAGGACTACCGGGTCAAGTGCTTCGACTCGGCCGAGTCGTTCCTGTCCCGCTTCGACCCGCGCGAAGTCGCCTGTCTGATCGCCGACATCCGCATGGACGGCATGAGCGGCCTGGAACTCCAGGACCGTCTGCAAGAACGCAAGAGCCCCTTGCCCATCGTCTTCATCACCGGCCACGGCGACGTGCCGATGGCCGTGACGACCATGAAGAAGGGCGCGATGGATTTCATCGAGAAGCCGTTCAAGGAAAGCGAGTTGCTCGGTCTTGTCGAGCGCATGCTCGAGCAGGCCCGTGCGGCCTTCAGCCAGCATCAGGAACAAGCCAGCCGCGACGCCCTGCTGTCGCGCCTGACCACGCGGGAAGCCCAGGTCCTTGAACGCATCGTGGCCGGCCGTCTGAACAAGCAGATTGCCGATGACCTGGGAATCAGCATCAAGACGGTGGAGGCGCACCGCGCCAACATCATGGAAAAGCTGAACGCAAACACGGTGGCCGACCTGCTGAAAATCGCGCTCGGCGCTCAGCAGAAGGCCTGATCGCCCCTAAGCGATGAATGCGCAGCTCATCGACGGTGTTGCGCTGTCGAAGATCCTCCGCGCAGAGGTGGCCCTGCGCGGTGCGGCGCTCACGGCCCGCGGCTGCAAGCCCGGGCTGGCGGTGATCCTCGTTGGCGACGATCCGGCCAGCGCCGTCTACGTGCGCAACAAAGTTAAAGCTTGTGCCGAGCACGGCCTGCATTCCGTGCTCGAGCGATACGACGCCAGTCTGAGCGAAGCCGATCTGCTCGCCCGCGTGGCCGCGATGAATGCCGACCCCGCGATCCACGGCGTCCTGGTGCAGATGCCCCTGCCCGCGCACATCGACCCGCACAAGGTGATTGCCGCCATCGCCACGCGCAAGGACGTCGACGGCTTTTCGGTGCATTCGGCAGGCGCCTTGATGTCGGGCCTGCCCGGCCTGCGCCCAGCCACGCCCTATGGATGCATGAAGCTCATCGAAGGCACCGGTCAGCCGCTGCGGGGCAAGCACGCGGTGGTCATCGGCCGCAGCAACACGGTGGGCAAGCCCATGGCCCTGCTGCTGCTGCAGGCCCATGCCACGGTGACGGTGTGCCACAGCGCCACGCCCGACCTGGCCCTGCACACGCGGCAGGCCGACGTGGTCGTGGCGGCCGTCGGCCGACGCAATACCTTAACGGCCGAAATGGTCAAGCCGGGCGCCATCGTCGTCGACGTGGGCATGAACCGCAACGAGCAAGGCAAGCTGTGCGGCGACGTCGACTTCGCCGGCGTGAGTCAAGTCGCGGGCTGGATCACCCCGGTCCCCGGCGGCGTGGGGCCGATGACCATCACCATGCTGTTGGTGAACACCGTGCAGGCTGCCGAGGCGGCCTCGGCATGAACCCGCTGCTGCAGGCTTGTGAGCTGCCGGCCTACGCCGACATCCGCCCCGAGCATGTGACGCCGGCGCTGGACGAGGTGCTGGCCGCGGCAGACGCGGCACTGGAGCGCGCCGTTGGCCTGGACGTGGCCGCCGACTACGACGCCATGGCGGCCGTGCTGGACACTGCCGTCGAGCGCCTGCGCTACGTGTGGGGCCAGGTGAGCTTCCTGCAATCGGTGGCCGACACGCCCGAGCTGCGCGCTGCCCAGGAGCACAACCTGCCCCGGGTGATCGATTTCTACACCCGCCTGGGTGCAGACGAGCGGCTGTACGTTAAGTACCAGGCCATCGCGGCCAGCCCGGCGGCGGCAACGCTCGGTGCGGCCCGGCGCAAGGCCCTGGCAGATGCCTTGCGTGACTTCGTGCTCGGCGGCGCGGAACTGCGCGGTGCAGCGCGTGAGCGCTTTGCCGCCATCCAGGACCGCACGGGCGCCTTGTCACAGCAGTTCGGCGCCCACGTGCTCGACGCCACCGACGCCTTCGAGCTGATCGTCGACGCCCAGCGCATGGCAGGCGTGCCTGACGACGTGGTTCACGCCGCCCAGGACAGCGCTGCAGCAGTCGGCCGCGCGGGTTGCCGGCTGACGCTGCACCAGCCCTGCTACGGCCCGGTGATGCAGTTCGCCACCGACTGCGATTTGCGCGAACAGCTCTACCGCGCGCAGTCGACGCGCGCCAGCGAATGGGGCCCGCCGGCTCTGGACAACACCGGGCTGATCGCCGAGCTGGTCGCCTTGCGCCACGAAGAAGCTGCGCTGCTGGGCTTGCCCAGCTACGCTCATCTGTCGCTGGTGCCCAAGATGGCGCAGTCCCCCGACGAGGTGCTGCAATTCCTGCGCGACCTGGCCCGCCGGGCGCGGCCCCATGCGCAGACCGAGCTGGCCGAACTCGAAACGTACGCCGCCGCCGAGCTGGGTCTGCCCGGCCTTCAGCCTTGGGACCGCGCCTTTGCCAGCGAACGCTTGAAGCAGCAGCACTTTGCCTTTAACAGCAACGAGGTCAAGGCCTACTTCACGGCGCCGCGGGTGCTCCAGGGCCTTTTCGATTTGATCGAAACGCTGCTGGGCGTGGCCATTCGCGAAGACCAGGCTTCGGTGTGGCACGACAGCGTGCGCTTCTTCCGCGTGCACCGCGCCGGCCAGGCAGTGGCGGCGTTCTACCTGGACATGCATGCGCGCTCGGGCAAAGGTTCCGGCGCGTGGATGGACGATGCGCGCCAGCGCTGGCTGCGCCCTGAGGGTCCGCTGCAGCTGCCCGTGGCCCACCTGGTGTGCAACTTCGCGCCTCCCGTGGGCGAGCAACCGGCGCTGTTGACACACGACGACGTGATCACCCTGTTCCACGAATTCGGCCATGGCCTGCACCACATGCTGACGCGCGTCGACGAACTGGCTGTTGCCGGCATTGCCGGCGTCGAATGGGACGCGGCCGAACTGCCCAGCCAGTTCATGGAAAACTTTTGCTGGGAATGGGATGTCGTCAGGCGCCTCACCCAGCATGTGCAGACCGGCCAGGCTCTGCCGCGTGAACTGTTCGACCGCATGCGGGCCGCGCGCAACTTCCAGAACGGGCTGCGCATGCTGCGGCACTGCGAATACGCCATCTTCGACATGCGCCTGCACCTCGACCCCGCCCAGGCCGCGCACGCGCAGGCGCTGGCCGAAGTGGTGCGCGAGGAAATCTCGCTGCTGCCCCAGGTGCCCTTCCTGCGCTATCCCCACACCTTCACGCACCTGTTCGACGGCGGTTATGCCGCCGGCTACTACGGCTATGCCTGGGCCGAGGTGTTGTCGGCCGACGCCTACAGCGCCTTCGAGGAGGCCGGCGTCTTCGACCCCGCCACGGGGCAGCGCTGGCGCGAAGAAGTGCTCGAGGTCGGCGGCAGCCGGCCCGCGATGGACAGCTTCGTGGCCTTCCGCGGCCGTGAACCCCGTCTGGATGCCTTGCTGCGCCACCAGGGCCTGGCTTGAGCCCGGTGCCCAGGTGGGATAGATTCCGATCTTCGCGCGGCCTCTTCCGCAACGAACGCAAATCCTGGCGCCCGCGCACACGATGACACCGACCGCCCTGCCCCGCTGCACGATCCTGGCCCTGGCCACCGTCCTGTCTGCGACTGCACTGCCCGCCTGGGCCCTGTACAAGATCGTGCAGCCCGATGGCAGCGTCACCTACACCGACCGCCCCCCGCCGGGCACCGCTGCCCGCATCACGTCGATCGGCCGGGGCAACACGGCCTCGGCGCAAGTCGATGTCTCCTTCCCCGTCGACCTGCGCCAGGCCGTGCAGCGCTACCCGGTGGTGCTGTACACGTCGGGCGACTGCACGCCCTGCGACAGCGGCCGCCGCCTGCTGGTGCAGCGCGGCGTGCCCTACACCGAGCGCCGCATCGCCAGTGAAGAAGACGCCCAAGCGCTTGAGCGACTTGCTGGCGGGCGCACCGTGCCGTCCTTGACGATCGGCGCGCAGCCGGTGCGGGGGTGGTCCGAGACCGACTGGACGGCCTACCTCGACGCCGCGGGCTATCCGCGCGAATCGCGCCTGCCGCGGGGCTGGCAGCCGGCTGCGCCGACTCCCCTGGCCGAACGCGTGCCCGTGCCGGCACTGCCGTCGCGCCCGGCGCCGCCGCCGCCCGCTGACACCAGCGCCATCGAGCCTGTCAATCCGGGCGGCGTGCGCTTCTAGTCGACTGCGGGCGCTCTGCGCCGAGCCAGCCAGGCACCGGCGCCCACCGCGCCACCCACCGCCCAGAACAGCGCGGCCGCGCCCACCACGGCACCCGCCGCGCCGAAGACCAGCGGCATGACCGTGCTGGTGGCGTTAATGGCCATCGACCTGAACGCAAGCGACTCGCCATGGCGACCGTCAGGAGTGATGTCGTGCAGGTTGCTCATGATCATTGGCTGCACGCAGCCCAGCGTCAGCCCCAGCAGCACGGCGCAGCCGACCATCTGCCAGGCCTGCCCGGCCAGCGGGTACAGCGCGAACACGCCGGCCGTGCCCAGCATCGCCGCCACCAACACCGGCGCCCGCTGCATGCGGAGCGCCATGAAGGGAATGACCAGCCGCACCCCGGTGACCGACAGCGTGAACGCGCCGAGGATCAGACCGATGGTGCTGGCTGAAAAGCCGCGCTCGTAGCCCAGGATGGGCACCGCAAAGCCGTGCACGTCCCAGCACATCGACAACAGCCAGTTGATGACCAGCAAGCGCTTCATGCCCGGGGCCGAGAGCAGGTCCCACGCCGCCCGCCCGGGCACCTGGGCCCGGGGTGCAGGCAGCGCCAGCCGCGGCACGGCACGTGCAGCAAACAGCGTGGCCAGCGGCAGGCAGCTCAGCACAACATAGGCGGCAGTAAAGCCGTGCGCGTCGATCAGGAAACCTGCCGACACGGGCCCCACCACGTTGGCGAAAGAAGGCGCCACGCCCAGCCAGCTGAACACGCGCACCCGTTCGGTGGCGTTGCCGGCGGTGAGGCCCGCGGTGCGCTGGGTCACGATCATGCCCATGTTGGCGCCGGCGCCGGTCAGCGTGGCCGCGGCACACAGCAGGGCGAAGTGGGGCCAGCCGCCGATCTGCGTCGAGGCCAGCGCCAGCAGCATGCCGCAGCCCACCAGGGCCGCAGCCCCGCGCATTGGGCCGTGGTAGCCCAGCCGGTCGGCAAGCCGGCCCGAATGCAGTGCCAGCACCACCGGCGCGGCCGCGAACAGAGCCAGCAGGAGCCCCACAGCCCAGGGGCTGTAGCCCTCGCGAAGGGCTTGCAGGGTCGACGCCATGCGCAAGCCGGCCATGGCCGAATGCAAGCCGAGTTGCCCGACGATCAAGGCCAGCAGCACCTGACCGGCGGGCCGCGGTGACGCGGCGGACGACTCAGTCATGCAGGCTCATCGGCCGCTTCGTCCTCGTTGCCCGCAGCCAAGCCGGGCAGCAGTTGCGCCACCCGCGGCTCGGGCATGGCCTCGACCGACTTGAGCTTGCGCGTCATCACGTTGGTGCGGGTCTGCGCCGCATCGATGGTGTCGCTGGCCTCCTTCAATTTCTTTTGCGTCTTGGCCAGCACCTCGCCGAACTTGCCGAACTCGGTCTTTACCGCGCCCAGTACATCCCAGACCTCGGCCGAACGCTTTTCAAGCGCGAGGGTTCGGAATCCCATCTGCAGGCTGGTCAGCGTCGCCAGCAGCGTGGTGGGGCCCGTCAGCATCACCTTGAATTCGCGCTGCAACGCCTCCATCAGTCCGGGGCGGCGCAGCGCTTCGGCATACAGGCCTTCCGTGGGCACGAAGAGGATGGCGAAGTCGGTGGTGTGCGGCGGCGCCACGTACTTGTCGCGGATGCTCCTGGCTTCCAGCCGCAGCCGCGTCTCGATGGCCTTGGCCGCCACTTCCACGGCCACCGGGTCGGCGCGCTCCTGCGCTTCGAGCAGCCGCTCGTAATCCTCGCGCGGAAACTTGGCGTCGATCGGCAGCCACAACGGCGCAGCGCCGATGTCCTCGTCGCGGCGCTGCCCGGGCAGGCGGATGGCGAACTCCACGCGCTCGGCGCTGCCCGGCACGGTGGCCACGTTGACGGCGTACTGCTCGACCGTGAACACCTGATCGAGCAGCCCGGCCAGCTGCACCTCGCCGAAGATGCCGCGCGTCTTGACGTTGGTCAGCACCCGCTGCAGCGAACCGACGTCGCGCGCCAGCCCCTGCATCTCGCCCAGCCCCTTGTGCACCTGCTCCAGCCGGTCGGCCACCTGCTTGAAACTCTCGCCCAGGCGCTGCTCCAGCGTGGCGTGCAGTTTTTCGTCCACCGTGGCGCGCATCTGCTCCAGCTTCTTCTCGTTGCCCTCCTGCAGCGCCAACAACCGCGCTTCAACGGCCTGGCGCATTTCGCCCTGGCGGCGCTCGTTGGCATCGGACAGCAGCCTTAGCTGTTCGCCGATGCTCTCGCCGAAGCGCCGCAGGGCGGCGTCCTGCGATTCGCGCGAGGCCTGCGACTGCGCTGCCGCGGCTTGCGTCGACTGCACCAGCGCGTCACCCACCGCCTGCTGCGTGGCCGCGAGCTGGCCGCGGAAGGAATCGATCTGCTCGTTCTGCGTGCGCGCCACGTCGCCGCTTTGCGCCAGCAGCATCTGCTGGAAGGTGGCCAGGTCGGCGCGCGTGCCCTGCCCCAGCCGCCCCAGTTCGTCCCGCAGCTCGCGTTCCAGCCTGTCGATGGCGGCAGAAGCGATGTCAGGCGGGCGGCGCAGCGCCAGCCACAGCAGCAGCGCCAGGTTCAGCGCCAGCAGGGCCAGCAGTGTCAGGGCGATACCGTCCGGCATCACGGGGGCAGACCCGCCAGCGCCTCGGGGTTGATGGGCGTGGGCGCCACGCCACCCGTCAGTGCGGCAATCAGGTTGTCTGCCGCCAAGTCGGCCATGGCGCGGCGCGTCGCCACGCTGGCGCTGGCGATGTGCGGCGTGAGCACGATATTCGGCAGCGTCAACAGCGCCGGGTGCACGCTGGGCTCGCCCTCGAACACGTCCAGTGCGGCCGCGGCAATGACGCGGTCGCGCAAGGCCACGGCCAGCGCGGCGTCGTCGACGATGCCGCCGCGCGCGATGTTGGTGAGCGTGGCGCTGGGCTTCATCTGGCGAAACTCGCTGGCTCCCATCACGTGGTGGCTGGCGGCCGAGTACGGCAGCACCAGCACCAAATGGTCGGCCTCGCGCAGCAGCGTGGCCTTGTCGACGTAACGCGCGCCGAGTGGCGCTTCGAGCTCGGGCGCCAAACGGCTGCGGTTGTGATAGATCACCTTCATGCCGAAGCCGAGCGCACCGCGCCGGGCAATGGCCTGGCCGATGCGGCCCATGCCCAGGATGCCCAGGGTGGCGCCGTGCACGTCGCTGCCGGTGTACGTGTCGTAGGACCAACGTGTCCACTCGCCCCGGCGCAATGAATGCTCGCTCTCGACCATGCGCCGCGCGGCGGCCATCATCAGCGCGAAGCCGAAGTCGGCCGTGGTCTCGGTCAGCACGTCGGGTGTGTTCGTGGCCAGCACACCGCGTGCGGTGCAGGCCGGAATGTCGAAGTTGTTGTAGCCCACCGCCATGTTGGCCACTACGCGCAGCTGCGGGTTGGCGTCCAGCACCGCCGCGTCGATGCGGTCGGCACCGGTGGTGAAGGCGCCGGCTTTTCCTTGCAGGCGCCGGCTCAGCTCTCCGGCGACATAGGCGGCATCGGTGGGGTTGTCCTCGACGTCAAAGTGCCGGCGCAGGCGCGCCACCACTTCGGGGAAGACGGCGCGGGTGACGAGCACGGCGGGGCGGGCAGGGGCAGCAGTCATCGGTTCCTCGTCATTCGTAAAAGCGCACGAAGCCCGCCACGGGTTCGCGCTCGGTGTGCAGGGTGTTTTCCACCGCGCCCAGGTCGGCGTGGCCCAGCGACATGCCGCAAACCACCATCTCGTGATCGCCCAGCCCCAGGTGCGCAGAGATGATGCGGTGGTACTGCATGAAGGCCGCCTGCGGGCAGGTGTCCAGCCCGCGGCCGCGGGCCGCCACCATGATGCTTTGCAGAAACATGCCGTAGTCCAGCCAGCTGCCCTGCTGCAGCACGCGGTCGATGGTGAACATCAACCCTACCGGCGCGCCGAAAAAGTCGTAGTTGCGGCCGTGCTGGGCGCGCATGCGATCCTTGTCGGCGCGGCCGATGCCCAGCAGCGCGTACAGATCCCAGCCCACCTTGCGGCGGCGGTCGATGTAGGGGCTGCGCCACTCGGTGGGGTAGTAGGCGTACTCCTCGGTGTGGCGCGCGCGCTCGGCGGGGTCGTCGTAGGCCGCCTTGATGGCCCGCGACAGCGCCGCCTTGAACTCGCCGGTCAGCACATGCACCTTCCACGGCTGCGTGTTGGTGCCCGACGGCGCACGCGCGGCCACTTCGAGGATGGCCTCGACCGTTTCGCGAGGCACGGGCGTCGGCAGGAAAGCGCGCACAGACCGGCGCGACCGCAGGGCCTCGTCGACGGCGGCGGTGGCCCCTGGGCTGGGGGCGGCGGACGCGGTGGACGCGGTGGAGAAAATCATCGGCGGGTTCCAGGTTTCATTCAACGGGTTGCAGCGGCGCCAACGCCGCGCGCACCGACGCAGGCAGCGCCACCGGCTTGCGGCTGGCGCGGTCGACATACACGTGCACGAAGTGCCCGGCCGCTGCGCAATGGGCGTCGCCGTGGGCGTACAGCCCGACCTCGTAGCGCACGCTGGACCGGCCCAGGTGCGCCACGCGCAGGCCGGCGTCCAGCGTTTGCGGAAAGGTCAGCGGCGCGAAGTAGTGGCACTGCGTTTCCACCACCAGGCCGATGACGCTGCCGCCGTGGATGTCCAGCGCGCCGGCCTCGATCAGCCAGCGGTTGATCACCGTGTCGAAGTAGCTGTAATGGACGACGTTGTTGACGTGGCCGTAGACGTCGTTGTCGGACCAGCGGGTGTCGATGCGGCTGAATTGCGGGTAGTGCGAGCGCGGATGGGGGGCAGCGCGTGAACTCATGTCCCGCATTCTGGGGCCGGCTGCGGGCGCGGCCGGGTCTGCCAGCCCTGCCATGAAGCGCAGGCCAGCTCCAGCGTGCGACGCTGGATGTCGACGGTGGTCGCGAGGTCGCGGCCGTAGCCGCCGGCCATTACCACCGCGGCAGGAATGGCGCGGTCCCGCAGCGCGTCCAGCACGCGGCGGTCGCGCTCGGCCAGGCCGGCAGCCGTCAGCTTCAGGCGGCCCAGGCGGTCGTTTTCGTGCGGGTCGGCGCCTGCCAGGTAGAAGGCCAGTCCGGGCGGATGGGCGGCAAGGCTTGCCCAGGTTTCGGCCAGCGCGCCGTCCAGTGCAGCCAGGTAGGGCGCGTCGGTGCAGCCATCGGGCAGGGCCACGTCCAGGCTGCTGGCTTCCTTGCGAAAGGGAAAGTTCCTGTCGCCGTGCAGCGACAGGGTGTACACGCTGGGGTCGTCGGCAAAGATGGCTGCCGTGCCGTTGCCCTGGTGCACGTCGAGGTCGATCACCACCACGCGCAGCAGGCCGCCACGCGTGCCAGCGCCGCTGCGGTGCCACTCGGCCTGCATCAACCGGGCGGCCACGGCCACGTCGTTGAAGACGCAGTAACCCGAGCCCTTGTGCGCGTAGGCGTGGTGCGTGCCGCCGGCGAGGTTGGCGGCCACGCCCTCGCTGCCGAACAAGGCCGTGCGCGCCGCGGCGATGGTGGCCCCCACCGAGCGCCGGGCCCGCTCCACCATGCGGGGCGACCAGGGAAAGCCGATTTCGCGCTGCTGCGCCGCACTAGTCGTGCCTTCGGCGACGGCGGTGATCCAGGCCGGGTCGTGTGCCAGCGCCAGTTCGCCGTCGCTGGCGGCGGGTGCTTCGGTGACGCGCACCTGCGGCAGCGTGGCTTCGGCGGCCTCTCGCAGCAGCCGGTACTTGGACATCGGAAAGGTGTGGCCCGGGGGCAAGGGCAGCACGAACTGGTCGGATTGGAAAACTCGCACGATCCCCGATTTTAGAAAGGCAAGCCTAGTTTGTTGCGGCGCAGCAAAAAACGCTTGCAAGACCGCGGGAGAACCCTATACTTCAGTCCATGTTGCAGCGCAGCAAAGCAGTTCAGACAGTCGAGTAGGCGCAGCAGCTGGCAGTCAAGCCACCCTTAACCCGATTCACAGGAGACACACCATGAACTTCACCAACGAACAAATGATCGCCGCCCACAAGGCCAACCTAGAGACCCTGTTCGGCCTGACCACCAAGGCTTTCGAAAGCGTCGAAAAGCTGGTCGAGTTGAACCTGCAGGTCGCACGCACCTCGCTGGCCGAAGCCGCGGAGACCGCCCACGCTGCATTGGCCGTCAAGGACGCACAGGAACTGATGGCTCTCCAAGCCGGGCTGCTGCAGCCGGCCGCCGAGAAGGCCGCTGCCTACAGCCGCCATGTGTACGACATCGTCGCCGGCGCCAGTGCCGAAGCCACCAAGACAGCAGAGGCCACCATGGCCGACAACCAGGCCAAGGTGATGGCGATGGTCGACACCGCTGTCAAGAACGCGCCGGCCGGCAGCGAGAACGTCGTGGCCCTGGTCAAGTCGGCTGTGGCCGCTGCGAACAACGCCTACGAGAGCGTGAACAAGGCAACCAAGCAAGCCACCGAAGTGGCCGAAGCCAACATGAAGGCCATGAGCGCCACCGCGGTGAAGGCCACGCAGGCGGCCACCAAGGTCAAGCGCACCGCTTGATCGGTGCAGGCGCATTGCGCCTGGCGCCTGTTCCACAGTGCTTGAAAGCCTGGTCGCGAGACCAGGCTTTTTTACATTTCGGCTGGCCCGATCAGCGCGTCAACACCGCGATGCGCGCGCGCAACTCGGGCAGCTGACGCAAGGCCGCCTCGCGCCCGGCCTGGATGGCCTTCTGGCGGGCGCCAAAGTCGGCGCTGGCGACACCGGTCAGCACGGGCCGCACCACCACGTCGGCGTCGCGCAGTTCGAACTGGTTGATGCTGCGGCCCATGATGGCGAAGGTCTGCAGCAGCATCTTCATCACGTCGCCGGTCGGGTTGCCGTCGGGCGGCGACGAGATGTCCACCGCCAGCACCAGCTCGGCCCCCATCTGCCGCGCGAAGCGCACCGGCACGGGTGACACGAGGCCGCCGTCGACATACTCCGCCGGTCCGATGCGCACCGGCTGGAACACCGCCGGCACCGCGCTGGACGCCCGCACCGCCAAGCCGGTGTCGCCGCGCTGGAACAGCACCGCCGCGCCGCTGTCCAGGTGCGTGGCCACAATGCCCAGAGGCAGCTTCATCTGCTCGATGGGGCGCCCCCCGGTTTGGTCGCGCACGTAGCGGGCCAGGGCCTCGCCACGGATCAACCCGCGGGAAGGAAAGGCCCAGTCGGTGATGGCGCCTTCGTCCATGGCCAGCGCCAGGGCGGCCATCTCGGCGCCGGTCTTGCCCGACGCGTACAGCGCTGCCACGAGGCTGCCCGCGGAGGTGCCGGCGACCAGATCGGGCCGGATGCCGGCTTCTTCCAGCACCTGGATCACTCCGATGTGGGCAAAGCCCCGCGCTGCGCCCCCACCCAGCGCCAGGCCCAGCCGCGGCAACTTGGGTGGGGGCTTGAACGGTGCCACGACCACGGACGGCGGGTCGGGCAACCCCGGCGCCGATGCGGGGGGCACGGACTGGCAGGCCACCAGCAGCACCGCCAGCGCCGCGGTCGCCAGTCGCAAGAGCCGGGCGAGCAATCCAAACAACTCAAAGTGCATAAGCTTCAAACAACAAAGTAGTTCCTGAATATATGGCGGCTATTTAGAGTGACGCGATCGCTGCAATCCGCCACCCATGTACCGCTACACAGATTCCGACCGCCACTTCCTGCGCGCCCGCTCGGCGCAGTTCCGCGACCAGCTCCGGCGCCATCTGGACGGTGAGTTGTCCGACGACGACTTCAAGCCGCTGCGGTTGCAAAACGGCTGGTACGTACAGCGCCACGCGCCGATGCTGCGCGTGGCCGTGCCGTACGGCGAATTGTCCAGCCTGCAGCTGCGCACACTGGCCACCATCGCCCGCGAATTCGATCTGCAGCCGGACCCGACCAGCCCGGTGCCGGGCGTCACACGAGGCGCGACACGAGTCGCGACACGAGGCGGATTTGGCCACTTCACCACGCGGCAGAACCTGCAGTTCAATTGGATTCCCCTGGACCGCGCAGCCGACGTGATGGATCTGCTGGCTGCGGCGGACATGCACGGCATCCAGACCAGCGGCAACTGCATCCGCAACACCACCAGCGACGCGCTCGCCGGCATCGCGCCCGACGAAATCGTCGACCCGCGTCCCTACTGCGAAATGCTGCGCCAATGGAGCACGCTGCACCCCGAGTTCGCTTTCCTGCCGCGCAAGTTCAAGATTGCTGTCAGCGGCGCGCGTGAGGACCGCGCCGCCACCGCTTGGCACGACATCGGCCTGCAGCTGCGCCGCAACGACGCCGGCGAGGTCGGCTTCCAGGTCGCCGTCGGCGGCGGCATGGGCCGCACGCCGGTCATCGCCACGCCGATCAATGCCTTCGTGCCCTGGGCGCAGATCCTCGTCTACATCGAGGCCATCGTGCGCGTCTACAACCTCTATGGCCGGCGCGACAACGCCTACAAGGCGCGCATCAAGATCCTCGTCAAGGCCGAGGGCACGCGCTTCGTCGACGCTGTGAACCAGGAGTTTGCGGCCCTGTGCGCCCAGCCCGATGTGCAGTTCATCGCGCAGGCCGAACTCGACCGTGTCGCCGCCAGCTTCACCGACCCGGTGTCCTCCGCAAGCACAGTGCCGCCCGCCGCACGCGCCACGCTGCCCGCTGCCTACATGCGCTGGCTGGATCGCAACGTGCACGGCCACCGCCTGCCGGGCTATCGCGCGGTCACGCTCTCGCTCAAGCGCGCCGGTCTGCCCCCCGGTGACGTGACGGCCGATCAGATGGAGGGCGCCGCCGAATTAGCCGCACGCTACAGCCAGGGCGAGTTGCGCGTCACCCACGACCAGAACCTGCTGCTGCCCTGGGTTTGCGAGGCCGACTTGCACGCCTTGTGGATGGCCGCGCGCGAAGGCGGCTTTGCCACGCCGAACATCGGCCTGCTCACGGACATGATCGCCTGCCCCGGTGGCGACCTGTGCGCGCTGGCCAATGCGCGGTCACTGCCGCTGGCTGCGGCCATCAACGAGCGTTTCGCCGACCTGGACGAACTGCACGACATCGGCGACATCGACCTGCACATCAGCGGCTGCATCAACAGCTGCGGTCACCACCACAGCGGGCACATCGGCATCCTGGGCGTCGACAAGGACGGCAGCGAGTGGTACCAGGTCACCGTGGGCGGTGCCGACGGCAGCACGCTGTCCGGCCCGGCCGTCGCCGGCAAGGTCATCGGGCCGGCGTTCGCCGCCGACGAGGTGCCCGACGCCATCGAAGCCGTCATCGACACCTACCGCCAGCAGCGTCATGCGGGAGAGCGCTTCATCGACACGGCACGCCGCATCGGCGCCCTGCCCTTCCGCACTGCCGCCGACGCGGTGCGCCGCGCCACCGCCTCGGCATTGGCCGCCTGAGCCTGGAGAGCCGCATGCGATTCATCGCCCCCGAGACCGCCCTGCCCGAAGGCACGCTGGTGCTGGACAGCGCGCGCGACGTGGCCCGCATGGCCGCCGAGCTGTCCGGTTCGGCCAGCCACCCTGCCGTGGCACTGCAGTTCGCCAAGTGGACCGACGGACGCGGCTATTCGCAGGCCGTACTGCTGCGCGCCCGGCTGGGCTACACGGGCGAGATCATCGCCAGCGGCGACGTGCTGGCCGACATGCTGCCGCTGCTGCGCCGCTGCGGCTTCAGCGCCGTGCAGTTGCGTGCCGACCAGAGCGTCGAATCTGCCCAACGCGCCCTCGGCTTCTTCGACGGCGGCCACGACCACCAATACCACCACTACCAGCGCAGCACGCTGGCGCCCGCGGCGGTCGCGGCAGTCGCGGCGGTCGCGGCGTGATGCGCACCCGCAACGCGCTGCCGGTGCGTGGCGATTCGGGAGCCCTGCCGTGACGGGCACCGTCGTTTTCGTCGGCGCCGGCCCGGGTGCAGCCGACCTCATCACCCTGCGCGGCCTGCGCCACTTGGCCCGGGCCGATGTGGTGCTGTTCGACGCGCTCACCGACGCGGCGCTGCGCGACTTCGCGCCCCGCGCCGAGTGGATCGACGTCGGCAAGCGGGGTTTCTGCGACGCCACCGGGCAGGAAGCCATCAACGCCCTGCTGGTGCGCCAGGCCGGCCTGCACCGCTGCGTGGTGCGCCTGAAGGGCGGAGACCCCAGCATCTTCGGCCGGCTGGAAGAGGAGTTGCTTGCGCTGGCTCAGGCCGGCGTGTCTTGCGAGGTGGTGCCCGGCATCACCGCGGCCACCGCCGCCGCAGCCGACACGCTGCGCCCGCTGACCCGGCGCGGCGCCGGCCGCAGCGTGACGCTGGCCACCGCCATGACGCGAGAAGGCCGCCTGCAGGTGGGCAGCCCGCGCGCCGACACCGAGGTTTACTACATGGCCGGCCGGCAGCTGGGCGCGCTGGGTCGGCGTCTGCAGGCTGCCGGCTGGCC
>ENA-OBIT01000448-OBIT01000448.1-metagenomes-genome-assembly--contig:-NODE-448-length-18063-cov-5.9066_pt1 | contig 18063 bp, 19 predicted proteins | sample MGYA00153386_OBIT01 | MGnify analysis MGYA00153386
TGCGTCTCCAAATGCCCCTATTGCGACTTCAACAGCCATGTCCGCGACACGGTCGATCAGGACGCTTGGCGAACCGCGTTGCTGACAGATCTCGCCCATGAAGCCGCGCTCCTCCCCGATCGCCGCCTGAGCTCGATCTTCTTCGGGGGGGGCACGCCGTCGCTGATGGAGCCCGCCACCGTCGAAGCGATCATCGCCGCCGCCAAGACCCACTGGCCCGCCTCAAACAATCTCGAAATCACGCTTGAGGCCAATCCCAACAGCGCAGAAGCCGAGCGGTTCGCCGATCTTGCCCGCGCCGGGGTCAACCGCATCAGTCTCGGCTTGCAAAGCTTCGACGACGAGGCCCTCGCCTTCCTCGGCCGCGCCCACAGCGCCGACGAAGGGCAGCGCGCGCTCGCCGCGGCGCAATCGGCCGTCGAGCGGGTCAGCTTCGATTTGATCTACGCGCTGCCTGGCGACACCGAGGAAAGCTGGGCGGCGAGCCTGGATCGCGCGCTCGCGCTCGGCACCGAGCATCTCTCGCTCTATGAACTCACCATCGAGCCCGGCACCCGTTTCGCCTCGATGGTCGCCCGCCGCGAGTTCGAGCCGCTCGACGCCGAAATGGCGGCGCGATTGTTCGAGCATACCCAGGCCCGCACCGCCGCAGCTGGAATCCCCGCCTACGAAATCTCCAACCACGCCCGCCCCGGCGCCGAGAGCCGCCACAACCTGACCTATTGGCGCTATGGCGATTACGCCGGGGTCGGCCCCGGCGCGCACGGGCGGCGCACCGGCATGCGCACCGTCCGCCACAAAAAGCCCGAGAACTTCCTCTCTGCCGTGGCGCGCAACAGCCATGGCCTGGTCGAGGAGGAAGCGCTCCCTGCAGTCGATGCCGCCAAGGAAGCGCTCGTCATGGGACTTCGATTGGCCGAAGGAATCGACACGTACGCGCTCGAAACGCGCTTCAGCCACCCGATCGTCGACCAGCCGGCAGTCGATCGCCTTGTCGGTCACGCACTCCTCCGCCAAAACGGCACGCGCCTCCGCACGACCGAAGCCGGCAAGCTCCTGCTCGACTCGATCCTCGCCGAAATAGCCGCCTGATGTTGATCGCGGCTGCCAAAGTTGCCGCTTAGGGCTTGGTCACCGCCGCTGGCGTGGGCGCAGACGTCGCCGCCGCTGCAGTCGCAACCGCCCTTTTTACCGGCGCGCGACTGGTATATTTCTCACTCGACATGGCGAGATAATCATCAACCTGGGCTTGCGCATCGGTCGCCGCCTGGGTGCGTTTGACGCCATTCTTGACGTCGAAGCCGATCAGGCCCGACTTCAGGCTTGTCGCCTGCGCATCGCACGACTTGATTGCAAACGCGCCATAGTCGGCGCTCGCCACTTGTTGCGTCAATGCGGTGTCCGACGCGGTACGCAGACAACCGACAAAATTCTTGCGCGGCAGGTCGATCCCCGCCTGAAGCGCGGTCAACCCGATCATCGAGCCCAAAAAGAATGAAATCATCGAACCCTCCTCCGATCTTCACTCGGCGCGGAGAATGATCCTATTTCAGTGATGTTACAAGCGATTTACTTGGCGAAGCTGCCCGCCGCCGGGGAGACGACAATGGTGCCGGTCGCGGTCACCTGACGAACCTCGAGCGATCGCTCGGCGACACCGTCGCGGCCGAAGCGGAAGATTCCGTCGACCCCGGCAAAGCCGTCGCGGTCGGCCAGGCTGCGCGTCGGGAACGGGCGCCCGATCGGCCAGCTTTTGGCGGCACGCACCGTCAGCAGCATCGCATCATAGCCAAGGCTGCCCAGGCGGTACGGCACGCGGCCATAGCGCGCCTTGTAGCGGCCGACGAGTTGGGTGAAGCGCGCATCGGGCGCGGCGGCATAGAGCGCACCGCGCAGTCGCGGGGTCTGGCCGAGCGTCCGGTCGCCGGCCCATAATTCGGTCCCGACCAGTTGCGCGCCGGGGCGAAGCGCGGTCGCCGCGACCGCCGAAATCTTGCCGTTATCGGCGATCAGCACCGAATCCATCTCGCCCCGTCCGCCGAGCATCAGCGCCGCCGACCGCGCCGCCGCAGGGGAACGGTTGAATGTTTCGAGCCCGACCAGCCGCCCGCCCGACGATCGCACCGACCCGAGCATCGCCTGCGCCGCGCGCTGGCCGTAAAGCCCGGTCGGCACCAATGCCCCGAACCGCACCGCGCCGCGCCCGCGCGAATAGCGCACCACCCGGTCGATCGCCTGCTCCGGGGTCGATCCCATGATGTACGTCCCGCCGCCCGCGACGCTGGAATCGTTGGAGAATGCCACGACCGGCACATTGGCACCGCGTGCGACCGGGGTCACCGAGCGGACGTCTTCGGACAGCAACGGCCCGAGGATCAGTTCCGCGCCTTCCGCGATGGCCCGCTGGGCCGCCGCGCCAGCCCCGCCAGCGCTGTCATAGGTCACCAGCCGGATCGAGCGGTCGCCGCTGTCGATCAGCGCCAGGCTGGCGGCATTGGCGATCGAATTACCGACCCCGGCTTCCGCCCCCGACAATGGAATGATCATTGCCACTCGGTGGCGCGGCGCATCCGGCGTGCCATCGGGGCCCATTGGCGCGGGGCCGGCCGGGCGCATCGGCGCGCCGGTCTGGCACCCGCCAAGCAGCAATGCGCTTGCCCCGATGATTGCGAATGCCGCGCGCCGCGCTTGCCGTGCTTTGGTGGGAAGTGCCATGCTGGTCCTGATGTTACCCGATCCCCTGCCCCCCGGCCTGTATATCGTCGCCACGCCGATCGGCAATCTTTCCGATCTCACCGCGCGTGCGGCAGCGACCCTGCGCGGGGCGAGCCTGATCCTGGCCGAGGACAAGCGCGTCACCGCCAAATTGCTGGCCCATGTCGAGGCGACCGCGCCGATGGCGGTGTATCACGATCATTCGAGCGAGGCCGAGCGGACACGGATCCTGGCGCGGCTGGGGAGCGAGGCGGTGGCCTTGGTTAGCGATGCGGGGACGCCGCTGATTAGCGACCCGGGGTATAAACTGGTCCGCGCCGCGCGGGCAGCAGGACATGCGGTGCACACTATCCCCGGCGCCTGCGCGGCGATAGCGGCACTGACGCTTGCGGGGCTGCCGACCGACCGCTTCCTGTTCGCCGGGTTTTTGCCGGCCAAGGCAAAGGCGCGCGGCGATTCGATCGCCGAGCTTGGCTCGATCCGGGCAAGTCTGGTGTTTTATGAGAGCGGGCCGCGACTCGGCGAGGCGCTGGCGGCGTTGGCGGACGGGTTGGGGGCACGCGACGGCGCGGTGATCCGCGAAATCAGCAAGCTCCACGAGGAAACCGTCACCGGAACGCTGGCCGAGCTTGCCGCGCGCTACGCCGATGCGCCGCCCAGGGGCGAGATCGTGATCGTCGTCGGGCCGCCGGGCGAGGCCGATGCGGCCAGCGACGAGGCGCTCGACGCGGCACTTGCCGAGGCACTCGAAACGCTGACCCCGTCTCGCGCGGCCGCCGAGGTTGCAGCCGCGCTCAACATCCCCCGCAAGCGCGCTTACGCCCGTGCGTTGGCGATCGGAGCGTCCGGCTGAACCGCCGCGACGCCGAACAGCGTGGACGCCGCGCCGAGACGATCGCGGCCTGGTGGCTCCGCCTCCACGGCTGGCGAATTCTCGCCCAGCGGGTCAAGATGCGCGGCGGCGAAGTCGACCTGGTCGCCAGGCGCGGCAAGATGCTGGCCTTCGTCGAGGTCAAGCAGCGCGCCACCGCCGACGCCGCAGCGTTTGCGCTCGACGAGCATCGCCTGCGCCGCGTCGCGGTCGCCGCGCGTCGCGGTCGCCGCGCGCCAGCTCGAGCCGCGTTACGCCCGCCCCGGCGACGACATCCGAATCGACGCGATCTTCATCGTGCCAGGCCGCCTGCCGCAGCATCTCGCCAACGTCTGGCTGGGGTGACAAGCCGCGCTCGCCTCATTAGGCGCTGACCGCATGAGCTTCACTGTCGCCGTCCAGATGGACCCCATGGAATCGATCGCCATTGCCGGCGATTCGAGCTTTGCGCTCATGCTCGCCGGACAAGCTCGCGGGCACCGCATGTTCCATTACGCCGCCGAGGCGCTGAGTTACGAAGACGGGCACGTCCGCGCCCTCGCTCGCCCGGTCACCGTCCGGCGCGAAGAAGGCAATCACTTCACCGCCGGCGACCCGGTGACGCTCGACCTCGCGGCCGACGTCGACGCCATCCTGATGCGCCAGGACCCGCCGTTCGACATCGGCTACATCACCGCCACTTATTTGCTCGAGCGGATCGCCGGCGACACGCTTGTCGTCAACGACCCGCGTTCGGTCCGCGATGCGCCCGAGAAATTGTTCGTGCTCGATTTTGCGCGGTTCATGCCGCCGACGCTCATCACCCGCTCGCTCGACGAGTTGAGGGCGTTCCATGCCACCCACGGCGAAATCGTGATGAAGCCGCTCCGCATTTCACGCCACCCACGGCGAAATCGTGATGAAGCCGCTCCACGGCAATGCCGGCGCCGCGGTGTTCCGCATTGGCCGCGACGGATCCAACCTTGCCGCGCTGGCCGAACTGTTCGGCGAGGTGTGGCGCGAACCTTACATAGCGCAGGCCTTCCTGCCCGCGGTCAGCGAGGGCGATAAGCGCATCATCCTGGTCGACGGCAAGGTCGCGGGCGCGATTAACCGCCGCCCGGGCAAGGGCGAAATCCGCTCCAACCTCGCCGCCGGGGGTACCGCCGAAGCGACCAGCCTCAGCGCGCGCGAGCAGGAGATTTGCGATGCCCTCGGCCCCGAGCTGTCGAAGCGCGGATTGCTGCTCGTCGGGATCGACGTGATCGGCGGCATGCTGACCGAAATCAACGTCACCTCGCCGACCGGGATCGTCGCGCTCGACCGCTTCAACGGCAGCGACACTGCGGCGCTGATCTGGGATGCGATCGAAGCGCGACTTCGTGCGCGAAACCCCGGACGATGAGCGACTGGGTCATCCGCCTGATCGAGCAATCGGGCTATCTCGGGGTCGGCTTCCTGATGTTCCTCGAGACCATCTTCCCGCCGATCCCGTCCGAAGTGATCATGCCCGTCGCGGGAGTCGCCGCGGGCCAGGGCAAGCTCAGCTACGCGCTCGTCGTCGCCAGCGGGACGACGGGCGCGATGCTCGGCAATATCGTCTGGTATCTCGCCGCTCGGGCGCTGGGGATTGAGCGGCTCGAACCGATCGTCCGCCGTTGGGGCCGCTGGATCACGATCACCTGGCCCGAACTGCTTCGCGCTGAGCAATGGTTCCGCAAGAACGGCACCCTGTTCGTCTCGCTCGGCCGCTTGATGCCGACGATCCGAAGCCTGGTTTCGGTCCCAGCCGGGCTACTCAAAATGCGTTTCCGGACGTTCTTCATCGCCTCGACCATCGGCACCGCCGCGTGGACCGCCCTGCTTGCCGGCGCGGGCTACAAGCTTGGGCAAAATTACCGCGACATCGACAAGGTGATCGGCCCCGCGTCGAACGCGATCATCGTTCTGCTCGTGGTGATGTACATCTATCGCCTGTGGACCCACCGCGGGATCGACCCCGCCAGCGGTACTGTCATCAAGCCCTAGGATGGGCGTTGCGGTAGATGTCGAGCAATTGCGCGGCGTCGACCTGGGTGTAGATTTGGGTCGATGACAGGCTGGCATGGCCGAGCAACTCCTGCAGCGAGCGCAAGTCCGCGCCGCCCGCCAGCAAGTGCGTTGCGAAACTATGCCGCAGCGCGTGCGGGGTCAGCGTGTCGGGCAGGCCAAGCCGGTGCCGCGCATTGCGCACCGCGCGGCGCACGAGGTCGGGATTGAGCGGCCCGCCACGCACCCCGACGAACAATGGCGTCACCCCGACCAGCGGCCACGGGCATTCCAACGCATAGACGGCAATCGCCTCGCGCACCGCCTCGACCACCGGCACGACGCGGGTCTTGCCGCGCTTCCCGAGCACCCGCAGCGTTCGCCCGATCGGTAGCACGTTGGCGCTCAGCGCCATCGCCTCGGCAATTCGTAGCCCCGACCCGTAGAGCAATAACAGGATCGCAAGGTCGCGCTTGCCGACCCAGTCGTCGCTCGCCGCCCCGGCATCCTCGGCCAGCGCGATCGCATCGGCGGGGCTCGCCGGGCGAGGTAGCGTCCGCGGGCGCTTGGGGGCGCGGGTGCGGGGGAGTTGCGCGACGTTGCCGGCATCTTCCGCGGCGAAGGTCAGGAACGCGCGCACCGCCGACATCTCGCGCGCTGCCGAGCTATTGCCCAGCCCCCCGCCACGCCGCTCGGCCAGGAACGCGCGCAGGTCAGCCGCAGCGACGTTAAGCAATCCGAACCGCCCGATCTCCTCGCCGCGATAGCCCCCGAGAAAATCGATGAACCGATGCGCGGTGGCGACATAGGCGCGCACCGTGTGCGGCGATCGGCGGCGGTCGTGCGCGAGGTGCGTGTCCCACCGTGCGGCAAGGCCGCGCGCGGGATGTTCGTTCAGTCGCTCATGGTCCATCGCCGGATCATAGCGGCGAGGCTGGTCCCGAGGAACAGCAATAGATCACCACCGTGCGGGGTATCGAGCGTCTGCGCGCCATGCTGGCCGAGGATCAGCAATCCGTAGGGCAGCGGCGCGGGCGAATCGATCCGGATCAGCGCCTCCGAGCGGACCGCCTCGGCGTCGAGGCCGAACATCGGATGGCCGCGGCTGACATTGCGCATCTCGACCGCGCCGAGCGGGGCGAGTGCGCGATTGACGATCGGCCGCGCCAGCACCTGCACCCCGTGACGGTCGGCGCGAAACGCCTGGTCGCCGACCACCAGTGCAAGCACCACCGAGTCGAGCCCGAGCATCGCCGGCCAGTCGAAAGTCACCACCGTCAGCAGATCGTCGAAGCTGTCCGCCTCGAGTCCCGCAAGCACCGCGCGATGGATCGACGCGACCGCGCCCGAATGCCCGCGCGCAAAGGCGAGCAGATCGGCGCGCGCGCTCTCGGCCTCGCCAAGCTGATCGCGAAGCTTGGCTACCGCGCGATCCTCGAACGAAATCACCCTGCCCATCAGGGCATTGCTTAAGGCAGCAGGGTTAAAAAATCGTCCTACGCAATCTTCTGCCCGGTCGCCGCCCAATCCTTGAGGAAGCTCGCCAGCCCGGCGTCGGTCAGCGGATGCTTGAACAGCGACCAGATCACCGCCGGCGGCGCGGTCATCACGTCGGCGCCGAGCTTGGCCGCATCGAGCACATGGATCGGGTTGCGCACGCTGGCGACGAGGATTTCGGTCGCGAAATCATAATTGTCGTAGATCAGGCGGATGTCGGAAATTAGCTCCATCCCCGGCTGGCCGATATCGTCGAGCCGACCGACGAACGGCGAGATGAAGCTCGCCCCCGCCTTGGCCGCGAGCAACGCCTGGTTGGCCGAGAAGCAGAGCGTCACATTGACCATCGTCCCGTCGCTGGTGAGCGCCTTGCAGGTCTTGAGCCCATCGGGGGTCAACGGCACCTTGATGACGATGTTCTTGGCGATCTTCCTGAGCTTCTCGGCCTCGTTCATCATCGCCTTATGCTCGGTCGCGACGACTTCGGCGGAGACCGGGCCGGACACGACGCTGGCGATTTCGGTGATCGTCTCGATGAAATCGCGGCCCGATTTCTTGATCAGCGAGGGATTGGTGGTGACCCCGTCGAGCAGGCCCGCGTCGGCCAGTTCGCGAATGTCGGCGATCTCGGCGGTGTCGGCGAAGAATTTCATGGCTATGGTCCTTACGGGTTCAGGGGGATTTGCCACCCGATAGCGGTTGCGCCCAATAAGGTCACCCGATTCGGGGCGAAGACCCGATTCTGGGCGAAGGAACGCGAAACATGACCGTGACCGTCGAACGCCGCGACACTGGCCAGCTCGCCATCACCCTCGCCCGCCCCAGGCAGCGCAACGCGATCACCGTCGCCATGTATGCCGCGCTGGCCGACGCGGTCGAGGGTGCGGCCAAGGATGCCTCGGTCCGCGTCATCACCATCGAGGGCGAAGGCGAGGATTTTACCGCCGGCAACGACCTTTACGACTTTCTCAAGGAAATGCCGGCCCCGGGCACGACCGACATTCCCGTCTGGCGCTTTCTTCGCGCGATGGCCAATAACCAGGTGCCGATCATCGCCGCGGTCCACGGCAACGCGGTCGGCATTGGCACGACCATGCTGTTCCACTGCGACCTGGTGATCGCCGAGCAGGGCGCGCGGTTCATTATGCCGTTCGTTGATCTGGGACTGGTGCCCGAGGCGGCGAGTTCATTGATCCTGCCGCGCCTGGCGGGACGCCGCAAAGCCGCACGCTACATCCTGCTGGGCGAACCATTCTCGGCCGAGGATGCTGCCGAATTCGGACTGGTCAGCCACGTCGCGCCAAAGGGTGAGCTTGGCGCGACCTTCGATCACGTCGTGGCCAGCCTGCTCGCCAAGCCGGCCGAAGCCCTGCGCCAGACGCAGGCCCTGCTACGCCGCGAAGACACCAGCGAAATCCTCGACCGGATGGAACATGAGAACGGCCACTTCAGCGAGCGGCTGGCTTCGGACGAGGTCAAGCAGGCGATCGCTGGCTTTTTCGCCGCCAAGGCCAGCGCGGCCGCATAGACCGGCTCAGGAGGCGATCCAGACTCGCTTGGAACGGCTGACGGTGATCAGCGGCCCGCGCAGCAGCAGCAAATCGGTCTGCTGCGAATAGGTGACCTTGAGATCGAGGTAATTGGCGCCGTCTGCGATTCCCGAAACCGGGGGCGGAATGAAGAAGTTACCCGGCCCGATACCGTACACCGCCTGGTTGATCTTTGCCTTTACGTCAGATTCGAACTGGGCTTTTGTCTTGTTTGAATACAATGTCGCCATGCGCGCACCCTCGCCCAGACCATGCTGGATGCCCGACATGGCGCGGAACACCAGCCCAAGCTGGATGATGACCCACATCATGATGATCAACACCGGCAGCGCAAATGCCAGTTCGATCACAGCGACACCACGTCGGTCGCGCCGAAGGTTGCGAAGGACCCGCATCACTCGGTCCTCATCCCGGCCACCGACACGATATGATATTTGCCGTTCGCCGCGATCCCGCTGAATTTCAGTGGGAACATCGGCGTGTAATCGGTCGAGACCGTCACCTGGATCCAGCGCGCTTCCTTTTGTCCGGCGGTGCAATCAGGGTCCGTGGTGACGACATTGTTGCACTCCAGCCGATGCGTCACGACGACGTCCGCAGTGGTCAGCGGCGCGGTCTTGCAGTTTCCATTGGGAAGGGTGCCATTATACTGGCACACCGCTTCGGCCGCGATCGTATCCTCCACCGTGAGCACGCCGGTGGTCTGCATGACCTTCTCGATTGATCGTTGCGCGGCTTGTTCGACCCGCAACTTGGTGCCGAAGCCATTCGACAGGTCGACCACGCCGACGGTCATCAGCGCGATTACCGGCGCGATGAACGCCAATTCGATCATCGCTGCCCCGCGCTGGTCGCGAGCGAGAGTGACAAAGCGCATCATCACGACACCAACCGAACGCGAAGCGTCGTGGTAATCGCGGTGATGCCCTTGAGCTTGCAGTCGGAGCCTGCGGTAAAGTTGTTCATGCCACTGTTGCCCGACCAGTAGATCCGCTTGGCAACAAACTGGGTGCATGTTGCGGTGCCGGTGCCATCACCATTGTAGGTCATTTGCTGGTTAGGGAAGTAAATTACCCCAGTGACCTTGCTGGTCGCATTTCCATTGATCTTGTTGGGACTGCTAGAAGTAATACTGCCCGTGGGCGCATCGTCGATTGCGCGGCGATCCTGATAAATCGCCATGCCCGCCCATTTGCCGGAGGTCGGCGCTGTAGCGTTTATTTCCCCGCTCGCGTTCATGTCCATCGAGCCGATTGGAGCCGTCAGACTGCCGTTCTTGTTCGTCAGCAACAACACCGCATTTAAAAGGTTCAATTTACCCTGGATGTTCACGCTGCCGCCACTGATAACGTAGATACCATTTTTGAGCGTCAATTCGCGGTTGGAACCGATACTGAGCGACGAGTAACACGCGCCACCGTCCACCACGAGGCCGCTGTTGGTGTTGTTGATCGACAATGACGGCGGCGCGGCGGCGCACTTATCAAAATCGTCACCTTGAGGCGTCAGATCCTTATACGGATCGGCCAGCGCCGGCGAATAAGGCTGATAGCTGTCGACCCGCCAGTTGGATGATTGCTGAATTCCGCCAGCAGCGGCCAGCGTTGTCGCAGTGACTTGCGAGCTTCCCTGACCCGCTGCCGCGTTGGTCGAGGTCGAATTGGTCATCATCCCGCAATCCATCATGATCGATGCGTTGCCTGTGGCCTGGATCCCGGTCTTGCTGTTGTTCTGCAAACTGAGGACGCAGAACTCTCCCGCCGAACCGATCGTCGCGGCCTGCGCGGTGGTCTTGATCAACGGCGCGTTGGTCATGAACATTGAACTGAACGCGAGCGGCCGCTTGACCGCCAGGACAACCTTCACCTGATTCTTGCTCGTGCCCGAGTCGGCCGGATACGTCACCGCCGGATAGCCGGACTCGAGCGTAATGTTGGTATGCTGGTTGAGCGTCAGGTCCTTGGCCACCGCCGCTGGCACGCCGCTGGTCGCACTTTCCGCCGCAGCGCGTTCGTAAACCCCCGCAATTGCTGCCGAATCGGCCGCCCGCTGCAACTGGCGTTTCCACAATGACCATTGAATGGTGTCGGTCGCGAGGCCCGCGGAACCAATCAGCAGTGGCATTGCCGCGGCGACGATGATGATCGTATTGCCGCGCTTGTCATGCCAGATTTTCTTCATGAAATTGCGCATGATTTCCTCACCTCGGGTGCATAGTCAGGCCACCATCTAGCCAAGACAGGGTGAGCAAATGGTTCTTGGCTATGGTCGACGCGATATTAACCATGTCGGGCCGGCGACTTGATGCCGCAGCGTATTGTTCCTATAATACACACAATATCTTGCGTGACGGGCTGGCCGCGTTCAGGCTGGCGCTTCATTCCGGGTCCAGAAAGGCACTTCAATGGCACTCGAGCCCACCACCGAAACATCGGTCGACACCCCGACCGCGACCAAGATCAAGCTCGATCCGCCGGACGCGCTCCAAGCGGTGCCGGTCAACGAAGCCTCGGGCCTGGTGCCATTGAAGGCCGACGAGACCAGCCAGCTCGACGACAAGGTCGCCAAGTTCGTCGATGAGCTTGCCGCGCTCGACAGCAACAGCCCCGACTTTGGCAAGAAGGTCGACCAGCTGACAGCGATGGGCCGCAAGGAAATCGCCGAAGCGGCTGGCGCGTCCAACCGCTTCCTCGATCGCCCGGTGAAGGCGATCGACAGCGATACCGGGATTGGCGCCGATCTGACCGAGCTTCGCCGCACGGTCGAAAGCCTCGACCCCAAGGAAGCCGGCAAGGGCATGACCACCCGCAAATTCCTCGGCATCATTCCGTTCGGCAACAAGGTGAATAATTACTTCGACAAATATCGCAGTTCGCAGACCCACATTTCGGCGATTCTCGGGCGGCTGGCCAACGGCAAGGACGAATTGCTGATGGACAATGCCGCGATCGATACCGAGCGCGGCGGGCTGTGGAAGACGATGCACAAGCTCGAACAGATGATCCACATCTCCAAGACGCTCGACCGCACGCTCGAGGACAAGGCCAACCAGCTCGACGCGACCGACCCGGCCAAGGCCAAGGCAATCCGCGAGACGGCGTTGTTCTACACCCGCCAGCGGACCACCGATTTGCTTACCCAGATGGCGGTCACGGTGCAGGGCTATCTCGCGCTCGATTTGGTCAAGAAGAACAATGTCGAGCTGGTCAAAGGCGTCGACCGCGCCTCGACCACCACCGTTTCCGCCCTGCGCACCGCGGTCACCGTCGCCTCGGCAATGTCGAACCAGCGCCTCGTGCTCGAACAGATTGGCGCATTGAACACCACCACCGCGAACATGATCGACACCACCGGCGAATTGTTGAAGCATCAGTCGGGCGCGATCCACGAGCAGGCCGCGAGCTCGACCATCCCGCTCGAGACGCTCCAGCGCGCGTTCCAGAACATCTACGACACGATGGACTCGATCGACGCGTTCAAGCTCGCCGCATTGGCCAACATGAAGCAGACCGTCGAGACATTGGGCAGCGAAGTCGCCAAGTCGAAGGGCTACATCGCCCGCGCCGAGGGTGTCGCCCAGGGCCGGCTCGAGAACACGTCCTCGCCGTTCGAGGCGCTCGATAGCAAATGAGCCTCGACAAGTTCGATGCGACCATGGCGCGCGCCGACCGGGTGATGGCCCGGGTCGACGAGCGCCAGGGTGCGAGCGGCAATGCCCGCTTGCGCGAACGTAATCGCAAGATGGGTGGCTATGGCCGCGCCCTCACCAAGGCCACCATCGCCGCTTTGGTGATCATGATCGGCGCGATGGCGATTGGACTGCTCAATCCGATCGGGATCATCGGCTTTGTCTTGGCAGTGGGGATCGCGCTGGTGGCATTCGGGCTGATCCTGTTCGGCGGAGCAGCCGCCACCGCAACCGCACCGAAAGTCCCGACCGACGCCTCCAACGGCGAGATGGTCGACAAGTTCGACAGCTACATGTTCCGCGCCCGCCGCGGCCTCCCCGCCCCGGCGCAGGCCGAGATCGACCGCATCGGCAATGCGCTCCCGCCGCTGCGCGAATCGCTCGCCCGTCTCGGCGATACAGTGCCCGAGGCGCAGGATGCGCGGCGCCTGCTCTCGATCCACCTCCCCGGCCTGATCGACCGCTACCTGCACGTCCCCGCCGCCTACCGGACCGAGGCCGATGGCGAAGGCAAGACCGTCGATCAGCGGCTGGTCGAAGCGCTCGCCGCGGGCCGCGAGGCGCTCGGCGACATTGCGCAATCGCTGGCCCGAGGCGACGTCGCCGCGTTCGAAACGCAGGGCCGCTTCATCGAGGCGAAGTATAAAGAGAAGTCGTTAGACTAGCCGACGATTCCCGCCGCTTTCAGCTTCTCCAATTCCTCCGCGCTCACCCATTCGGTCAGCAAATCCCCATGCTCCCCCAACCCCGGCGGCGGCAATTCCGAATCCTGCCGTGCCCCGTCGATGCGGATCGGCGATCCGACCATTTCGACCGGCCCGAGCGCACCCCCGCCAGCGCGAATCCGCACTCCCCGATACACCGCCTGCGGATCGGCCAGCGCCTGCGTGACCGTGTTGATCGGCCCCGCCGGAATCCCCGCTTCGTCGAGCATCGCCAGCCAGTCCGCCGCCGGCCGTGCGGCAATAATCTTGGCGATCATCGGCACCAGCAGCTCGCGATTCGCCACCCGCGCCGCATTGGTCGCATAGCCCGGCTCGTCGGCCCATTGCCCGCGCCCCAATAACGTCGCCAGCTTGGCAAACTGTCGGTCATTCCCCACCGCGATGATGATCGGCTGGTCGGCCGCTTCGAACGGCTGGTAGGGTACGATATTGGGGTGGCCGACCCCCTGCCGCCCCGGCTCCTTGCCGCTGACGATCGCATTCGACGCTTGGTTGGCGAGCATCGCCAATTGCGTGTCGAACAATGCCATGTCGATTGTCGCCCCCTCGCCGGTGTTGTCGCGGCGCACCAGCGCGGCGAGGATCGCGTTGGCAGTGTACATGCCGGTGAACAAATCGGCGACCGCCACCCCGACGCGCATCGGCCCGCCGCCCGCCTCGCTATCGGGCAGCCCGGTCAGGCTCATCAGCCCGCCCATCCCCTGGATGATGTAATCGTACCCTGCGCGCGCCGCATAAGGCCCGTCCTGCCCGAAGCCGGTGATCGAGGCGTAAATCAACCGCGGATTGGCCGCGCGCAGGCTCGCCGCATCGAGCCCGAACTTCTTCAGTCCCCCAACGCGGAAATTCTCGACCAGCACATCGGCATCCGCGGCCATTTTGCGCACCAGGTCAGCGCCCTCGGGCGTGGAAAAATCAACCGCTACCGATCGTTTCCCGCGATTGGCGGCAAGATAATAAGCGGCAACCCGCTCATCACCGCTTTCATGCCACGGCGGCCCCCAATGTCGCGTGTCGTCGCCCAACCCCGGCTGTTCGACCTTGATCACCTCGGCGCCAAGATCGGCCAGGCTCTGCGTCGCCCACGGCCCCGCCAGCACCCGCGACAAGTCGAGGACGCGGATTCCGGTGAGCGGTTTGGTCATGCTCTCGCTTTTCCGCTCATCCTGAGGAGGGATTGAGCGTAGCCGAAAGCCCGTCTCGAAGGGCCCTTCGCATCAGCCAACACCGCCGCCGCCGCATTATGCCCCGGCGCGCCGGTCACGCCGCCGCCGGGATGCGCGCCAGATCCGCACAAATATAGCCCGGGCAATGGCATCCGGTAATCGGCGTGGCCATGTCGCGAGCCTAATCATCGGCCGCGCGCTGAACAATTGGTCATTGCCCATCTTGCCGTGAAAAATGTCGCCGCCGATCAGCCCGAACCGCCGTTCGAGGTCGAGCGGCGAGTGGATCTGCCGCGCGATGATCGACTTGGCGAACCCCGGTGCCTCGGCATCTACCGTCGCGATGATCGCGTCCGCCGCCGCCTCGCGTTCGTCGTCCCACGTGCGGCCATCGGGCAATTTGAAGCGGAAATGCTGGCAAAATAGGCTCGCGACATGCTTGCCCTTGGGCGCCAGCGTAGGGTCCAATGTCGAGGGAATCAGCATCTCGACCACCGGCTTCTTGCTCCACCCGTTCAGCGCCGCATCGGCATAAGCGCGGTGCATGTAATCCATCGACGGCGCAAAGATGATCCCCGCGGTCAGATGCTCGCCGCGTCCCGGCCGGGCGGTGAAACTGGGCAAGGCGTCGAGCGCCACGTTCATCCGGAAGGTCGCGCTTTCGCAGCCCCAATGGGCGAAATGCTGCTCGACCTCGCGGCTCACCGCGCCGGTCGGTACCAATTTGTCGAACAGCAATTTCGGGTTGACGTTGGCGACGATCTGCGGCGCTCGCCAGCTCTTGCCTCCCGCCGCCACCCCGACCGCGCGGCCTTTCTCGACAATCACTTCGCTGACCGGCGAGTTGAGGACGATATCGACCCCCGCCTCGCGGCAGGCCTTGGCCATCGCCTGCGTAATCGCGCCCATCCCGCCGATCGCATGACCCCACGCGCCGGCCACCCCGGCCGCCTCGCCGAACAGATGGTGGAGCAGCACATAGGCCGTCCCCGGCGTATATGGACTGGCGAAATTGCCGACGATCCCGTCGAACGCGAACAGCGCCTTGGCCATGTCGCCTTCGAAAAAGCGGTCGAGGATGTCGCCTTCGCTCTTCGTCGCAAACTCGTGCAACGTGCGCACTTCGGAGGTTTTCAGCCCGACCAGATCCTTGCCGAGCGCCGCCAGCGCCGGCCACCCGCGCACCCCCGCACCAGCACCCGGCGGGGCTTTCAAAATCCATTTCTTGACCAGCCGGACCACTGTCTCAAGCTCGGCATTATAGCGGTCGTATCCCGCACCATCGGCCGCCACGTGCCGCGCAATATCGGCCCGAGTCCGTCCCCCGCGCCCGGTCAGCAGATATTTGCCATCCGGCCCGGGGAGGAAATTATCGCGCCTGCGCAGCACGACCTTCAAGCCGTGCCGCTCAAGCTCCATCTCGCGGATGACCTTGGGCTGGAGCAGCGACACCGTGTAGCTCGCCGCCGAATTGCGGAATCCCGGGTGGAATTCGTCGGTCACCGCCGCCCCGCCAACCTTGTCCGCGGCCTCGAGGATGGTGACCTTCATGCCCTTCTTGGCGAGATAATAAGCGCAGGTCAGCCCATTATGGCCGCCCCCGATAATGATCGCGTCGGTCACTTCATCAGCACCAATTCTTCGGCCATCGTCGGATGCAGCGCGAAGGTCGCGTCGAAATCCGCTTTGGTCAGTTTGGCCTTGACCGCAATCGCCGCGGCCTGGAGGATTTCGGGCGCATCCGGCCCGATCATATGCAGCCCGACAATCACGTCGGTCATGTCGTCGACAATGATCTTGTACAGCGATCGCTCGTTGCGCCCGGCGAGCACATTCTTCATCGGCCGAAAGTCCGAGACGAAGGTCCGCACCGAGCCCAATTTGTTTTTCGCCTGGCCCTCGGTCATCCCGACGCTGGCGATCGGCGGGTGGCTGAACACGGCGTGCGGCACGTTGGTATAATCGACCCGCGTCGGCTTGTCGCCGAACACGCTGTCGGCAAACGCCTGCCCCTCGCGGATCGCGACCGGGGTCAGCTGGATGCGGTCGGTGACGTCGCCCACCGCGTAGATCGACGGCACGTTGGTGCGATTGTCGTCATCGACCTTGATCTGGCCATTGTCGCCAATCTCCACGCCGGCCGCGTCGAGCCCCAGCCCTTCGACGTTCGGCTTGCGTCCGATGGCGAACAACACTTCGTCGGCCTCCAGATCGTCGCATCCGCCCATGGCGATCTTGAGCGTGCCGTCGGCTTGCTTCTCGATCGAATTGAAGGTCGAGTTGAACTTGAAGTCGATGCCCTTGGCCAGGCTGATCTGGAGCAGCCGGTCGCGCAATTGCTCGTCATAGCCGCGCAGGATCGCGTCGCTGCGGTTGACGATCGTCACATGGCTTCCGAACTGGTGGAAAATGCCGGCGAACTCATTGGCGATGTAACCGCCCCCGGCGATCACGATGCGCTTGGGCAGGCGCTCGAGATGAAACACTTCATTCGACGTGATGCAATGCTCGACTCCCGGCACGTCGGGCAGCATCGGCCGCGCCCCGGTCGCCACGCAGATGATGCGGGCAGTGCGAACCTCGCCCGATGCCAGCCGCACGTCGTTCGGCCCGATCAGCTCGCCGCGCTCGTGGAAAATCGTCACGTCGTGATTGGCCAACGTCTGGGTATAAATCTGCTCGAGCCGGTCGACCTCGGCAAGCACATTGTCGCGCAACACCGGCCAGTTGAACTGGCACGTCGAGATGTCCCACCCGAACATCGCCGCGTCGTTCAGATCCTCGGCGAAATGCGCGCCATAGATCAGCAATTTCTTGGGCACGCAGCCGCGGATCACGCAGGTCCCGCCGACCTTATGCTCCTCGACGATCGCCACCTTCGCTCCATGCGCCGCCGCCACCCGCGCAGCACGCACCCCGCCCGATCCGGCGCCGATCACGATCAGGTCGAAATCATTCGTCACAGGCCAGCCCTCTCGATCAACGCGCGGGTCGAGACGTCGAACTTCTCGCGATGCTCGGGGTCGTCGAGTTCGCGCGCCAGCCGCTTACCGAGTTCGACCCCGAACTGGTCGAATGAATTGATGCCGAGCAAAATGCCCTGAACAAATGTGCGCTGCTCATAGAATGCTATCAACGCGCCCAGCGTGCGCGGGTCAAGCCGGTCGAGCAATATCGTCGATGATGGCCGATTGCCGGGGAAATATTTGTATGGATCCGCGGGCTTGTCGCCGGCCATCAGCGCGGCCCCTTGCGCGAACGCGTTGAGCAGCAGGGCGCGATGATGCGCCGGGTCCTGGCTATCCTCGGCCTCGATCACCCCGACGAACTCGACCGGTAGCAGATGCGTGCCCTGGTGGAGCAGTTGGAACACCGCATGCTGTGCATCGGTCCCGGTCCCGCCCCACGTGACCATCGCGCTCGGCCGGTCGAGCGGCTCCCCTTCTGCGGTGACCGACTTACCGTTGGATTCCATCTCCAATTGCTGGAGGTAAGACGGCAGCAGTCGCAGCCGCTCGTCATAGGCGAACACGCCGCGCGTCTCGCACTTAAGCCGCTGGCTGTAGGTGAGATCGGCGAACGCCGCGATCATCGGCACGTTGGCGGCGGGATCGGTCAGGCGGAAATGGCGATCCATTTCGCCCGCGCCCTCGAGCAATTCTTCAAACGCTTCCCAGCCCAAGGCCAGCGCGACCGAGAAACCGACCGACGACCACAAGGAATAACGCCCGCCGACACCCTCGTCGAATGGCAGGATGCGGGTTTCGTCGATCCCGAACTTGATTGCTTCCTCAGGGTTGGCGGTGACCGCAATCACCCGGCCAAAGGGATCCTCGACCCCCGC
>ENA-OBIT01000449-OBIT01000449.1-metagenomes-genome-assembly--contig:-NODE-449-length-18049-cov-4.88768_pt1 | contig 18049 bp, 16 predicted proteins | sample MGYA00153386_OBIT01 | MGnify analysis MGYA00153386
TGCGCCGGTGAGGCGCGTCACCATCAACGGCGGCCAGCCGATGCGCGCCTGGTACGACATCCTGGGCGCGGACCTGGGCAAGCGCGAGGACGAGACCGGCGTGCGCGACTCGATGCAGCAGGTCGGTCAGCTCATCGAGCGTGAAGTGGCGCGCGGCGTGCCGGCCGGCCGCATCGTGCTGGCGGGCTTCTCGCAGGGCTGCGCCATCGCGCTGGGTGCGGGTCTGCGGCATCCCGAACGTCTGGCCGGGCTGGTGGGCCTGTCGGGCTACGTGCCGCTGGCCGACACCACCGTTGCCGAACGCCACGCGTCCAGCCAGGGCCTGCCGGTGTTTCTGGCCCACGGGCGCAGCGACGGCATCGTGCCGCTGGCCCGCGGCACGGCAGGGCGCGACCTGTTGAAGGTGCTGGGCTGCGATGTGGCGTGGCACGACTACCCGATGGAGCACTCGGTGTGCATGGAAGAAGTCGTGGCCCTGAACCGCTGGCTGCTGAAAGTGCTGGCCTGACAGGTCGCCCCGTTGTGAGCAGGGAAGCTATCCCCGCCCGAGGGACGACATCGCCGGATCGCCGCTTATCATCTCCACCTTTTTTGTCTGGCCCCGAATGCGCTACAACGAACCCCGAGAACGCAGTGCCGAGGTGTTGCGCGCCGCTTTGGCGCAGATGGGCCGACATGACGCAGCCTTCAACCCGATCACCTTCGCGGTCTGGTACGAGCACACGGCCGGCATCAACGCCCGCCTGAACCGCGCCATCGACGAGTGCTTGCGCACCGAGCCGCGCCTGAGCGACAAGACCATGGCCCGGCTGTACCGCGAGTTCGTCAGCGAAGTCGACGAGGCGGCGATGGAGAGCGCCAGCGGCGAGCTTGAGCGCTTGATGACAAACATGGCCGCAACGGCGGCACGTACTGGCAGCCAGGCCGGCACCTTCGGCGACCAGCTCAGCGGCCTGACCGATGCCCTGCATGACCACAAGATCGACGCCCTGGCGCCGCTGCTCGACCAAGCCATGGCCGGCACGGCAGAGATGCGCGCCTCGGCCGTGGCGCTGCAGCAGCAGGTCGAGAACAGCCGGCGCGAGATCGACCGCCTGCGCGACGACCTCAGCCGCGCCCGCGACGAGGCGCTGATCGATCCCCTGAGCAAGGTGCTCAACCGCAAGGGCTTCGACCTGCGGGTGCAGGCCCTGCTCGACACACCGGTCAAGCCGGGCCATGCACATTGCCTGGCGATGATGGATGTCGACCGCTTCAAGCTCGTCAACGACACCCACGGCCACATCATGGGCGACCGCATCCTGCAGGCCGTGGCCGAGGTGATGCGCAGCAGCATCACCGACCCGACCCACAGCGTGGCGCGCTACGGCGGCGAGGAATTCGCCATCCTGATGCCGCAGACCACGATGGACGCGGCGGCGGCACTGGCCGAGCTGATCCGCCACCGGGTGGGCGACATGAAGGTGCGCGACCGCCGCACCCAGCACGTCGTGCTCACGTTGACAATTTCGGGCGGCGTGGCGGCGATGGCTGCGGGCGACGATGCGTCCAGCCTGGTCGCCCGCGCCGACGAACTGCTCTACGCGGCCAAGGCCGCCGGCCGCGACCGCGTCCACAGAGCTTGAACGCAGGCCCTGGCCCGCCCCGGGTTCAGGCGAACCGACCCTGCAGGAACCACTGGGCCGCCTCTGGCGAGGCCGGCAGGCGGCCCCGCCACAGCCACACCAGCGAGCCGTCTTCAGCCTGGGCGATGAAGTAGTCGCGCGCGGCGGGCGCGCCGTCCCACCAGCCGGCCTCGATGCGCTCGGGGCCGCTCACCAGCTGCAGCGGCCGGCCTTCCAGCCAGGGCAGCGCGCCGCGTTCGGCCAGGGGCACGGGTTCGGGCAGCAGCCAGGCCGGGCGGTGCAGCGGCAGGGCCGCCGAGATTGGGATGACGGGGATGACGGCACTGCCCGGGGTCGCGCGTGGGGCGGTGGGCGGCGGCTGCGCGCCCTGCGCCGGCACGGCCCGGCTGGCGCGCTCGGGGCGGTGGTCGGCCACGGCCACCAGGCGCTGCACCTGGGCGTCGCCCAGGCGGGCGCGCAAGCGTTCCAGCAACCGCACCAGACCGGCCGATTCGCTGGCCCGGGTGGAAAAGAGTTCACCGTTGGGCGCGCTGGCCTGCACCAGGTGGCTGCAGTGCAGGCGCAGTTCCAGCGTGGGTGCGGCCAGCGCGCAATGCGCCAGCCGCTCGCGCAGCAGCAGTTGCAGGTGGGCGGGGTCCAGCGCGGGTTCGGCCAGTTCGATGCGCAACTCGGTCGGCGCCGCGCTGTCGGCATCCCGCCGAGAACTGCGCTCGTGCTGCATCGCCAGCGTGAAGACCGCCACGCGCGCCTGCCGCGCCTGGGCCCAGGCCACCAGCCGCGCCAGCAGCACGGCCGCGCCGTGCAGCACCTGATCGGTGGTGTCGGCACGGGCGTGCAATTCCAGCCGACTCTCGAAAGTCGCCGGCAACGCCAGCCATTCGCGCGGGTCGGGCAGCAGGCCACAGGCGCGGTCGATGTCGTCCAGCAGGGCCTGGCCGAAGCGCCGTGCCAGGCCGGCACGGGGCAATCGGCGGAGGTCGGCCAGCGTGTGCAGCCCCATGGCCTGCAGGGCCTGGGCCTGGGCGGGGACTGGGGCACAGGCTGAATCCAGCAGTTCCACCGGCAGCCCGCCCAGCAGACGCTGCAGCGCGGCAGGCTGCGTGGCGTGCGCGCCCAGCACCAGGTCGCCCTGCCCGCGCGGGTGCCAGCGCGCCAGCCACGCCGCCGCCAACGCGGTGGGCGCCGCCGCCAGGTGCAGGCGGTGCGGCACCGGGTGTCCCAGCGGCGCCAGCGCGTCTTGCAGGCGCTTGTGCAAGGCCGGCAGGCCGCCGAAGTAACGCAGGCTGGCCTGCACTTCCAGCAGCACGGTCTGCGTGCCGTGCAGCGTGACCGACGGCGTGAAGGCCAGCGCCACGTGGGCGACGGCCTGCAGCGCGGCGGCGTCGCGCGCGGCGTCGGCCTGGCCCGGCAGCAGGTCGGCCGCCAGCGCCAGCGCGGTGGCCCGCTTCAGGCCGGGGCGGATGCCGCACTGCGCAGCGGCAGCGTTGACGGCGCTGACCTGGTGGCCGTCGAGCAGCACCACCGGGCGCTGGCGGTCGGCCTCGGCCAGCGTGGCGCAGAAGGCCTCCAGCGACAACAGCGGCAGATGCAGCGCCAGCCACAGCATGGGCGTCCTTTGCAGCGCGGGCGGCGCAGTTCAAGCCGCAGTGGCCGTGCGCGACACCGGCAAAGCGGCCACCGGTGCCACCCGGCCGGCCAGGGCGCGGGCCCGTGCCGGCGCCGACAGCACCGGCGGCAGGGCCAGGGTGATCAGCTGCGCCAGCGGCGGCCCGCGGCGCTTGAGCAGGGTCACGCGCAGCGCGTCGGGGCCGGCGCTGGCCAGCAGCAGGCGCAGCGGCGCGACGCTGGGCTGGCTGCGCGCCTGCACGCCCCGCAGCAAAAAGGCGGGGCCTTCGTGCGCCTGCGCTGCCAGCTGCAGGCGGCGCAGCGCGTCGACGGGCAGCCGCGCCGGCAGCCAGGCCAGCGCGGCGCCCAGGTGGCCGCTCTTCAGCGCGTGTTCCAGCGCCCACAGGGTGTCGGCTGCAGGCAGCGGCTGACGGGCCCGGGTGGGGTGCCGCGCATGCACCACCACCAGCTGGCGCACGGCGATGCCCAGCGCCGCCAGCGCCCAGGCGCAGGGCGCTGCCGGCGGGTCGAACCACATCAGGCTGCGCTGCGCGCCCTGTTGCCGTGCCAGCACCGGCGCCAGCAGGCGCAATTCGCCGACCCCGGCGTGCGGCAGCAGCAGTTCGGTCAGCACCCCGGCCGGCCAGCCCCCGCCGGGCAACTGGGCGTCGAGTTCGGCAAAACCGCTGGCCAGCACCACTTCTTGCGCCCGCCCCAGCTGGTGGGCGCGCCACAGCGCCGGGTGCAGCTCTTCGGGCAGCCGGCCGGGCCGGGCCGGGGGGAACAGCGGCAGCGTCGCAGGGGCAGGAATCTGCAGCGTCGCAGGGGCAGGAATCTGCAGCGTCGCAGGGGCGACGCCAAAGCCGGGGAGAAGAGACAGTGCCACGAAAGTACTGTATGTCCATACAGTCTTCAAAGCAAGCCGCCATGCCGCAGCCAGGCAGTCACAAGTCACGCCACCGTCACGCCACCGATATGCTCGGCGCCCATGAATCCTGGTTTCACCCTGCTGTACATCGACGACGCGATCCTCGTCGTCGACAAACCGGCCGGCCTGCTGGCCGTGCCGGGCCGCGGCCCGGCCGGGGCCGACAACCTGGTCGGGCGCGTGCAGCAGGCCCACCCCGGCGCCTGCACGGTGCACCGGCTGGACATGGCCACCTCCGGCCTGATGCTGCTGGCCCGCGGCCCCGACATGCAGCGCGCGTTGAGCCGCAGCTTCGAGCAGCGCGCCGTGCACAAGCGCTACGAGGCAGTGGTCCACGGCCTGGTCACCGCCGACACCGGCAGCAGCGACGCGCCGCTGGCCGCCGACTGGTCGAGGCGGCCCCTGCAGAAGGTGGATTTCGTCACCGGCAAGCCGTCGCTGACCCGCTGGCAGGTGCTGGGCCGCGACGCCGCCGCGCAGCGCACGCGGCTGTGCCTGGAACCCGTCACCGGGCGCACCCACCAGCTGCGCGTGCACCTGTGGGCCCTGGGCCACCCCATCGTTGGCGACACGCTTTACGGCAGCGACACCCCGCCCGCCCCGCGACTGCTGCTGCACGCGTGCGAACTGCGTTTCACGCATCCCATAGACGGCAGCGATTGCCACTTCGACAGCACGCCACCGTTTTAAACGCAGCCCGCGCGCCCGCCGGGCCGCGTCGTATCATTTTCGAATGACCATGCATCTCACGATATTGACCGGCGCGTCCCGCGGACTGGGCGCCGCGATGGCCGAGCAGCTGCTCAAGCAGGGCCATCGGCTGCTGACGATTTCGCGCCATGTGGCCGACCTGTGGGTGGTGCAAGGCGCCGACCTCGAGCAGTGGCCTATGGACCTGACCGACCCCGGCCCCGCGGCGGCCCGGCTGGAGGCCTGGCTGCGGGCCCAGGCGGCCTTGTCGCCGGTGTCGGTGACCTTGATCAACAACGCCGCCATGGTCTCGCCGCCCGGGCCGCTGTCGAACACGACCGACCACGATTTGTCGCAGGCCCTGCGCGTCGGCCTCGAGGCGCCGCTGCTGCTGAGCGCGGCCTTCCTGCGCGCCACCGCCGGCTGGACGGTGCCGCGCCGGGTGCTCTTTATCTCGTCGGGCCTGGGACGGCGTGCCATGGCGGGTGCCGCCACCTACTGCGCCACCAAGGCCGGGCTGGACCATCTGGCGCGCGCCCTGGCGCTCGAAGAAGCGGCGCAGGCCCACGGCGCCCGGGTGGTGTCGCTGGCGCCGGGCGTCATAGACACCGACATGCAGGTGCAGCTGCGCAGTGCCGACCCCGCGCTCTTCCCCGAGCGCGATCGCTTCGTGGCCTTGCAGACTGCGGGCCAGCTCGATTCCCCGGCCCAGGCCGCGACCAAGGTGCTGGCCTACCTGGGGCGCAGCGACTTCGGGGCGCAGCCGGTGGCCGACGTGCGCGACGCCTGACGGTCAGCGCTCGTCAGCGCTCAATCGCCCAGCATCACCCCGGTGCCCCGCGCGGCCTGCAGCAAGGCGTGGCCGGCGGGCACCAGGCGGTTCTTGCCGGCCACCTCGGCCAGCGGCACCTGGGTGCAGGCGTCGGATTGCAGCGCCACCATGTGGCCGAAGCGCCCGGCCTCGACCAGTTGCGCCGCGTGGTAGCCGAAGCGCGTGGCCAGCACGCGGTCGAAGGCCGTCGGCGTGCCGCCGCGCTGGGTGTGGCCCAGGGCGATGCTGCGCACTTCGCTGGCTACCTGTGGCTGCAGCTGCTGCGCCAGCAACTGCGCGACGCCGCCCAGCCGCACGGGGTCCGGGCTGTCGGGCAGCAAGGCGCGCGCGGTCATGTCGCCGCCCTGGGGCCGCGCGCCTTCTGCCACGCAGATCAGCGTGGCGCCGCCTTGCGCCTCGCGCTCGCGGCACAGCGCGGCCACGCGGTCCAGCTGGTACGGCAGCTCGGGGATGAGGATGGCGTTGGCCCCCCCGGCCAGCCCGCCTTCCAGCGCGATCCAGCCGGCGTAGCGGCCCATCGTCTCGACGATCATGACGCGGCCGTGGCTGCGTGCCGTGGTCGCCAGCCGGTCCAGCGCCTCGGCCACCACGGCCACGGCGCTGTCGAAGCCGAAGGTGCGTTCGGTGTGGAACAGATCGTTGTCGATGGTTTTCGGCACGCCCACCATCGGCAGGCCGATGCCGTGAAAGCGGTGCGCGATGGCCATGGTGCCGTCGCCGCCGATGGCCACCACGGCGTCCAGGCCGATCGAGCGGGCGAAGTCCAGGGCCTGCGCCGACACGTCGGCCCCGCCCGCGCCGAAGTAATGAAAGGGGTCGCAGGCGTTGTGCGTGCCCAGGATGGTGCCGCCCTCGGCCAGGATGCCGTCCACCGAATCCTCGTCCAGCGGACGCGTCCGCCCCGTCAGCAGACCCAGGAAGCCGCGTTCGATGCCCGTCACGCGGGCGTTGCATTCCCGGCGCAAGGCCAGGGTGACGGCGCGGATGACCGCGTTCAGGCCGGGACAGTCGCCCCCGCCGGTGAGGATGCCGATGTGCATACGCTCAATCCTGAAGCCAGGCGGCCAGATCGACCTTGAGCTGCATCAGATCGGCCTGCCGCGTGTACATCATGTGGCCGGCGTCGTAGTAGCGGTGCGTCACGCGCGCCAGCACCTCGGCGGGCACGTCCAGCTGGGCCAGCGACCAGTCGCTGGCGCTGTAGGGTGTGCCCAGGTCGTAGCGGCCGCTGGCGGCCAGCACCTTCAGCCGCGGGTTGCGGCGCAGCGCGCGCGCCAGGTCGGGGCTGGTGCAGGCGTAGCTGTTGCCCTGCTCGGTGCCGCGGTTCCAGTTCCAGCACTTGCCCACGTCGCCCGACAACACTTCGTAGCGCTGCGGGATGTCCAGGCCCAGCTGCTCGCCGAAGTAGGCCATGGCGGCCGTGGCGTAAGGCGCGGCGATGGCCTCGATGCCAGGGTCGAATTCCCATTCGCGGCTGCGGCTGGCGGCCATCGGGCCGGTGGCGCGGGCATCGAGCCGGCCGACCATGCGGCCGCGCGTGCGCAGTGCTTCGAAGAAAAAGGTCTGGTCGTTGATGCGCAGGTTCTTTTCCTCAATCAGCTCGCGCGGCAGCCCGGTGAGCTCGCCCAGGCGACGCGCGATGCGCCCGCGCTGCGCGGTGGACAAGCGCGCGCCGGCATGCAGCGCGGCCACGTAGTCGTCCTGCACGAAGGCTTCCGCCGCAGCCCGTGCCGCTTCGGACGACTTGCCCGGCGGCCCGGCCAGCAGGCCGTGGTACTGCGCCACGTTGGCAAACCCGGGCAGGAACAGCGCGTACGGCAGGTCGTTGGCGGGCGCGAACACCAGCGTCTGCAGGTCCATGGCACACGACACCAGGATCAGGCCGCTGAGCGCCGCCCCCTGGCTCTGCAGCCTGTCGGCCAGCGCGGCGCCGCGCGTCGTGCCGTAGCTTTCGCCGGCCAGGTACAGCGGCGAACCCCAGCGCTTGTGGCGGGTGAGCCAGCAGCGCATCACCTCGGCCAGGGCCTCGACGTCGCCGTCGACCGACAACATCTTCTTGCGCGCGTCAACGCTTGCGGTGACGGACCAGCCGGTGTGCGGCGGGTCGATGAAGACCAGGTCGAAGTGCTCGAACCAGCTGTGCGGGTTGTCGGCCACGGCGTAGGGTGGCGCCGGCATGCTGCCGTCGTCGGGCACGACGACCCGCTTCGGGCCGAGAGCGCCCAGGTGCAGCCAGATCGACGCTGAACCCGGCCCGCCGTTGAAGGCAAAGCACACTGGCCGGCTGGCAGCGGCGGCGCCGTCCAGCAGGTAGGCGGTGGTGAAGACCGCTGCCTCGGGCTCGCTGCTGGCGCCGTCCAGCCCGGTGGCGGCCACGGGCACGAAGGCCGCGTGCACGGTGTAGTCGAAGCGCCGCCCGGCCAGCTCGACGGCGCCGGCGCTCTTCGCGGGCGCGCGCGCCAGCAGCTTGTCGACATGGTCGCGCAGACGCTTGGTGGCGTTGGCGGTGGCGTTGGCGTTGGCGTCGGCATCGGGCGTCGTGGGCTTCGGGTCTGTCATGAGGTTCCTCGTGGATGTCCGGCGCGGCCGGGGTTCTTGAAAATCAGTGCGGCGACAGCAGGCCGGCATAGCGCGCCAGGTCGACATTGCCGCCGCTGACGACGACGCCCACCCGCTTGCCGCGCGCCGCCACCACGCCTTCGAGCAAGGCCGCGGCGGCCAGGCAACCGGTGGGCTCGACGACCATCTTCATGCGTTCGGCGAAGAAGCGCATCGTCGTCACGAGCTGGGCGTCGCTGACGGTGTCGATGCCGGCGACCAGGGCCTGGATGACGGGAAAGGTGAGTGCGCCGCTGTGCTGCGTCTGCGCACCGTCGGCAATCGTCACCGGCGTGGCGATGTGCACCACGCGGCCCAGCGCCAGGCTCTGCTGCGTGTCGTTGCCGGCCCCGGGTTCGACGCCGCGCACTTCGATGCCCGGGCACAGCGCCCTGGCGGCCACGGCGCAGCCCGAGATCAAACCGCCGCCACCCACACACACCAGCAGCAGGTCGAGCGGGCCGGAGTCTGCCGTTTGTTGCAGCAGCTCCAGCGCTGCGGTGCCCTGCCCGGCCATCACATGGGCGTGGTCGTAAGGCGGGACGAGCGTCATGCCGCGCTCCTGCGCGATCTGCCGGCCGATGGCCTCGCGGTCCTGGGTGTAGCGGTCGTAGAGCAGCACCTCGCTGCCGGGCTGGCCCTGTTGGTATTCACGCGTGGCGGCCAGCTTGGCGGCGGGCGAGTCCTGCGGCATCACGATCACCGAAGGCATGCCCAACAAGCGCGCCGACAAGGCCACCGCCTGGGCGTGGTTGCCTGATGAGAAGGCAATCACGCCAGTCTGTCGCTGCGCTGGCGTGAAGCGCGCCAGCGCGTTGTAGGCGCCGCGGAACTTGAAGGCGCCCATGCGCTGGAAGTTCTCGCACTTGAAGAACACCTGCGCGCCGGTGCGCTCGTCCGCCGTGCGCGAACGCAGCACCGGCGTGCGGTGGGCCACGCCGTGCAGGCGGGCGGCAGCTTCGTGGATGTCGGCCAGGCCGATGGCGAGTGCAGTCATTCGGGATGAAGGGTGTGAACGAGTCAGCGGTTCAGCGCGAGCTTGCCGCCGTTGGCCCCTGGAAGCCGCCGCGCCTGAAGGTCAGCACCAGGGTGTCGCGCCAGGCGGGGGCCGCTGGGTCCAGCGGCTGGATGGGTGTGCTCTCGTGGATCATGCGTTCGTCGTCCAGCAGCAACACGCTGCCGGGTTCGCTGAGCGTGAACCGCAGCCCCTGCGGGCCGCGTGCATCGAAGACGCGGGTCTCGCCGCCCTTGACGTTGTGCCGCGCCATCAGTATCACCACCACCAAGTCGACGCCGTCGCGGTGCGCGCCCTCGGGCGTGGGGCGGCCGATGCCGCCCTCGGTGTCGATGCGAAAGGCGTGGGCCTCGACGAACCAGCGCGGCTGCGTGTGCACCAAGTCGGCCACGCCGGCCAGCCCGCGCAGCAGGCGGGCCCACTGCGGGTCGGCAGACAGGGCCGGCTGCAGCGGCGCGAACCAGCGCTCGTAACCCCCGTGCAGGGCGTTGTATTCCAGCGGCTGCCAGTGCGCGCGCTGCGCCACGGCCTGGACGCGGCCGGCCTCGACCACGAAGCAGCCGTGCCGGCGACGGCGGTAGTGGCCGCCGTCGCGCAGGTGCGGGTCGGGCGGCAGGTCGGCCCAGTGCGGGGCCCAGGCAGCGGGCAGACCCGGTGCCGCGTCGCACAGCACGGCCAGGGCGGCGGCTTCGAGCACGGCCCACCCGGTGCGGGCCATGTGGGTGGGCAGCGCCGCCAGGGCGGTCAGGGGGGGAGCGGGCGTCATGGCAGCGGCAAACAAGGCGATCGAATACAGGTCCACGCGTGCATTTTGGGGGAAGCTCTCCAGATTGCTGTCAGCTTGGAGCGGGGCGGGGCCGTTACGCTCGTATCGTGAACAAGACGCAACCCTTGAAAACCGACGCCGGCACAGATGAGGGCACCGCGCCCGACCCGGTGGCGCTGGTCGAGATCATCGAGCTGAAGTGGTTGATGGCCGGCGAGGGCCTGCGCGTGCATGTCGAGCGTCTGCAGGCCGAGCCAGCCTACGCACACCAGACGCTTGCGCTGGCCGAGGCATCGTTGAACACCTCGCTGCGCCGGCTGGCGGGCCGGCTGCGAATCAAGCTGCAACTGCCGGCGTTCTGACTGGTGCGTTGACAGACGCGGCTGAGCAGGCAGCTCGCACGCCGGCCCAGGCGTAGGATCTTCATCAGCGGTCGGTGCCACCGAGGCCGCGCTCGCAGCGAGGTCCCCATGCGACGTCTTGCCATTCTGTCGATCTGTGCCCTGCTCGGGGCCTGCGCCAGCCCACCGGCGCCGCGCCCGGTGGTGGGGCTGTTGCACGACTCGCTGATCGCGCCGACAACCCAGGCCATCGATGCCGGGCAGGTCTTCTCCATGAGCCCGGCCATGGTCGACTTCGCCGACCGCGAACTGGCCCACACCACCCACCTGCGCGAACCGCGCCGCGAGTTGATCGACGCGCTGTACAACCGCGGCAAGCTGCGCCTGCGCTACGACGCCGGCGCCACGCGCAGCGCGTCGGAGGCCTTTGACGACCGCGCCGGAAACTGTCTGTCGCTGGTGATCATGACGGCGGCCTTCGCGCGGCACATGGGCCTGCCGGTGACTTTCCAGAGCGTGCTGACCGACGACGCCTACAGCCGCATCGGCGACCTCTACCTGGTCAGCGGGCATGTCAACCTGGTGCTGACCAGGTCGGCACGGCCGGCGGCGGCCAGCCTTTTCGCCGACACCGGGGCCAGCGCGCTGACGGTGGACTTTCTCCCGGCGGTCGACCTCATTGGTCATCGCACGCGGCCCATCGACTCGAGCACCATCGTCGCGATGTTCATGAACAACCGCGCCGCAGAGGCCCTGGCCGAAGGCCGCGCCAGCGACGCTTATTGGTGGGCGCGCGAGGCGCTGCGGCAGGACCCGGGCTTCCTGCCGGGCGTGAACACGCTGGCCGTGGTGTACAGCCGGCTGGGGTTGCTGCCGCAAGCCGAAAGCGCGCTGCGCCACGTGCTGGTTCAGGAACCGCTGAGCACCAGCGCCTTGTCCAACCTGACGCGTCTGCTCGAGCGTGCGGGCCGGCACGACGAGTCACGCGCGGTCGCCGAACGACTGGCGCTCGTGCAACCGGTGCCGCCTTTTCTCTACTACGACCAGGCCCGCCTGGCCCTGGCGGCAGGCGACGCGACCGCGGCACGCCGCCTGCTGGCGCAGGAACTGCGACAGCAGCCGCACCAGCACGAAGTGCACTTCCTGCTCGGGATCGTCCACGCCAGTATGGGCGAGATTTCCCTGGCCTCCCGGCACCTGGGCCTCGCACTCGAGAACAGCACCACGCGCGAGAGCCAGGCGCTGTACGGCGCCAAGCTCGACAAGCTGCGCGCGCTCAGGCTGCAGTAGCGCACGGGTCGCCGGCTGTCCGGGCTGCGGGCGGACGGCCCCCGTGGCACAGTCCTGGTCATGGACACCCCTCAAACGCCCGCCAAGCCCAACCCCCTGCTCGAGATTGCCGTCACCATCATCGTGCCGGCGGTCATCTTGATGAAATTCAGCGGTGAGTCCGGGCTCGGAACGCTGAATGCCCTGTTGCTTGCCCTGGCCTTCCCGCTCTCCTGGGGTGTCTGGGACGGCGTGCGCCGACGCAAGCTGAACTGGCTGTCGGTGCTGGGCGTGGTCAGCACGCTGCTGACCGGCGGCATCGGCCTGCTCAAGCTCGACCCTCAGTGGCTGGCCGTCAAGGAGGCCGCGGTGCCCGGGCTGATCGGCCTGGTGGTGCTGGGGTCGACGTGGACGTCGTCGCCGCTGATCCGCCTGATGGTGTTCAACGCCAGCCTGTTTGACATCTCCCGCATCCAGCGTGCCCTGCACGAACGCCGCACCACCGTAAACTTCGAGCTGTGTCTGCGCCAGGGCACGATGCTGCTGGCCTGCACGTTCTTCTTCTCGGCCGTGGCCAACTATGTGCTGGCCAGGTGGATCGTCACCAGCCCGGCCGGCACCGAGGCCTTCAACCAGGAACTGGGCCGCCTGACATTGCTGAGCTACCCGATTATCGCCGTGCCGTCGATGCTGATGATGATGGGCCTGATGTTCTGGCTGGCCCGCAGCGCGAAGAGCCTGACGGGCCTGAAGCTGGGCGACATGATGCAGGCCGACAGCTAAGGCGGACGGCCAGGATGCAGGGCAGACAGCATGGATCACCCTGAACATTCACTGCAAAACCATCGCCTGCCCAGGCTGAGGCTGTCGTGGCTGGGGCTGATCGGCGCGGCGCTGGCGCTGGCACTGGTCGTGGCGATGCTGGCGCAGGCGCGGCAGTACGCCGTGCTGCGCCACGCGATGCAGGCCAGCGACGACCAGTCGGTCGTGGCCGTCTACGAAGCCCGCATGCAGACCCAGCAGCTGCGCGAGCAATGGCGGCAGGCCATGGACGACCGACAGCCCTTCGACGCGGACGGCCTGCGCGCGCGGTTTGCGCAATGGCAGGTGGCGACGGGCGCCTTGCAGTCCGGCGCGGTCGCGCCGCTGCTGCGCGAAGCGCCGGCTTACATGCAGGTGTGCGCAGAACTCGAGCAGTTCACGGCCGGCGCCGACCACGCGCTGGGGCCCCGACCCGTGTCGCCCTTGAGCCGCGAATGGGTGGCGGGCCGGCTGTTCGCCCTGCAAGCCCTGGACGAACCGATGCACCGGCTGGCGCAGGCCGCGACCGACCTCGCCGCCCAGCGCACCGAACAGCGCGCCGCGGCCGTGCGCCGGCAGAACCAGTGGGGTCTGGCGCTGACGGTCTTCATGGCCGGGCTGTCCGCGGCCTTTGGGTGGATTGCCCTGCGGCACATGCATCAGCTGCACCAGCGCCGCAGGTCGCTGGAGCGGCAGACCCACGACCTGGACCGCGCCCGCCGCGAGGCCGAACAGGCCAGCGAGGCGAAGAGCGTGTTCCTGGCCAACATGAGCCACGAGGTGCGCACGCCCTTCCATGGCCTGATGGACATGTTGTCGATCCTGCGCGAAACCGGCCTGACGCCGCGGCAGCTGGCTTACCTGCGCACCGCGACCGAGTCCGCCGACCACCTGCTGGCGATCCTGAACGACATCCTGGACGTGTCGCAGCTCGAGACCGGGCTCCTGTCGGTCAACCCCGCGCCACTCGACCTGCGCCTGCTGCTGCACGAGGTCGAGGCGCGGATGCGGCCGCAGGCCCACGCCAAGTCGCTGGCGCTGCATGTCGAGACCGATCCGGGCCTGCCCGAGCGCATCATCGGCGACACCACGCGCATCAAGCAGATCCTGTGCAACCTGCTGTCCAACGCCGTCAAGTCCAGCGACCGCGGCGCCGTGCTGCTGCAAGTGCGCCTCGGCACCGACGAGCACGGGGCGGCGACGCTGCTGTTCGTCGTCACCGACACCGGCACGAGCTCCGGCACGGGCACGGGCATGGGCACGGGGCTCGAGATCTCGCGCAGCCTGGCGCAGCTGATGCAGGGCGAGATCACCGCCAGCAGCCGGCCCGGCGATGGCTGCGTGTTCACCTTCAGCCTGCCGCTGCAGGTGGCGCCGGCCAGCGCCGGCGATGCGCTGGCGCAAACCGACACCGCCAGTCATCAACCCGCCACCCAGCGCCTGCGCGTGCTGGTTGCCGAAGACCACCCTGTTAACCGCCAGTACATGGCCGCCTTGTTGGAAAACCTGGGCCACCACGCGCACTTCACTGCCGATGGCCAGGAAGCGGTGCTGGCCGTGCAGCAGCATGATTGCGACCTGGTGTTGATGGACCTGCATATGCCGGTGCTCGACGGCCTGGGCGCCACGCGCGCGATCCGTGCCCTGTCCAACCGCACAGCGGCCACGGTGCCTATCGTGGCGCTCACGGCCGACGCCCTGGAGCAGACCCGTCAGCGCTGCCTGGTCGCGGGCATGAACGACTTCCTGACCAAACCCGTCAGCCCGCAAAAGCTGGCCAGTTCGCTGCGTCGACTGTTTGGCAGCGCCGTGTGCGACGGCGGCGACAGCTCGGCCGCCCCGACCGGACCGCCTGCGGCGCATGCGGCTGACGGCGCGCCGGTGGTCGACGACGCGGCCCTGCAGATGGCCTTGCGGGCCATGCCGCGCGAGCGCCTGGCCGCCGCGATCGACGCCTACCTGAACGAGGGCCCGCAGACCGTCGACCGCTTGCGGGCAGCGGTCCGCGACGCGCAGCCGCTGGAGCTGCGCGTCAATGCCCATGCTGCCAAGGGCGCCGCGCTGAACCTGGGGCTGTCTGCACTGGCGGCCACGGCGCAGGCGCTGCACGAAGGCGCGGCCCACCTGCCGGCCCACGAGATCGCCCGGCTCGTGCAGAAGTTCGAGGACTTGCTGCCCTTGACCCGCGAGGCGATTCGCGCCGCCGGGCTGCAGGCCACGGCAGGCGCAGTCACAGGATGATCGGCTCGGGCTCCAGGCGGATGCCGAATCTGCCGTAGACACTCTCCTGGATCGCACGGGCCAGGGTCACAACCTCGGCGCCGCTTGCGCCACCGCGGTTGACGAGCACCAGGGCCTGCTTTTCGTAAACACCGGCGCGGCCCACGGTCTTGCCCTTCCAGCCGCAGGCGTCGATGAGCCAGCCTGCGGCCAGCTTCATGCTGCCGTCGGCCAGGGCGTAGTGCACGATCTCCGGGTCGCGGCCGACGATGTCGCGGCACTGCTCGGCGCTGACCACGGGGTTCTTGAAGAAGCTGCCGGCGTTGCCGATTAGCGCCGGGTCCGGCAGCTTGGCGCGGCGGATGGCGCAGACCCAGTCGAACACGGTCCTGGCGTCGGGCGCGGTGATGCCGGTGTCCTGCATCTTGCGTTCCAGGTCCAGGTAGCCCAACACCGGCTGCCACGGTTTGGGCAAGCGAAACCTCACCCGCGTGATGACGGCCCTGCCTGCCAGCGCCTGCTTGAAGACGCTGTCGCGGTAGCCGAAGTGGCACTCCTCAGCGCCCAGCGTGACGCTGCGCCCGGTCACCAGGTCGACGGCGTCCAAAGAATCGAAGCGGTCCTGCAGCTCGACGCCATAGGCGCCGATGTTCTGCACTGGCGATGCCCCCACCAGGCCCGGCACCAGCGCCAGGTTCTCCAGGCCGGGCCAGCCCTGGTCCAGCGTCCAGGCCACAAATTCATGCCAGTCCTCGCCCGCGCCGGCCTCGACGATCCAGGCGCTGGCTTCTTCGCGCACCAGCCGCCGCCCCATCACCTCGACCTTGACCACCACCGCCATGAGATCGCGCGTGAACACTACGTTGCTGCCGCCGCCGAGCACGAACTTGTGCGCCACGCCGAGTTCGGGGTGGTCGACCACGCGGCGCACGTCGGCGTCGCTGGCCACGCGCACCAGGACGTCCGCCAGCGCCGGCAGGCCGAAGGTGTTGTGTTCACGCAGGCTGGCGCGGCGTTGAATATTCAAGGGCGCCAAGGGTATCAAGGGGGTGGGCATGGCAGAATTTTGAATTACTTTCTGCGACATCACGCGCCCTCTCTCATGCCCAGTTTCGACACGGTCATCGAACCCAACCTGGTGGAGTTGCGCAACGCCGTGGACCAGGCCACCAAGGAGATCGGCACGCGCTTCGATTTCAAGGGGTCGAGTGCGCAGATCGAGCTCAACGACAAGAGCGCCAAGGAGCGCGAGCTGGTGTTGTGGGGCGACAGCGACTTCCAGCTCGACCAGGTGCGCGACGTGCTGCTGGGGCGGCTGAGCAAGCGCGGGGTGGACATTCGTTTCCTCGATTTTTCCGAGAAGCCGCAGAAAATGGGTGGCGACCGCCTGAAGCTGCGCGTGGCCGTCAAGAGCGGCATCGATGCCGAATCGGCCAAGAAGATCCAGGGCTTGATCAAGTCGAGCAAGCTCAAGGTGCAAGGCGCCATCCAGGGCGACGCCGTGCGCGTCACCGGCACCAAGCGCGACGACCTGCAGGCCGCCATGGCCCTGCTGCGCAAGGAACTGCCCGACCTGCCTTTGTCGTTCGACAACTTTCGACCATGACGGCACGCGGGGCGCTGATCGCAGCCGCCCTGTGGCTTGCAAGCAGTCTCGCAAGCGGCCTGGCAGCCGCGCAAGGCGTGGTGCTGGCCGGCCGGATGGGCGAGCGGGCCCTGCTGATGGTCGACGGCCAACCCCGCACACTGGCTGCCGGGCAGACAGCCGCCGGCGTGCGCTTCTTGCGCTGGCAAGACGAAATCGCCGTCATCGAGCGCGACGGCGCGCTGTACCTGCTGCGCCTGGGGTCCACGCCCAGCCGCTTGGGCGGCGGGCCGGCGGCAGCCGGCGGGCGCGAGATCGTCATCGCTGCCGGCCCGGGCGGGCACTTCATCACCGGCGGCAGCATCAACGGGCGCAGCGTGCGCTTCATGGTCGACACCGGCGCCACGGTGCTGGCCCTGGGCCGCGACGAAGCGCAGCGCCTGGGGCTGGACCTGAGCACGGCCCGGCCCGCCATGTCGGAAACCGCCAACGGCCCGGTCGCCGTGCAGAGAATCACGTTGACCCGCGTGCGCGTCGGCGACGTGGAGGTGGCCAACGTGGAGGCGGTCGTGGTGCCCGCGACCATGCCCTATGTGCTGTTGGGCAACAGCTTTCTCACCCGCTTCCAGATGCGGCGCGAGAACGACGTGATGCGCCTGGAAGCGCGCTGACGACCGGCGCCGGGGCCGTGTCGCCACCGGGACGAACGACCATCGAACGGTCGTGCTAAAACACTTGCACACACCAGGGCCCCGAGCGGGAGCACAACGCATGGATCTGAACTTCACGGCCGAAGAAACAGCCTTTCGCCACGACATCCGCCAGTGGGTGGCGCGCAGCCTGCCGGCCGACATCAGCCACAAGGTGCACAACGCCCTGCGCCTGTCGCGCGACGATATGCAGCGCTGGGCGCGCATCCTGGGCGGGCAGGGCTGGCTCGGCTGGGGGTGGCCGAAACAGTTCGGCGGGCCGGGCTGGAACGCCATCCAGAAGCACCTGTTCGAAGAGGAATGCGCGCTGGCCGGTGCGCCACGTGTGGTGCCCTTCGGCCCGGTGATGGTGGCCCCGGTCATCATGGCCTTCGGCACGCCTGAACAACAGCAGCGTTTCCTGCCCGGCATCGCCAGCGGCGAGGTCTGGTGGAGCCAGGGTTACAGCGAGCCGGGCGCGGGGTCGGACCTGGCCTCGCTGAAGTGCAAGGCTGAACTGGTGAACGACGGACGGGGCAACAAATACATCGTCAACGGCCAGAAGACCTGGACCACGCTGGGCCAGCACGGCGAGTGGATCTTCTGCCTGGTGCGCACCAGCAGCGTGGGCAAACCGCAGACCGGCATCAGCTTCCTGCTCATCGACATGAAAAGCCCGGGCGTGACGGTGCGCCCCATCGTGCTGCTGGACGGCGAGCCCGAGGTCAACGAGGTGTGGTTCGACAACGTCGAGGTGCCGGCCGAGAACCTCGTCGGCGAAGAGAACAAGGGTTGGACCTACGCCAAGCACTTGCTGGCGCACGAACGCACCGGCATCGCCGACGTCAACCGTTCCAAGCGCGAACTCGAGCGGCTGAAACGCATCGCCAAGGCCGAAGGGGTATGGGACGACATCCGCTTCCGAGACCAGATCGCCCTGCTCGAGGTCGACATCGTGGCGCTGGAAATGATGGTGCTGCGTGTGCTGAGTGCCGAGAAGAGTGGCAAGCAGAGCCTGGACGTGGCCGGGCTGCTGAAGATTCGCGGCAGCGAGATCCAGCAGCGCTACAGCGAACTGATGATGT
>ENA-OBIT01000450-OBIT01000450.1-metagenomes-genome-assembly--contig:-NODE-450-length-18026-cov-5.68249_pt1 | contig 18026 bp, 20 predicted proteins | sample MGYA00153386_OBIT01 | MGnify analysis MGYA00153386
CCATTCCGTGTGGCATGAACGCATTGCAGAATCGCGCTGCATGATCGAGCAAGCGCGTCTGTTGACGCTAAAAGCCGCCTACATGATGGACACGGTCGGCAACAAAGTCGCAAAAGCTGAAATTGCCATGATCAAGGTCGTGGCCCCCAACATGGCTTGCCAGATCATTGACTGGGCCATTCAGGCCCACGGCGGCGGCGGTGTGTCAGATGACTTCCCTCTGGCTTACGCCTACGCCCACCAACGCACCCTGCGCCTGGCCGACGGCCCGGATGAAGTACATCGCGCGTCAATTGCCAAGCTGGAGCTTGCCAGGCATTTGTTGTTGCCGGGCGAGGTGGAGATGCCTGTGACGCGGGGGAGTTGAGCGGGTTTAACTTGCTATGAATACGGGAGCTGCTTGCACCCGTATTTATTGGGCAACAGCTACTCTTGGCGGAAAATCGTAGATGCTAGTAGTTCTTGAGGCGTAGCTTGGGTAATTGCTTGCGTCCTTTCATAGGTCTGACGTGTCTGAACCATATAAACAGCTAGCCCATCCGGTGTAGTGACAATCTCTTGTTGTACGAATCCTGCTTTCTCGTAGCAACGAATAGCGCGATGGTTGCCTAGCGCGGGATCTGTCTGGATTTTTGTGACTACGGGGTCTGCGAACAGATGCTCAACCAGCGCGCGTACAAGCCGAGTGCCCACACCTTGATTCAATTGGCCAGGATTGGCCAAGGATTGGTCAATACCGCGAACGCCGGGATCAGTTTCATGTTCCCACCACCCTTCACCGCTGCCAAGCGCAATGTAGGACTGCGCATATCCGATCTCCTGCCCTTCAAAGATCGCAATGTAGGGGATAACTGACTCTTTTGTTAGAGTACTGGGTAAATACTGAGCCACTACCTCAACAAGGGATGGACGTGCCTCATATCCGCCCCACCATTCGGCTATGTGAGCCCGGTTAAGCCAATCATGTAGCATCGGCAGGTCGCTTTCCTGCATAAGCCGCAGCGTAACTAGGGGCTCAACTTTTATCATCCTCTAAACCAGCTCCGCCTGAAGCCGCATTTTCTGCGCAACCAGGCTCACCCGCTTCATCATGCCGTGCCCTGCCAGCACCGTTTGCTCAACAGCCAACAGCCCAGCCTTGTGCAGACTGTCAACATCACGTTTAACGGCACTGCGGTCGCGGTGCAGGCGTTCTGCGATGGCGGTGATGGAGTCTGGCTGCGCTTTGACGGCACTTATCAGCGCCAGCCTGGCAGGTGTGAGTATTTTCAAAAGATCAGCGGGCTCACCAAAGCTGATCACAGATTCAGTTGGAATAGGCTTGCCCGCATCAGCCAACGCAGCCAAGCGCTTGCCCCGCGCAAAGAATTCGTTTTCGTCTGCAACAATAATGGCGATTTTTTTCATTTCGGTTTCCTTTTTGCATCTCGTAAAGCAAGCCAGTCAGCTTGGAACCGCTCTTCCATCTGGTCGAAATTAACAAACGCCACGGGCGTCGCTACACCAAAATAATGTCGATGGTGATAACCATGCGCATTGTCATAACCCACCACCCGCCCGTTGTCGCCGCTATGAATAGTTGCATTGATATAAGCCAGGTTGTACCGGGTCACTTTGCCGCCGCCATCCACCCAAACCTCGCGCCTGAGAATACCGTTGCCGCGCTTGTCTGGAATGCGGTTGGTGTCGTCAACAATCTTCTTTTCAGGCATGACAAATAATATCACGCCTGATACGGCCTTGTGACGGTGTGTCAGACAATTTCCCATTGGTCTACGCTTACCAACGCACCCTGCGCCCGGCCGATGACCCGGATGAAGTGCATTGCGCATCGATTGCCAAGCTGGAGCTTGCCAGGCATTTGTTTTTGCCGGGTGAGGTGGAAATGACTGTGACGCGGGGGAGTTGATCAGGTTTAAGTTGCTATAAATACGGGAGCTGCTCGCGCCCGCATTTATTGGGCTGTGGCTGCTTTCGATGGTCGAGACTGAAGAATGGGATAATTCTCAGTGCGTTATTCGAGAGATTGAGTCGACATTGATGCAATGAGGGGTTACGCCTCGCTGATCTGACTTACGCAATCGAATGCGGGTCACTAGAGTGACGTTTAAGACGTAGTTGCTCGTGAATATAGGTGCGAATGTGAACAGCGCTCTTTTCCGGCGTGCACGTCGATGTGTCGATGACAAGGTCATATCTGCGCGAAAAAGCAGGATGATCGATTTGTTCGCGCGCCATGCCCACGCCACGGTCACCTCGATCGTGCTCCCGCCGCTCCAAAGTATCCAGAGGTGCCTTCACCCCGATCAAATACGTGGGTCGCCCAGACAGGATGTCAAAACAAGCCTTCAACTCTACTTCATCGCGGAGAACAAGATCAACAACGAGCTCGAAGTGCGTTTCAACGAGATGTGAAAGCGTAGATTTCAGGTTATTGCAATGGATGTGGTGGGCAAGGCGCTGCTCATCCCCGCTGCGCATATCGCGACGCCTCGACATGGTCACGAAAGCATCCAAGGTTATGTGAAAGGCAGGGACAAGAGCACAATTCTGAAGCGCTCGTGCGATACTGGATTTCCCAGAGCTCGTTGGTCCGTGTAAAGCTGTAGCTGCCGGTTTCATGGAGCACTCAAAATGTATCTCACCTAAACCAGCTCCATCTGAAGCCGCATCCTCTGCGCAACCAGGCTCACCCGCTTCATCGTGCCGTGGCCTGCCGTAAGCCCGTGCAAAAAAAATTACAGGCCGCGAATCCGACATGCCGCCAGCAAGAGGCCCAAACCAACGATCCAAGACCAAGTTGCAATTGGCTCAGGTATCTTTGCCAACCCGAATTGGGCAACGAGAGCGACGATAAAAAGAACTAGAGAAATCACCCACACAATCATTGTGGGAGCTTTACCTGAATTGCGCATGACGGTTCCTTTGATGGATTTAAATGAAGAGAATTAATTAGCCAATAGCTGATCGGCACGATTATAAAAAATGTTGCCATCTGCAGCTTTACGTCTAAATATAGCCGAGCCGCGAAGCGGCTTCAGTTTGGACAAATAGTCCGGCGGCATCTGCAGTGCTCACTCTCCGCCGCCAGGTTGGAATGGCTTGGAAATGTGTTGGTGTGTCACTTTCCAGGCTCCGTCAGCTTTTTGTAAACAAAAGGTCGCGCGCACCAAGTCTTCAAAGGTTTCTCCATTAGGCAGCGAACCGCCGCACTGAATAAAGCAGTGCGCGAAGGCGACGTCATTGCTCGAGACGACTGAGAGGTCTTGTAATTCGAACTTTCCTTCGCCTTGCGTGTTCGGCTGCCAGTCACGCCAACTGCGGCGATACGCAGCAGCGCTTTCATATTTCATCGGGGGCAGTACGTCGTAGATGAGCACGTCTGGCGCATGATGCTCAAGGACTTGGTCTAGTCGGCCTTCCCGGGTTGCTCGCGCCCATTGCGCCAAAAGCTGGCGTATCTGGTTGTCGTCTGTGCCGGTGAGCGAAGGATTGTTCATGGGAATCTTCTTTTAAACACTGCGGAAAGTCGATATGCGGCCTAACGCCTGAATCAAGCCGAGCCGCAAGACGGCTTCGGCTTGAACGGTCTGTTAGCCCTCACCTGTTGGCGGGAACTCTGGATGGCGCGGCAACCCATCCGCAAACTCAACCCAAGCGAGGTGCTCAAAGTGCCAATAGTGAAACTCCGGTTTGATTGAATCAGGGTTATCCATACTGCCGACGGTAATGTCAATGAGGCCCGGAATGTACTCGGCGGTGAAGTAGATCTGAGTGCCGCAAGTGCTACAGAACCCGCGCTCCGCCTCCGGCGATGAGGTGTACGCTTTGGGGCGAGACTTGGTGAAAGATACCTGCGACTCCTCAAACATGGCCCACGCGACAACAGGGGCAGCACTTGCGCGTCTGCACATTGAGCAATGGCAGATTGCAGCCATGATTGGCTCGCCTGTGATCTGATACCGAACGGCGCCGCACTGGCAACCACCGTTGAAATTGTTTTCCGACATGCCGGGGAACTCCTGTGAGGACTAGCGCCTGAATTAAGCCGAGCCGAGCCGAGAAGCGGCTTCGGCTTGAATGAATGATTAGGCTTCGGGTTGATGACAAACCGCCTTGACATTGTGACCGTCAGGCCCAATGACGAACGCGCCATAATAATTGGAGTGGTACTGTGGACGAAGGCCCAGGGCGCCGGTGTCTTTGCCGCCCTCCTCAAGAGCGGAGCGATAGAAATCCTGGACTTGTTTGCGATTCCCCTCGGTGAACGCGATGTGTAATGGCACGGGCTTCTCGGAAGTTTGGAACAGCCAAAGCGATGGCTTTCCCACAGGGCCGAAGCCGATGCCGTGCTCCCCTTCTATAACGATGCCAACCCCAAGCGGCACTAGGGACTTTAGAAAGAACGCTTTGCTAGCTGCGTAGTCGCTTACGCCGAATCCAACGTGATCGAACATCGAATACTCCAAGTAGGTAGGGTCGGTGAAACGCCAGATGGAATGTACACCGCAAAACTTGCGGCATAAAAACGGCGCCGCGGCATAAGTTGGGCATAAAAATTCCTAAGAACTTACATCAATCATGAGCTTACATAAGTAGTACTTTAAAAAGCAACGGTCACAACGAATCCATGAAACCCGGCGCTGCTTTTAACTGGCCTACGTGTCTTTTAAGTCATGTTTACGCATGCTTTATCTGTGGTCGCTAAAACCTCAGCAGCGAATCAAAGCTACCTGTGTGGGGTCAAGTTTACGTCCGCTGTCATGGCCACAATGACACGAAAACGCATCCGCGCGATTGGGGGGGTACAGCCTCTTGGCTAGATGCTTTGGCGGCTTAACTTTCGGGATCAATTTACTATTAATTCAGTAGCTTTTTTCACCCGTATTTATTGGCCAAGAGCCATTTTTGGCACCTGAAATTAGCTGTTTTCAAGCTTAAAACGATTCCATCACCTGTTTTGAACGCTTTTTTGATTCAAAAACTGTGCTTTAAGCCGTTTTTACCTGTTATTTGGGCTCCAGCCCAATTAATACGGGCGCAAACAGCTCATAAAATAATAGCATCGTTTTTTGGGGTTCTAAACCTCTCACCCACCGCTGCAGCGGCTCTAATCTGTATTGCCCACGAGGTCAACCGCCGTAAACACACTACGCGGATCAGCACGTTATCTGCCAAACGGGCCAGACAGTAAAAAGCTTTGGCTGCGGTACCAACGGTGTGCAGGCGCAAAAGCCGCGTGCGTACCTGTCTCCAGATTAAGGCGCGAGTACCCACCCTGACGGGCGACTGAGATGATGTGCTTAAACACTGCGCGGCCTGTGCCTTGGCCGCGTGCTGCTGTTGGGGTGCGCATGGACCAGATTTCACCCTGCTTGGGCGACAACTTTTTTCACGCGCCGCAACTCAGCAAAATATCTTCATCCCAAACCGTTAAAAAGGTGATGTCAGGTACGCGCAGTTTGGTGATGTCCCATACCATCAACTGCTCACGTGGCGACAGCTCGTGCATGTTGGCGAGGTGTTCCTCCAGCAGTCTGTGGACTTGTGGATGGGAAAGGCCGTCAATCCTGATGTGCGTGAAAGATCGTTGTGCAAGTTAGCTTTTGCAATCGTACCGTGCGTTACTCACCGGACAATTGCTATTAATAAAGGAGCTGCTTGCGCCCGTATTGATTGGGACGAGGAAATATTATGTCTTACAACGCAAGCGAATATCACTTTGCCTGATACCTTTTATAGACCACATAGCTTTGTAGCCCAATCAATACAGGCGCAAGCAGCTATTATTTTTGATATTTGCAGAATTTCTGATCAACAGGTCTATTTGGCAGAGGCGTGTTCGCACCGCTTTCATTCCATACTAAATCGGGCTCTCCCGCGCAAAGCTTGGCTCGCGCCGCCCCCGCAATGATGCAATGCCCTCTTGTACATCAGGCCCTGAAAATCCCATGAATTCAAGAGCCAAAGACGCATCGAAAGTTGGCCCTGCCAGGCGCAGCCAGTTGTTCAACGCGTATTTGGTCCAGCGGATGGCTGTTGGTGAGCCCTTGGCCAGGCGCTCGGCCACTTCAAATGCTTTGGGCAGCAGGTCGGGTTCATCAACCGTGAGCGACACCAGCCCAATGCGCTCGGCCTCCTCGCCCGACACCGCTTCACACAGCAGCAAATAATATTTGGCCTTGGCCATGCCGCACAGCAGCGGCCAAACGATGGCGGCGTGGTCGCCAGCAGCCACGCCCAGGCGGGTGTGGCCGTCGATGATGCGGGCCGTTTTTGCAGCAATCGAAATGTCAGCCAGCAAGCCCGCCACCAGCCCGGCGCCGACTGCCGGGCCGTGCATGGCCGACACGATGGGCTTGCCGCAATTGATGATGTTGTAAACCAGGTCGCGCGCTTCCTTCCACACCCGGGCGCGCACGTTGAAGTCGTTGGCCATGGCTTCCACCAGACTCAAGTCACCCCCGGCTGAAAAGCCCTTGCCCTCACCGCGAATCAGCGCCACGCGGGTGTCGGGGTCTTTGTCGATGTCTTGCCAAATGGTGAACAGCTCACGGTGCATGTTGTGGTCGGCCGTTGAGAGCTTTTTGTTGTCGCTTTGCGCGGCGCCCATCACGATTTCCAAAATGCCGTGGTCGTGCATTTTCAGGGTCAGCGATTGGTAGTGGCCGTAAAGGGCCTGGTTCAACGTGGCGGCGTGCATGGGCTGGACTTTCAAGGATGGCATTGGCAATACAAAAGCATTCATCATAGGCAGCAGGCCGGGTTTTACACTAGCCACACCCGTAAGCCACCGCGTTAGTATTTATACATATTTGTTTGCTTTGAACCCTCTCTACCTGGAGCACCCTCATGTCATCACGCCGCTTACTTCTTACCCGCAGTGCCGCCGTTATTGGTGCGGCATCAACCGGATTGCTGTTGCCAGAATTTGCTCGTGCGCAAACCGGCAAAGTTCGAGTGGGCTTGATGCTGCCCTATACCGGCACGTTTGCGCAATTGGGTGTAGCTATTGAAAACGGCTTTCGCATGGCGCTGAATGAGCAAGGTGGCAAATTGGGTGGCCGTGAAGTTGAGTTTTTCAAAGTCGATGATGAATCAGACCCGTCAAAAGGCATTGAAAACGCCAACAAACTGGTACTGCGCGACAAGGTGGATGTCATTGTGGGCACCGTGCATTCAGGCGTGCAAATGGGCATTCAGAAAGTGGCGCGCGATACGGGCGTTTTGAGTTTGATTCCGAATGCGGGCGTACATGCGGCGACTCGCGGCTTGTGCGCGCCCAATGTGTTTCGCACATCGTTCGCCAACTCACAACCCACGCGGGCGCTTGGTAAGGTCATGGTTGACAAGGGCCACAAAAAGGCCGTGTGGATCACCTGGAAATACGCCGCGGGCGATGAGGCCTTTGAAGGTTTTAAAGAAGGCTATCTGGCTGCTGGCGGCACCATCATCAAAGAGCTTGGCCTGCCGTTCCCGCAGGTCGAATTTCAAGCCTTGCTGACCGAGATTGCCGCCTTAAAACCCGATGCAGTGGCTTGCTTTTGGGCAGGCGGAGGCGCAGCCAAGTTTATTCGAGACTACGCGGCTGCTGGCCTGAAGGACAAAATTCCGTTGTACGGCTCTGGCTTTTTAACTGAAGGTGTGCTGGACGCTGCCGGCCCAGCGGCTGAAGGCATCATCACGACCATGCATTACAGCGATTCGCTGGACACGCCGCGTAACCAGAAATTTCGCCTGGAATACGCAAAAGCTTTCCGCAGCCAGCCCGACGTGTATGCGGTGCAGGGCTACGACACCGGCTTGCTCTTAATGCAAGGCGCGAATGCGGTCAAAGGTGACTTGAGTAGCAAGCCGGCTTTGTACAAAGCTATGCGAGGCGCCACCATTGACAGCCCACGCGGCAGGTGGACCATGAGCCCGTCTCAAAATCCGATTCAGGACATATACGTGCGCCGTGTGGAAAATAAAGAGAACAAGGTGATTGGTGTGGCAGCAAAAGCGCTTGCTGACAGCGGAGCTGGCTGCAAGATGGCCTAAACCTTTTAACAGGCGAAAAAGGGAGGCTTGAAGGCCTCCCCTTTTTTTGCCTTCTGTTTTTCTCATTTATTTTTGCGCTGGTCTTTGCGACATACTCAAACCTACCTATGTTCCTCACCACTTACCTGCTCTACCTGGCCGCCGTCGCACTGCTGGTGCTTTCCCCGGGCCCCACCATGCTGTTGTGCATCACCACCGCGATTAACCACGGCCCGCGCAAAGCGATGCTGTCTGCTAGCGGCAGCGTGACGGCCGTGCTGGGCGTGATGGTGTTGTCAGCGCTTGGCCTCGGCGCATTGCTGGCTGCATCTGATGTGGCGTTTGCCATCGCCAAACTGCTAGGAGCAAGCTATTTAATCGCGCTTGGCATCAAGACTTTTCGCAGTCACGGTACGCTGCTGATCCCTGATGCTGATGCTGGCGCGGTTACCGATACGAGCCGTGCGATTTACTTGCGTGGTTTTTGGGTGGGTGCAAGCAACCCCAAAGCTTTGTTGTTTTTTGCGGCCTTTTTTCCGCAGTTTCTGAACCCGGCCCTGCCTTTTGCCCCACAGTTCGCTATTCTTGCTCTGACCTTTGTCGCAGTTGAAATGACCGTGCTCACCATTTGCGTTTTGGGCGTGTCACGCATCGCGCCGTTGCTGCGCCAAAGCGGCCCGATGCGTTGGGTGAACCGTGTTTGTGGCGGTTTGTTTACGCTTATGGGTTTAGCCCTTCTCTTTACCCGACGCCAAGCTTGATTCGTTGGCCATGGATTTAGGCACCTTTCTCATCCAGCTGCTCAACAGCGTGCAGTACGGTTTACTGCTGTTCATGCTGGCTGCGGGGTTGACGTTGATTTTCGGCATCATGGGCGTGGTGAATTTGGCGCATGGTAGTTTTTATATGTTGGGTGCTTATCTGGCTTGGTCGCTCAGCACCGCGTTTGGCAGCTTGACGTTGGCGATTGTGGTGGGCGCTGTGATGGCGGTTGTTTTCGGCCTGGCGCTTGAATGGCTGCTGTTCAGGCACTTTTACAAGCGTGATCACCTTGACCAGGTGTTGCTGACGTTTGGCTTGATTTATATTTTTGAAGAGCTGCGCTCGATAGTTTGGGGCGATGATGTTCATGGCGTGACGATTCCCGCATTGCTCAGCGCGTCGATTCCGCTGACTGAAAATTTGTCTTACCCGGTGTACCGCCTGTTCATGTCGGGCGTTTGTATTGCGCTGGCTATTGGCTTGTATTTGCTGATTTCAAAAACCCGCATGGGCATGAAAATTCGGGCAGGCGCGTTCAACCGCGACATGGCAGAGTCGCTGGGCATCAACATCAAGCTGATTCACGCAACGGTGTTTGCTCTCGGTGTAGGCCTGGCGGCGGTAGCGGGCATGATTGCTGCGCCCGTTGCCAGCGTGTACCCCAACATGGGCTCGCAAGTGCTCATCATGTGCTTTGTGGTGGTGGTAATAGGCGGCATTGGTTCGGTGCGCGGCGCATTGATTGCAGCGTTACTGGTCGGTTTGGTAGATACCTTTGGCAAGGTGCTGCTGCCGTCCATGGCAGGCATGCTGGTTTACATGCTGATGGCGGCTGTGTTGTTGTTCAAGCCTGAAGGGCTTTTCAAACAATGACTGACTGGCCCCCACGCTTGTCACTTCGTGTGCCTTCGGCGATACGCTGCCCCTTTCAACTTGTGTTGGGGCTAATTCTTCTAGCGGCGGTCCGTCGAAAAATCGCTGTGCCTTGCATGCAAGGTATTTCATGATTCAAGCCAACCTAGAAGTCTTACCGACAAGCGTCAAGTTGGTGCTGGGCATGGGCTTGGTCGCCCTGCTCGCATTCCCTTTTGTCGGCACGCCGTTCTACACCGAAATGGTCACACGCATGATGATCATGGCAATCTTTGCCATGTCTCTTGACTTGCTCCAAGGCGTTACGGGGCTGGTGTCGCTGGGCCACGCGGCGTACTTTGGCCTGGCGGGTTATGCACTGGCTTTTTTAACCCCGCAAGGTGCAGCAGTCAGCCTGTGGTGGACACTGCCCGTGGCGGTTTTGGCATCGGGCGCAGCTGCCTTGGTCATCGGCTTTTTTGTGGTGCGCACCCACGGCATTTACTTCATCATGGTCACCATGGCGTTTGCGCAAATGGTGTTTTATCTGTTTTTTGACAACAAGGCACTTGGCGGCTCTGACGGCGTTTACATCAACTTCAAACCCAGCGCTGCGCTGTGGGGCTGGGTACCTTTTGAGCTGGACAACAAGCGCTCGATGTATTACGTGACCCTTGCCGCGTTGCTGGTGGTCTATGGGTTTTTAAGGCGGCTGCTGTTCAGCCCGTTTGGCCGCACGCTGAGCGGCATCCGCGTGAACGAGCACCGCATGCGCGCGATGGGCTACGGCGTATTTGGCTACAAGCTGGCGGCGTTCACAGTGGCCGGCGCACTGGCGGGGTTGGCTGGCTATTTGTGGGGCGCGCAGTCGGGTTACATCAACCCCGAACTGATGGGTTTTCACATGAGCGCGCACGCCATCATGATGGTGATTTTGGGCGGTATGGGCAACTTTGCGGGCGCGATGGTGGGCGCGTTTGCGTTTGAGTATTTGCTGCACGTGTTTAAAGATTTACCGCAGGTCGGCAGCGTGAATTTGGGCAAACACTGGCAGTTGTGGATGGGCCTTTTCATCGTGTTGCTGGTGACGTTTGCGCCACGCGGCATTTTGGGATTGGTTGAAAAGTTTTTAAAGCGCAAAGGCACTGCAAATGAGTGAAGTTCTGCGCGGAGACGGGCCGCCCCTCGCCGGGCATGCCCCTTTGCGTGATGAAAGGGGCAGCACAACACTGCGTGTTCGCGAAGCGACCAGCGTCGGGGCACTACTTTTATCTGCGAAGAACCTCTCAAAACGCTTCGGTGGTTTGGCTGCTGTCGACAACGTGTCGATTGACCTCTACTGCAACCACATTCACGCAGTGATTGGCCCCAACGGCGCAGGCAAATCAACGCTGACCAATCTGCTGTCGGGTGACTTGCCGCCAACTGCCGGGAGCGTTGCGCTGGGCAACACAGACATCACTGGCTGGACGCCTGAGAAAATCTCGCGCCAGGGCTTGGGCCGCAGCTACCAGAAGACCAATATCTTTTTGCCCTTCACGGTATGGGACAACGTGCATCTGGCTGCGCAGTCACGCGACCCTCAAGCACACAAGTGGTTGTCAAACGCTTCTAATTTCATAGCTGCTCGCGCCCGTATTGAAAAGGCCATCGAGCTATCTGGCTTAAAAAATCGGGTTAAAAGCATCGCAGGAACCATCAGCCACGGTGAACAACGCCAATTGGAAATCGCCATGACTCTGGCAACCGAGCCAAAAGTGATTTTGCTGGACGAACCGCTGGCCGGCATGGGCGCGGTGGAGGCTGAACGTATGGTGGCGCTGTTGCTGGCAATTAAAAAAGACCACGGTGTTTTGCTGGTCGAGCACGACATGGACGCTGTGTTTGCGCTGGCCGACAAACTGACCGTCATGGTCAACGGCCAGGTGATTGCCACTGGAACGCCGGCTGAAATTCGTGCGGACGCAACCGTGCAAGCCGCGTATTTGGGAGAGGAATGATGCCCCCACGGTCGTTCGCTTCGCGTAACTTCCTGCACCTTGCAGGCCGCCGTTCGCCAGAGGCTTTGCTTCTGTCGCCTGTCCAAACCTGCTCAAGCAGGTTTGGAGCCGCAGGCTCCAGCCTAGAGTGGGCCGCTGCGCCTGCAGCCTGGCAAAGCCAGTTCAGCGGCCCCTGCTTGAATGGAAACCGACACTCGATATGACTGCCTTGCTCATCAATGCCCAAGGCCTACAAACCTACTACGGCGCCAGCCACATTCTGCGCGGCGTTAGCTTGACCGTGGCGCGCGGCGAAACCCTTGGCTTGATGGGTCGTAACGGCATGGGCAAAAGCACGCTGCTCAAAAGCATCATGGGCTTGGTCAAACCACGCGGCGGCTCGGTTGAGATTGCAGGCAAGGCCATGACCGGCCGCGCGCCGTATGAAATTGCACAAATGGGCATTGCCTACGTGCCCGAGGGGCGGGGAATTTTCGGCAACCTGAATGTGACTGAGAATTTGAAGATGGCCGCGCGGGCGGGCACGCGCAGCCAACGCGACTGGACCTACGACCGCGTGCTGGACACCTTCCCCAGACTAAAAGAACGCCTGAACCACGGCGGCCAGCAACTAAGCGGTGGCGAGCAGCAAATGCTGACCATTGGCCGCGCGCTGATGACCAACCCCGATGTGCTGATACTCGACGAAGCCACCGAAGGCCTGGCCCCGCTGATTGCACGCGATATCTGGCGTATTTGCGCGTTGATTCGAGAGACAGGTATCAGCAGCGTCATCGTTGATAAAAACCACAAACACGTCACGCAAGTCACTGATCGCAATGTGATTTTGGTCAAGGGTGAAGTCGTGTTTGAAGGCACTTCCGCCGCGCTGAATGCCAATCCGCAGCTACTGCAGCAGTACCTGGGGGTGTAGTGTTTTTTTAATTGCTGGCCGCAGCTGGTTGAACCGCCGCGGTAGAGCCCAGCAAAGACCGGCGCAGGTCGGGACGTTTCGTTCCTTCGTCCAGCCAGATAGCGAAAAATGCATCGCCGAATGCTGGGTCATTGATTTCTGATATCAGCCGCCCATTCAGAAAAAATCGGGTGCCCACTTTGGGTACATAAACGCCTGTCAGTCTGTCGCCTGAGACCACGCTGGGAAACGCCTTTTGCATTTCAGTGGTCCAGCTTTTGACCTGCGCATCCGTCAAACGCCGCAAACGCGCCATTTCAACCAATGAAACATTGATGATTTCTTCAGCTTTGACTGCAACGTTGTACTCAATCTCCAGCGCAAACAAGCTTTTGGCCAGAAAGGGATTTGCCGCTGGGCCCGCCATCCACAAAATTGCGTCGTAGGCCTTGAAACCGAAAAATCGAAGAGCGCCCATTCCCGAGAATTGCCATGGCGAAGCAGCCTGGCTGAATGCGACCAGTTCTGGCGGCGTAGAGCGCACAGCGCGCGTTACAGACTGCGCGGCTACGCTGTTTACGGTAAACCACCCCCACAGACCCAGCCCCTGCGTACACACCTGGCGGCGGTTGAAATGGCTTACATGTGAATTTTTGGACGTCATGTTGGTGCTTGGTTGTCAGTTTTGATACCGATTTGTATATTAAATTACTGTACAGTAATAGTTTGGCCGAATCCAGCTGAATGGTCAACCACCAAACACTCGCCGGCTACAGCAAAGGCCGTAACTCTCGCGCCGCATCCTGCAAAAGCGGCAATAAGTCACGCTGCATGACTTCGATCTTTAATCGCTCAGCCGTGGTGACTACGTTCAGCGCTGCTACTGCCGCACCGCGCATGTTGCGTAGCGGTACCGCCAGCGCAAACACGCCCAATTCGTGCTCTTGGCTGGCCACGCACCAGTCTTGCGTTCTGGCGGCACTGACCAGCAACTTGAGCGTTTTGGCATCCAGCACGGTATGCGCCGTCAGACGTGGCAACGCCCTGCCCTTCATCCACTGTGCAAAATCAGTTCGGCTTTGGCAAGCCAAAAGCATGCGCCCGGTAGAGGTTGCATGGGCTGGCAAGCGGGCACCCAAATGCAAACCGTACGCCAGAATTTTTGCAGTACCTTGCACACTCAGGGCAGCAAGGCCAACACCGCGCGCCACGATCACCACCTGGTCCCCATCCAGCACCACGCCTGAAAACGATTGCTGCGTTTGCGCCGCCAGCCGATTCAGCGTGGGTTGCAGCACACGCGGCAACCTGCTTGACGCAAGGTAGCTGCCAGAAAACCTCAGCACCTTGGGCGACAACCAGTAGTAGCCATCCTCGCTTTCCAAGTACCCGAGGTGCGCCAGCGTCAGCAAATGCCGCCGCGCCGCCGCCCGCGTGATGCCCGCACGCTGCGCGGCCAGAGTGGCGTTCAGGCGCTGGCGCTCGGTGTCAAAACTCTCCAGCACCGCCATACCCTTGGCCATGCCTGCAATGAAATCTGCTTTTTCAATGGCCATAGCTCCTCCCCACCTGCAGGTTGATTACGCGATTGCGCGATGATCGCGCAATGATCCTGATCATCGCACAGCCTGTTAAAAATTCCTTGGCAAGCCCAAGCCCTGAAAGTTACTCTGTAGGCATCTATCGGAGACATCCATGCGAACCCAAATTGCCATCATTGGCGCTGGCCCGGCTGGCTTGTTGTTAGGCGCGCTGCTGCACAAAGCAGGCATTGACAACGTGATCATTGAGCGCCAGAGCGGCGACTATGTTTTGCAGCGCATTCGCGCAGGCATTCTTGAACAAGGCACGGTTGATATGCTGCACAGCGTTGGCGCAGGCGCGCGTTTGCTTTCTGAAGGCATCGTGCACCATGCGATTGAGTTGGTGTTTAAAAACGCCCGGCACAGCATCGACGTTACCGGCCTGACGGGGGGCAAAGTCGTCACCGCTTACGGCCAAACTGAAGTCACGCATGACCTGATGGCCGCCAGAGCCGCGTTTGGTTTGACCACGGTGTACAGCGCCAGCGGCGTAGAGGTGGTTGACTTCAACTCAGACACGCCCAAAGTGCGTTACGTCAAAGACGGGCAGCACCACGAATTGACTTGCGACTTCATTGCGGGTTGCGACGGCTTTCACGGTGTATGCCGCGCCAGCGTTCCTAAAACCGCAATTCAGGAGTTTGAGCGCGTCTACCCGTTTGGCTGGCTGGGCGTGTTGGCCGATGTGCCGCCCGTGTCAGCCCACGCGATTGTGTATGGCAACAGCGCGCGCGGCTTTTCGCTGTGCTCCATGCGCAGCATGACGCGCAGCCGCTACTACATTCAGTGCCCCATGACGGATAACGTTGAGCAGTGGAGCGACGCCGCCTTTTGGGACGAGCTGCGCGCCCGGCTTGACCCGGAACTGGCTGAGCGCATCACCACTGGCCCATCCATTGAAAAAAGCATTGCCCCGCTGCGCAGCTTTGTAGCCGAACCCATGCGCTTTGGCCGCTTGTTTTTGGCCGGCGATGCCGCCCACATCGTGCCGCCCACTGGAGCCAAAGGTTTAAATCTTGCGGCGTCTGACGTGAAGTATTTGTCAGACGCGTTCATCGATTTTTATCATGCAAAGTCGAGCGCAGGCATTAATGGGTATTCTCAGCGCGCCCTTAGCCGGGTTTGGAAAGCGGAGCGGTTTTCATGGTCACTGACCAGCTTGATGCACCGCTTCCCTGACACCGATGCATTTGGCCAGAAAATGCAGGAAGCCGAGCTGGACTACCTGGTGCGGTCAACTGCAGCATCTACTGCGCTGGCTGAAAATTATGTGGGTTTGCCGCTGTAAACCGTCAAAAAAGGCAAAATAGTGATGTTTTAGGTCTCTAGCGCAATAAATATGGGCGCTAGCAGCTACTATAATAATAGCAATGACCGCACTTAAAACTTCAGCTCTCAATCCCCTCAAAGGCACACGCATCGTCAGCCTCGCGCTGAATTTGCCCGGCCCAGCTGCTTTGATGCGCTGCCAGCAATTGGGCGCAATCTGCACCAAGTTTGAACCGCCCTCGGGCGACCCGATGCGGCACTACAATCCGGCGGCATACGCTGCGCTGCATGCGGGCATTACCAGCCGCACGGCTGACCTCAAAAGCCAAGCCGGCCAAAACGTACTGCACAACGCGCTTGGCAAAGCCGATGTGCTGCTGACGTCATTTCGCCCATCAGCACTGCGCAAATTCGGTTTGGGTTTTAAAGAGCTGCACAAGAAGCACCCGCAGCTGTGCCAGGTGGCCATCGTTGGCAGCCGGGGCGCACGCGCAGAAGAGCCAGGCCATGACCTGACTTACCTTGCAGAACAGGGCTTGGTTACGGGCCTGGACTTGCCGCCCACTCTGTACGCCGACATGGGCGGCTCCATCATGGCAAGTGAAGCCGTGTTGGCGGTACTGATGCAGCGCACGAAAAAATCCAAAGGTGTCTTCGCCGAAGTTGCGCTGAGCGAAGCGGCTGCCTACCTTGCGCTGCCCCGGTGCTGGGGTTTGACTTTGCCAGGCGCTGCAGTCGGTGGCGGCCATGCAGGCTACCAAATCTACGCCTGTAACGATGGCCGCGTGGCTGTTGCGGCACTGGAGCCCCACTTTGCTGCACGCCTTTGCGCGGCAGCCAGCATTGCTTTGACCGACCCAAGCGATATGTTTAGTTCAACCACGCAAAAACTGCTGGGCAAGTTTTTCAAACACCAAACATGCGCAGCGTTAGCGCGGTTGGCATTAGAGCAAGACGTGCCGCTGCACCCACTCAAAAACCTGCCGTAATGATAAATTTTTAATAGATAGTGCCTGTAGCACAATGAATACGGGCGCAAGCAGCTATTTAAATAATAGTTAATTTAGTGCGTACCTGCACTTCCTGCAGCTCTTCGAAGCGTACGCTACAGTGGTTTTTCGTATTTTTTTGATGCGTATTATTTGATACGTACCTTTTTATGACGACTAAACCACCATGACCACCATGACCAATCTGTCAACATTTCCCATCACCCAAAAGTGGCCCGCAGAGCACCCCGAACGCCTGCAGCTGTATTCGCTGCCCACACCCAATGGTGTCAAGGTATCCATCATGCTCGAAGAGATTGGCCTGCCCTACGAAGCGCACCTGATCGACTTCGGTAAAAACGATCAGCTCACGCCGGAGTTCATCGCGCTGAGCCCCAACAACAAAATTCCTGCCATTCTTGATCCTGACGGCCCTGGTGGCAGGCCATTTGCGCTTTTTGAATCGGGCGCGATCCTGGTCTATTTGGCTGAAAAATCCGGCCAGTTCCTGCCGCGAGATGCAGCAGCGCGTTACGAAACACTTCAGTGGGTGATGTGGCAAATGGGCGGTGTGGGGCCGATGTTTGGGCAGCTGGGGTTTTTTCATAAATTTGCGGGAAAAGAATACGAGGACAAACGCCCGCGTGACCGCTACGTCGCTGAATCAAAACGCTTGCTCGGCGTGCTGGACAAACGCCTTGAACGCCGCAACTGGATGATGGGGGAAGACTACTCCATCGCCGACATCGCCACCTTCGGCTGGGTCCGCAATCTGGTGGGTTTTTATGAGGCTGGTGATCTGGTCGGGTTTTCAGACTTTAAAAATGTGCAGCGCGGGCTTGACGCATTCGCAGCGCGACCAGCGGTGGCAAAAGGTCTTGCCGTCCCAGCGCGCAAGTAAACATGTCGGCTCACATTTTCAGCGCCATGAATAGGCCAAAATGGATGCGCAATGCTGAACAGCACACCAATAGCAACAAACAACGATAACAACAGGAAACGACACCATGGGCGCGCAATGGAAAGCAAAGGGCAAAGAGCTGGCAGCAAATGCCCGGGGACGTATTTTTGGCAAGCTGGCCAAAGAAATCATGGTGGCAGCGCGCGCTGGAGCTGACCCGGCATCAAACGCCAAGCTGCGTCTGGTGGTGGAGCAAGCGCGCAAGGTCAGCATGCCCAAAGACACGCTGGACCGCGCGATTAAAAAAGGCTCGGGCACCGGCACCGATGCGGTGCATTTCGAGCACGTCATTTACGAAGGTTTTGCGCCGCACCGCGTGCCGCTGATGGTCGAATGCCTGACCGACAACTTAAACCGCACCGCATCGGAAGTGCGCGTGTTGTTCAGAAAAGGTCAATTGGGCACATCGGGCTCGGTGTCATGGGACTTCGACCACGTCGGCATGATTGAAGCCGAGCCAACTTCATCGGGGGCCGATGCCGAGACAGCAGCCATCGAAGCGGGCGCGCAGGATTTTGAAGCCGATGAAGAAGCTGGCCACACCCTGTTTTTAACCGCTCACGCCGACCTTGACCTGGTCAGCCGCGCCCTGCCCGCCCACGGCTTTACCGTGCTGTCGGCCAAGCTGGGCTACAAAGCCAAAAACCCGATCGACCCGGCGAGCTTAAGCGCAGCCGACATGCAGGAAGTGGAAGCGTT
>ENA-OBIT01000452-OBIT01000452.1-metagenomes-genome-assembly--contig:-NODE-452-length-17947-cov-11.7982_pt1 | contig 17947 bp, 17 predicted proteins | sample MGYA00153386_OBIT01 | MGnify analysis MGYA00153386
ACTGCCGTGTCCCTACGGGGAAGCTAAAATTGATCGGAAAAATTCACCCAACTAAATGAATAACAGAATATCAACGGGCTATTTTTTAGCAGTAATTGCCACTGTCATCTGGGCTGGCAATTTCATCGTTGCTAGAGCTTTGAATCAGGAGATTTTGCCGATCGATCGGTCTGGCATTCTGGCGATGGGCGATTGCGGTGGTAACATTAGCACCATTCGCCCTGCGATCGACAGTTGAAGATTGGAAATTAGTACATTGGCGATCGTCTGTGGGATTATCATTACTAACCGCAAATAGCCAAGGATTCTATCAATTTTTTTCTCTCATCAAACTGTGGCAAGTTCTGTCAAAAGTCTTATGCTAGGATTCGGTGAAAGCTGCCTAACAATAACAGAGATAGCCGCACTGATTTTCCGTACTTATTAGTTTACGAACCAGGGCATATTATAACTAGCCTTGATTATCAGATTATTTTGGCAAAGGTTCCAATATTTTCTCAGAATGACTAGCAGTAACTGCCATAAATAAAGCTTCATAATGATTCAAAGCTTCTTCAATTCCGTAATTCTCAACAGCATACTTTCTGCCTTGCTCGCCCAACGCATCAACCTTAGCAGGATGCAAGTACAAATCCTCAACCCCATCTGCTAAAGCTTGCGGATCTTCCGGCGGTACTACTACACCGCCACCGCTTTGTTGCACTGCTTTATGAGCAGTACCAGTTTCAGGAACCGAAGCCAAAATAGCCCGACCACTGGCCAAAAGTACCTGAATTTTTGAAGGCATATTAAAGTTAGTAACGCGCAGTTTTTGCACGACTAAACTAACATCCGCAGCAGCTAACATTTCGGGCAATTTTTCTCGCGGTTCAAATTCCAGTAGCATTACATTAGTAGCTTTGTAAGTTTCGCAATCTTTTTGTAAGCGCGTGAGTGCTGTTGATTCCCCCACAATTACAAAAGCGATTTCGGGTATGTGTTTCAAACGAGCCGCTGCTTGAACAACTGTTTGCAAACCCTGAGTGAGGGCAATATTGCCTGCGTAGAGAACGACAAATTTGCCGTTGAGTTTGTGAGTTTCGCGAAAGGAATTATTTTGTTTGGGTAAAGGGCGAATGAAATTGACATCGACCCAATTGGGAACGCAAACTATTTTTTCGGGGGGTACTCCCTGAGAGTGCAATTTGGTGACAAAACCGCTGTCGATGACGCTGACTCGGCTGGCTGTGCTGTAGGCAAATTTTTCTAAGGCGTCAGCAATCCGAATTAGCACTCCGTTTTTTTTGACTAGGCCGACGCGCACGGCTGCTTCTGAGACGATATCCTGAACGTTGAGGACGATCGGGCAACCGCGAATCCATCCGTAGAAAGCCACTGGGACGCAAATCGGTAAAGGGGGCATTGTCGAGAAAATTACATCAGGACGCCAGCCGCTGAAGGCTTGGACGGCGCTGGAGGCGACAAAACTGCCATCTAGCAGCAGTCGGTCTAGCAATGTAGGGTGGGGGCCGTTTACGCGCAGATAGCTGCGCTGAATTGTGACCCCGTTGTGTTCTTCGGTGAGGTAGAATTTGCCCCGATATTCTGGATAAATCCGGCGCTGGGGATAGTTGGGCATTCCTGTGACGACTCGGACTTGATGCCCGCGCTTGACTAGGCCTTGCGCTAGTTCTGTCATCAGGGGGGCAATGCCGATCGGCTCTGGATAGTAGTTATAGGAATAAATTAGAATACGCATCATATTTAGAAGAAAAGCAAATTGTCCTGCCGCCACACACTTCGAGCCGGCACCCGTTGAATTACAGAGGATATGGTTCAATTTCCGGTAGCTCTGGCAGGGGCGACGCTGGGACTTTCCACTCCTTGCAAAAAAAGCCGCTAGGGTCTCTAGCGGGCATCACGCCCTCATGTAAGGTTTTTGCGCATTAGCAGGCAGTTACGATGATCGTCGGCACGGATATAACGAAGCTCGTCTGTCAGCTTGTACATGAACACCAGTCCCCTTTCTCCTTCTCTGTCCAAGGGATCGCGTTGCTCTTTCATGATCGAGTGCAGCTTTGCTTCGAGGTTGAAGGGTTGACCCCTGTCCCAAATCCGAATTTCTAAGTAATCGGCAAACACTTTTACCTCAATGTCGATCGGAGTCGCGATAGGCAAGTTGTGGTGAGCGTGGCGGACAGCGTTGGTAAAACCTTCGTTGACGATCAGCCGACACTGCCACCCGAAATCCACAGGCAGCATCGGCAAGACAATATTCTCCAACCATTCCAAAACGGATGTTAAAGCCTTCAGGTCTGTTTCTACCTGAAGGTGCGACTCGCCTTTTGGTTGCTTATCTTTCATCTTTCTTCCCCTTGGTCGATTCCCACCACCGCTGCACTGGGCGCCGGAGGGAGAGGAAAAGGAGGGCAAGGTCTTGGCAACATATTAGTTAAGTCAAGCTTGAGTTGAAGAAGCCAGTTTTGCCTCAAGGTGAGCATTCCTTTCGCACCATTTACTCGCACAGAAAATGAGAGACTTCCGATACTGTAACCTTCCTCGGTAGAGCGTTTAGAAAGGGAACATTCCCGATTCTGCTTGCGAGGAGTGATTTGAGCTTGAGCTTCGACTGTGTTAGCGGTCGATACTTTTCTAAATACACGTGAGTTCCTGCGATCGAGAGAAAACTATGCTGGCGTTATTCGAGTACAACCTCGAAGGAGCAAATTGCTAATTAATGCTCTGATTAGAGAGCTAGCAACTAGCGGCGCATTTTCTGTGTAAATTTTAACACCTAATGCTAGCGTAGCTATCGCGAACGATCGCCTGCACGGACGGACGTATCGAGTTCGAGTTCCCATCACCCGTCGGCAACAGTACCTGAAAGTTCAGCGGTTAGTCGTTGAAGGTTCCTACACAGCGCCACTATTTTTGTTAAACAGGACTGTTACAGTTTTAACAATTAGTTTCAGGTCATAGATCAGGCTCCAGTCTTGTTGGTATTTTAAATCTAAACGGATGACATCTTCAAAATCGCGGACTTGAGAGCGACCGTTGACTTGCCATTCGCCCGTCATCCCTGGTTTGACATCCAAACGCTGCCACTGAGGCACTTCGTAACGCTCAACTTCGTCTGGCGTAGGTGGTCTGGTGCCGACTAGACTCATTTCGCCTTTGAGTACGTTCCAAAACTGCGGCAGTTCGTCGAGACTGGTTTTGCGCAAGATGCGCCCGACTTTAGTAATCCGGGGGTCGTTGTCATTTTTGAAAAATGCGCCAGAAGCTTGGTTTTTGATTTGGGCTTTCATGGCTTCGGCGTTGGTACACATTGATCGAAATTTCCAAATCTGAAACTTTCTCCCCATCCAGCCGCAGCGGGTTTGCGCAAAAAATATTGGGCCTGGATCGTTGATCGTGATGGCTGCTGCTATGGGTACGAGCAAAACTCCTGTAATTACCAAACCGACTATTGCCCCAACGATGTCTATCAGCCGTTTCACGAACGATCGTACTGAGGGATGGGTCATCGGTAGCTGATTGTCCGATCGGTTGGTCTCTGTGGGAGTTGAGGTTGCAGACGGCTGCTCGATCGTCAGCACTTGATCTAGGCTGGTGAGAGCAAATACTGCCATCACCTGCGGCTTGAGGCTTCGGAGCACCAAGTCACTGCCGCGCTGTTTGGCAAATTTGAGATTGCTGACTAAAGCACCGATCCCGCTACTGTCGATGAATGTCGTCAGACTGAAGTCTAGGACAATTTTGCTGGGCACAGTGCTGTCAGAGAAAAGTTGCTGGCAGGTTGTCTTGAAGTTTACAGCTTCAAGTACGCTCAAGCGCACGGGTATGTGAACTGAAGGAATCTCGTCCAGGTATGTTACCCGAAAATCTGCCTCTGGGGTTTGGCTGACCATGAAGTCCTGGTTTCAAATTTCAAGCTGATATCTCTAACCTATTCTGTCCTAGCAACTCCAGCTTTACCAAATATTATTGTTAATAAACGCTAGCTTTATACAAACTTTACAAAAACTGCTGAAAATTATGCGCCCCATCGTGACATCACAGGCAAATTTTGACTTGAATCTACTATTCCCAGTTTTGGCGGAAAGATTTTTGAACGTAGTCCCTGCCAAACTATGAATCTTGTCCCTGAGAATTCAGGTGTCTGTCTTGCATAGCAATAGTCACCGTCACCTCATTAACGGTTGACTGTTAACTTAAAAGTCAACCGTTAATCCTTAACTTGAAAACCCCCGTACCAAGCGTCAGGGGATCAGATCAAGAATTGTAGACGTTTTCTGACTGGGAGGTTTCGCGGGTGATGGGTTTGACTTTGGCCTTGGCTTTGGCTGCGTTGCGTTTCAGGGCCTGGAGACGGGCTTCGTATTTAGCGCGCTGCTGTTTTTTGGAGGTTTGCTCGATTAAGGTTTTTAAGGCGCTACCCAGACTTTTATAGGCGTTGGGGAGAGTGTAGCCGAAGCGGGTGGCGAGGGTGAGGGCTTTTTCGTCTGCATCGACTGCTTCTTTTAAGCTTTTCTCTCCGTTGTTTTTTTGGTAAAGCCTCCAGCCGGATACACCGCATAGGGATAGGGCTAGTACCAGCAGCAACCCGTCTTGCACCCAAAGTTCGCCGACAGCGCCACCTAAACCGATCGCCAGGGCCGCCATTTCCCAACCATCTCTGGGGATGGTGTCGTTTTGGATGCGGGCGACTTCGTGCCAAAACAGCAAGTTGCGCTGATCCATTGCTAGCTGTTCCCAGCGGATCAGGTCTATCTGTACTTCTACCTGATCTTTGCCGATTTCTTCGCTGCGGATCAAGGTGGGATTAACTTCTATTGTTTTTTCTACTGTTACCCAACTTTGGAGTTCTGGGGGCAGTATATTTTTCAAGCGCCGGATCTCACTCATCTCGGCTCTTGCTGTGGAGGTTGCATAGGATGTCATAGCTCCGGCCTTAAAATTTTCAAAGGGTTAATATGCTTGTATATTCTGGAGTATAGCAAACCTTTCAGGCCTTCTATTCGAGCACGATCGCGAATATTTCTCCCTGCTTCATTACCCGATCGAGCTTTACTGACAATTTTACTTGCGCTCAAGGCGATCGACACAACGAACTAATGTCTGTGCTTTTGCATTTTACATGAACGGCTGGATTTCTTGTCGCAACTTCAACCAAGCCGCCAAAACCTCTGGTTTAGAAGTTATACCTTTTTGAATCAAAACCACCCCATCTAATACTTGAGCAACCCCGTAAGTTCCCTGCCGCAGAGCTTCGTCCGCAAAACGCACTCCCCCCCTAACTCTACCGCGATCGATCGGCCCTTTTAAATTATTCTCCCGCAACTGCCACAAATCCAGCAATCCATAATCAACATCAACTGTTTTTCCCTTTTCATCTTTCATCTGCATCACTTCTAAGCGAATAATGTTCCGACGCCCGGAGAGATGCGAAACTATATAACCGCTGGTAGAAATGCTCGCATCCTTTGGAATAGAATTAAAAACAGTCTTTAAATCAGCAGCGTGATCCAATTGAGCGCTTAAAGATTGATAAACCCAAGGTTGAATCGAGTAAGGAGAAATAAAATATAAAGCTCGATGCGGATTAGAAGTATAAGTCAGCAGCATTGACAAACCAATACACCCAATCCAGAAACGGTGCAGCCTCGGTTTAAATTTTTCTTGATGTTGCGACCACCACAATATTGTACCGTAAAATAAGCCCGGAATTACAGCTAAGGTGTAGCGAGTATTGATTGAAGTAGCTGACTGATTAACAACTTGCAACAGTAGAACCAACAAAGGAAAAACAGTCATAATCCAGGCACTAGGAGTAATCACAGGTACAAATGCTAGCGGCAACCAATGACCTAAAAGGTATAAAATCCGTCTACCGAAGTTGGTAAGCAATACTTGAATTATGATCTGAGGTTGGCTGATAATCGCCCATAGCAGTTCTAGAGTTGAGGGAGTTTCTGTTTTGACAAATTTCCTAAAATAATTAGCTAAGTACAGTCTAGAACTATCAGTCGAAAACATTGGCATGACTGTATTAGTTATCAGCGCGACGTAGCTAAAGCTGACAGCGCACAAAGCTACACCAGTCCGCGGGTAACGGCGACTGAAAATTAAATATACTCCGATTCCGAATAAAGCAATTCCCGCATCTTCGCGAGTTCCTAATGTTAAGGCTGCGAAAATCCAAAATAACACCCAACGCTGCTTTTCTAATGCTAAAAGTAAGCTAAATACAAATAGAGGAATTTGGCAGTGCTCGTAGAAATTGCCCAGCGTCGGCCCAATCACGCCATTTGCACCGTAATAGCTGGCTGTTATCATTACTGATATCGGAACAGACAGATAGTGTCTTGCTAAAAAATATAAAACTATTCCCGCAGCAGCAATTAAAAATACTTGCAAAACTATCAGGGTAATAGGAGATGGAAATAAAGCATAAATTGGCATCCAAAGTAAAAAATCGATGACAAAGTGTTGCCCTAAGTGGATGTAAGATGGGTATGACAGTTGTCTGTCGAACAAGGATGCACCGGAAGCCGCTGAGGAAAGGGAACTTTGAAATAGTTTGCCGTGCACGCTATTCCAAAATACTTGGTTAAATAAGCCGTGGTCATAGGTAATTAAAAAGCTCTCGTAGTGAATTATACTGAAAGTTAAAACCACTGTAAAAAAAGTTGCTGCTATGATGAGAACTTGACGCAATCCTGTTAGATTTTGCCAGTAGTCTAGAGGTTTAAATTTCATATTTTTTGTGGAATTAGATAATTTTCCTAATTTAACTGAAGTTGTTCTTGAATTCGGAAATAGAAATAAATTTTCCTTGATTTTTTAGCCAATTCAGATATTTTTCTAGTTTGTCAATCATTTTACTACCTGAATCTTTTTTGACGTAACCTGGAAGTTGAAACTGGGAAATATCAGTGAATTCCCAGGGGTGAAAGTAGATATTTAGATACGAGTCTGTTTCTAGGGTGAGCTTAGTTGCTAATTGGATCATTGACAAGGGGAAATTTTTAAAGCTCAACCAAAATAGCGGGAATCTGATCAGAGGAGTCACTGAAATGGGAAGGTTTAGCAGTTTATTCGTATAATATGCAGTTCTGGGTTTAGATAGGTTGTTGTATCTACCAGGGATGTAGGTTGGATTCATGGATGAGTTGTATTCGTAGCCTGCTTTTTCTATTTCTACGTCGTCAACTGGTTGAAGTCTTACCATCCTAAAGCCAGTGACTTTAGTGTTAGTTATGGATTCTAATGTTTCCTTGGATGTTTGTAAATCATCTGAACAAAATTGGGAGTGATAAAAGCCGTGGGAGGCAATTTCATGTTTTTGTGATAGTTGCTTAATTATCTCTCGGTTGTGGAGTGCGAAGTTAGCAGTCACAAAAAATGTAGCCGTAATTTCTAATCTGTGTAAAAGTGAAATGACATTTAACAAGCCTTTTTTAGAGACTTCAAATTTGATGTCATTTTCCAGGGGTTGACCGTATTCTTCGGGAATGTCAAATTCTTCTATATCAAAGCTCAATAAAATGTATTTATTCATAGTTGCCGACGCAATTATTGTACCGAATTTTTAACAAACAGGAAAACATTTTTAGAGAATCTTTAACTATGTTTACTTTAGATTTTTTGTATAAGTGCTGTTCCGAAATTCTGGCAGGAATTTCGCCGATTGTATATCCTTTTTTTTGTGCTAAAAAAAGTAGTTCTGCATCGAAGGAAAATCCAGTGATTGTCTGTCGCTTGAACAGTTCTTGGGCGGCTTCTTTATTAAATCCTTTGAGCCCAGCCTGCATATCTTTATAGGGCAGATTCAGGATTTTCCTGGAAATAAAGTTAAATATTTTGCCAGATATTTTTCTAATTAAGGTAAGATTACGAAAGTTTTCTTTGTCTAGGTTTCTGCAACCAATTACTACATCAAATTTTTCTAACTTTTCTACTAAAGGTTCTAAATGTTCCAGGGAGTAAGCTAAGTCGCCATCCATGAAGCAAATGCAGTCGGCGTCTGTACATTCGCCTCCTTTTTTGACGGCATAACCCTTTCCTTGGCGATCGCTGTAAGAGATTAGTTTGATATGATGCGTTTGGCTGGTGTTTAGTTTATTTTCGATAATTTGCAGTGTATCGTCTGTCGATCCGTCATTAACAATGATAAAATTGTAAGCATGATTTTTTTGAGACAATTCTAAAATTCTGTCAAAAGTTTGCTCTATGCAATTTGCTTCGTTGTAAACAGGCAGAATAACTGCAATTTTTATCATTGTTATTGACTGGGACTTTCGCAAAAATATGCTACCACTTCGGGGAGAAAATCACAAGTACAAAAATTATCGGGACAACTTGGGGCAAGAAATAGGGATTGTCAACTGTGGGCTGGGGTTGTAGTAGCCGTGCGATCGAGCTAAATGGTATCATGCAGGACTGTACCTAGCTCATGTTTACAGCAAAATAAGGGCGATCGCATCTACAATCTAGATCCAAAGACAACCTTGCCACAAAAAGCCTCACCCTTCCACCTAAGTTCTCTACCTTATTACGTCGTAATTGTCAATGGTAAATTTTTTAGTTGATAAATTGCCTGAGTATTTTCAACCCAGTACCATCCGAAAAAAACGCATTCTTAATTTTTTACTAGCATTCCTCCTAACTTTAATCAGTTATCAAGTAATCTTAGAACTGATCACAGTTGAAATTCCGATTTTCGGCTTCCACGATATTGTGGACATTCAGAATCCCCAAGAAATACTACCCCAGCGCAGAGACTTTCCCGGCGACTACAGCCTGCAAAAATTAGAACCTTTTTTAGAGTTTTTAGTTGCCAATAATTATTGGTTTTTGTCAACCCAAGAGCTGTATGATTACTTTGTGGCAAATCCTCAGAAAATAGTGCCTGCTGAATATCGCGATCGCAAAAAAGTCATGATTGCTTTTGACGACGGAAATAAAAGTATATATACGCATTTACTGCCTATGTTAGAAAAACTAGAAAATAAATACGGCACAAAAAATAAGGCAGTTGTATTTATCAATTCCGGCTTTCTAGGCCCTCATAACTCACTCATAAAAAAAGTCAAATGTCAAGACTTGAGAGATGGATTTAAAAAAGGTTTTTATGATATTCAATCTCACGGACTGAATCATGAAAACTTAACCAAAATTTCACTGGAAGCTTTAGACAGAGAATTGTCTGAAGACCAAATTAGATTGAGGAAATGCACCCAAGACTTAGACCCAAATCAAACAATCGCCTCTCATATCGCCTACCCATTTGGCGCAGTCAACAAACAAGTTGAAAAATATGTTGCCAAATACTACAAGTCAGGATACTTGTACGACAGCTTAAAATTAAAGCTGCGTTTTTGGTCTCACAACAAATATCGAATTTCCCGGCTGACAGTCAACAGCAAGCACTCAGCAAAAAGACTGATCAACTTAGCTTCAGGTAGCTGGCTGCACAAATTAATTGGCAAATAAGCCCAAAGCTTCTATAGTTGTCTAATCGAGAATTGGTGAGTGCATTGGAATATACAATATCAAAATTACAAGACCAGTCAACAAAGGAAAATATTTTCGCAGTTGTTCCTATTTCCAAACGCGCCGACGCACTAGATGCCCTGCGCGGAATAGCAGTTTTAGCAATGGTCTTATCGGGGACAATCGCCCGAAAAACACTACCTGCATGGATGTATCACGCCCAAGAAGCGCCACCCATTCATGCCTTCAATCCTAAACTAGCTGGATTAACTTGGGTTGATTTAGTTTTCCCATTTTTTCTGTTTGCAATGGGGGCCGCCATACCACTTGCTTTGTCTCGTCGCATCGCGAAGGGATGGGATCTAAAAAAAGTAATTTTATCTATTTTACAAAGAGGGTTTCTATTAGCTTCCTTTGCGATATTTCTCCAGCATATCCGACCGACTGTCATCGACCCCAACGAACCGGGTCCGCACAAATGGTGGCTAGGATTGTGCGGCTTTTTAATCCTATTTTTGATGTTCGTTCGTTGGCCAACCAAAAAGCTTCCCTGGTTGCGAATAGCCACAACAACTGCTGCTTGGAGTGCTGGAATTGGCTTCGTATCTCGCATCAAGTATCCAAACGGAATTGGGTTTGATTTTAACCGCAGCGATATCATATTAGTTGTGCTTGCCAATATGGCTGTTTTCGGCTCGATAATTTGGCTGTTTACTCGTTCAAATACATGGTTACGAGTGGGATTTTTGGGAATTTTATTCGCGATGCGACTGGCATCTAGTACAGATGGTTGGATTAAGTTAGTTTGGTTTTACTCTCCTACACCTTGGATTTTTCAATTTGATTATTTCAAGTATTTGTTTATTGTAATTCCCGGTACTATCGTCGGGGATTTGCTGTATCGGTGGATAGAGTATCGTTCCCCTGAAGAGGAGATTTATGCTAACTGGAAGAGTCCACGCTATTTCAGCATGATGATTTTGATGTTTGCTATCAATTTAGTCTTGTTGGTGGGGCTGCAAGCTAGATTAGTTTGGCAGACTTCGCTAGTGACGCTTGTCTTATGTGTATGCGGTTGGGTTTTGTTGAGAAATCCGGGGAATGTTACGGAAAATTTATTGAATCGCCTTTACAGATGGGGGTTTTATTGGGTGGTTTTGGGTTTAGTATTTGAGCCTTATGAAGGGGGAATCAAGAAAGACTCGGCAACTATGAGTTACTTTTTTGTAACGACTGGAATGGCGATTTTTTTGTTAATGGGATTAACGATAATTATCGATGTGTTTCAAAGAAAATCGTGGTTACAGTTATTTATTGATAATGGTGTGAATCCGATGATTGGCTACGTGGGATTTGCGAATATTGTGTGGCCGATTCTGGTTTTAAATAAATGGGAACCTGCGATTATCGAAATGACTGCAACTGATCCGTTTATGGGTTTTTTGAGAGGATTTGGATATACGACGATTGTGGCGTTAATTGTGATGGGGTTTACGAGGTTGAAATTGTTTTTGAGGACGTGAGATAATTAAAGGGTGGGAGCATCTTCACGTTTTGTAAATATAATTTCCTCATCAGCTTGCCTAAATTCAACATTAAACTTATCAAACACAACTTCTCGCCCCAAAAGCATGACATCTGCTATATTGTTTTGTATCCAAGCAGTAGGAATCATCAAAGTTTGTCCGTCAATTGTCATTTCAATTTGTCGTAAAACATACTCAACTATTCCGCAGATTGTTTGACCTACTAATATATGCTCTTCATCGGCTAAAGCATATCCCAAATCATGACCTGCTTTCAATGAAATTATACTAAAATCGGCTCCAGAATCTACGATCATAGTAGCATTCATGACTAACTATTTATGCTTGAGATTTACTTGATAAGTAGGCGACCAATCATGAGTACTGACAGTGCGAAAATAAATCGGTAGAATCAGAATAGAGGCGGTAAAGCCCGGAACTAAGTAAATCGAAAAAAGCTCTCCCGATGCTTCTGCTAACTGTAAAATTTCGCGCAAGTTTTGACTATTAGCGATGATGCCGTTAGCATTATAAGCAACATATTGATGGGCATACTGTTTCAATTGCTGTCGGTTGCTGTTCAGCCATTTCAGCATGGCGCGGCTTTCGCTTTGAGAAGGAGTTATGTTCATAGATAATATTGTTTTACATTATGAATCTTTTCTGATAAACAGGAGATTATGAATTCATGAAAGTGACTTCAAAATGCCACTTTCCAACTGATAAATTGCTGCCATAATTCCGGTTTCAGGATTTTTGAGAAGAGACTTCTTGAAATCGTTCAAGTAACTTACAAGGTGTTCGCGCAAAATTGGTCTTTCGACTTTGACTGTGCGATCGTAGTCCCACAAATCCCACATGATAATCCCGACACCGACGATCGGATCGATTAAACCTACTCCCAACTGGCTCGCAACCGTACCGCCTGTTTTTGTAGCCATTTTGGCGGCGGCTTTGGTGGCAACTTTTGCGGTAACTTTGCTGCCAATTTTTGCAGCCATTCCCAAGATTAACGGCTTAGCAATTAAGTAGCCGCTGCCGCCAACTAATACTTTTAATGATAAATTCGAGACGTTTCCTTTATCGTTAATTGTGGTGGCGATATCGTTCAGATATTTGTCCCACTGCACTTGAGGTATGTTATAATTGTTTTGAACTACTTTGACATTTTTGCTAACTTCCGCTATGTATAAGTTAGCAGTATCTTGAGTGATTAATTGAAACCGCATTTGAGCATTTTTGGGCACCAGCACGCGGTTAGCAAATTCTCTTTGAAAGTCTTCGGTTAATTTTTCGGAAACAGCTTGTGAAGCTGCATTCATATCAAATCTGTTGAAGATGGCTGATTTCACGAAGTTGAAAGGTACGGTAAACTCCATCTTTTTTTGGTTGAAGTAATCGAAGTACCAATCGAGGAAACTGTTGTCAAGTCGCGCTATTACTTCGGTTTCCCATTTATCCAACTCTTTTGAGGCGAATGTCTCGGAAGTTGTACGGGCTGTTTGGATGGCATTTTTAACGTCTTGGTTGACTTTGCTAAAGTCGTGTGGTGGTGAGACTACAACTGCTGTGGTTGCAGTATTTGTTAGTGACTTGGAAATGATAAAGTTACCTAACAGCGGAATAATGACTACCAGAATGACGATCGTCCAAATCATCGGTGTCACTGTTTTGATAAACTGAGCGATAACTTTGAGGCGCTCTGTTTTCTGTGAATAGTTGATTTTTTCTTTGTCCTGATTCATAGCGGTTGCCCAATTGATGAGAGGTTAATTTAGATTATAGGCGGTGATTTGTGCGATCGTGTGGGGGATTCGGGAAAAGTTGAGAAAAGTGCGATCGCCCACACAGTCTTATTATAGCAAGCTGTTTTTCTGAGCGTACTCAAATACCAAGTCCTGTATTATTGTTAATTCTCATTTGTGAAAGGAGGCTGTTAAGTTTCATTTCTGAAGTAGTCTGGTTCTGTAATTTCATGTTATGCTACCAAAATGACGGGTAATACACTCTCCTCACAATTAAACTAAAAATCCCTATGAAACAAACCATTCAAGAAATTTACTGCGATGAATCAGGTTTCAGTGGTAATAATCTTATTGACCGAGATTCACCGATTTTTGCTTATGCAAGTGTAGCAGTTAACCATGAAGAAGCTACTGAATATGTAAATAATATAATCAAAAAATATAAGCTACAAGGTGGCGAATTAAAAGGTCGAAACCTTCTTAAATCTTCCAAGGGTAAAAAGGTAATACCTGAAATATTAAGTACCTTTAAAGATCGCATAAAAGTAGGTGTTTATCATAAAAAGTTTAACTTGGCTTGCAAATTTTATGAATATATATTTGAGCCACCTCTATCAGAAAAAAGCTCTCTATTTTATCAAATAAAATTTCACCGATTTATCAGCAACATTTTATATCTGGACTTTGTATGTCTGAGCGAGGATGCTGAAAAAATTTTTAGTGATTTTCAGAAGCTTATGAGTTTGGAGGACACAGAACCTAACTCTCTTTTTAGTTCTTCAAAAACACCTGATATTTCGCCTACACTCGACGACATAAAGACTTTCTGTATTCATCATAGAAATACGATTAATCAAGAATTAAACTCTTTACGAGGAACTGATATAGGCAAGTGGATTTTAGAGCTTTCGACCTCGGCTTTGTTTTCTATTCTCTGTGACTGGGGAAAAGAGTTTAACCAACTTAAAGTTTTTTGTGATGTTAGTAAACCACTAAAAGAAAACAATGGACTGTTGGATACTATGATGGGGAGAAAGGATAAGATTTATACTGACTTTTTTCAAGGAGTAGAAGAACCCATTACATTTAATCTATCCCAAGAAGTTCAATTTGTGGAATCCCATAAATTTCCTGGCATACAAATAGCTGATGTTGCTGCGGCTGCTTGTGCCTGTGCTTCTAGAGAAGGTAACAACGAAAAAACAGAGAGCTGGATAGAGCATATACCTGGTATTGTAATTGGTAAGTCAGTGATTCCTGATCCTGATTGGAGTTACATTGACCCAAATACATTTGATGCCACCAGAAATAGTATGTTGTTAATGTATTTGGTGGAGCGAAGTATCAACAAACAGCCATTGCTCGATGGAATAGAAGAGTTTTTATCGGCGGTTACTCATCATTTAAGTCTCAATCCGAGCAATCGGATAGCTACTATTGCCGAGAATTGTCGAAGCGACGCACCCTACTTTAACTTTTAGCAGGTAAAGGAATCTCATCGCCACACTCATAAGCAGTCTCTATCCACAATTCCCTAGCTTCCTGAATATTCTCCATCGCTTCCGACAAAGTTTCACCCTGAGACATACAACCAGGAAGGCCTTTTATTATAGCTGTATAACCTTCAGATTCTGGATAAAAACTGATAGGATATTTCAGACCCAAGTAATAATCTAGAGATTTAAAATTGACTTTCATCATCAATAACTTAAGCCACTTGCTCAACATTGAGCCGCCCTTCAACCCGCTCATATTCATCTTCAAGCAGCCAAAGCCTTGCTTCCTCATAGCTAGAACAAGCAAAAACAATCTTATAGTCTTCAGTCGGGTCGAAAATGCAAAAATTATTTTTATCATCACCGAGCAACATCAAAACATAGGGAGGGACAGAGGTAGGGTCAACCCATATTTCTGTAAACTGCCAGTTATTTGCTAGGTTGGGTACGGGGGATGACATGATATTTATCTCCTATCACTTTAATTTCACCGTAATGTAAAGGAATTCGGCTACCATCACTCTCAATTCTATAACCAATTGGGCTGGCAAAGTAGAGTCCATATCGTTCGTGATTGCGAATAATGCCTGTGAATTCCCCATTTTCTATTATGGCTTGTGCCACCCTAATCATTGTAGCTTCATTGTTAAATACATGAGCAGAGCCCCCTCGCTGCAATAACCTTTGCATTTGTAGTGTATCTGGGAGATGCTTGGCAATGTGTCTATTATCTATAGTTAGTTCACGGTTAATACCACTCATTTAATCTGAAAATCTCAGTAATATTTTAATAAAAAACCCGGTTTATTGGAGAAACCGGGTTTTTTATTCAAGGCTAAAAACGACTAAACCTTCGCCTCATTCTTCACCAAATTACCCCAACCCAAATCCTTCAGCGCATTATTCCGGCGCAGCGGACGAGTCACCAACTCCAAAATATCCCGCGCATTTCCAAAGCCGTGAATCTGAGCAAAAGTAAACTCAACTGACCACTTAGTATTGATTCCGCGCGCTTCCAAAGGATTAGCGTGGGCCATACCCGTAATCACCAAGTCGATATTTTGCGCGTAAATCCGCTGTAGCTGATTGTAATTGTCCGGTTTTTCGACAATCCGAGGAGTAGGAACTCCCATCTCGTGACAAGTCTTTTCTAATAGCGCCAATTCGGCGGCTTGATAGCGCTTGTCCAGGTAAGGAATGCCGATTTCTGGGCAAGTCATGCCGCAGCGGATCAAGAATCGTGCTAAAGAAATCTCTAGCAAATTGTCGCCCATGAAGAAGACTGATTTGCCGCGAATTATTTGCAGGTAATCTTCTAAACCAGCCCAGATTTGCGCTTCCCGTTCGTCTAAACCTTTGGGTTCAATTCCTAACACTGAGCAAATCTTTTCAATCCAAGCGCGGGTTCCGTCAGGCCCGATCGGGAATGGAGCACCAATTAGCTTACACTTACGACGGCGCATCAACGTAGAAGCGGTACGGGACAAGAACGGGTTCATGCCAGATACATAATAGCCTTCTTCCAAAACTGGCAATTCTGTGTAGCGCTTGGAAGGAAGCCAACCGGAAACTTTGATGCCTTGCTTCTTCAATTCTAAGGTGAGCTGAGTGACAACTGGGTCGGGCAAAGAACCGAAAAGTACCAGCGGCGTGTGCTTGACATATTCCGATTCATCTGCTGCAACTTCCTCTTTTTTCTTGCCGAAATTCAGCAGTTGAGAGATAGCATTGCGCTCTTGTTTCTGAGATTCCATCACCGGCGCTTTCTCAGGGCATTTAGCAGCCATTGCAGCTAAAACGGTATCTTCTCCTTGGGTAAAGGCGTAATCCAAGCCGTTAGCGCGAGCTGTGACGATGGGAATCCCTATTTCGGCTTCCAGCTTGGGTGCTAGCCCTTCCAAGTCCATTTTGATGATTTCGGTGGTGCAAGTGCCAATCCAGACAATTACACTGGGGTTACGATCGCGCTTAATTTGCAAACACAGCCGCTTCAACTCGTCATAGTCGTTCAACTGAGCGGAAATATCGCCCTCTTCTAATTCAGCCATCGCATAGCGGGGTTCGGCAAAAATCATCACGCCCATTGCATTTTGCAAGAAATAGCCGCAAGTCTTGGTACCGATGACTAAGAAAAAGCTATCTTCAATTTTTTGATAAAGCCAAGCTACGCAGCTAATCGGACAAAAAGTGTGATAATTGCCTGTTTCGCATTCAAAGTTTAAAGCTTCCGGTTCAGTAGTGGTAATAGCAGTCATATCTCAAATCTTCTCCCTTTAAATTGTTTTTCGTCTCGAACAGGGCACGGGCCGGAGCGAGGAAATACCTGTGTTTCGCGATCGCATCTCTTGCTGCGGACAGGAATAAGTTGTTTTTGGTCTCGATCGCACACAGGCGCACGGTCAAGAAAACATCTGTTTTGGGCGATCGCGCCACACAGCTAAAAATAATAGAAATACCTGATTTTGGCGTAATTGCTCTAAAAAAATAGATGCAGCTTGCCTCAATATTTCCGCAGCCACAGCATCCACAATTTGAGCTAATAAATTCTGCGGCGAGGGCTTATAATCCCTCACAGCAGGGATTTATTGTTTTTCAACTTTAGAGGCAAAAACTCTTTTTGCAGTTGTGAGTTTGAGTTAATTAAAAATTAACAACTCGTAACTCACAACTCACAAATAGAGCGGGAAACTTCAAGACTCGGAGAGAAGGAGGACGATCGCACCTTACTTAAAATCCGACAAAAAACCCGAAATTTCTTCATCATCATCATCGGAATCCAAATCGCCGAGACCTAGAGCATCTAAATCATCTTCATCGGGATCTCCGGTAGTTGCTTCTCCCAGATCGTCAAGTCCGAGATCGTCAAGATCATCGTCATCAGATACAGAGAAATCGTCAATACCATCTTCGTCCAAGTCGCCCAGATCCATGTCTAGGTCATCTGAGGTCGGTGCCCCAAACGGATCGGGTATTACTTCGGCGACAAAATCTGGATCTTCTTCTCCAAACGGATCAGATATCCCCGCTTCGAGGTCCCCAGAGGTCAAAGTCCCAAATTCTGAGGCTTCTTCTTCATCATCGTCATCGCCGAAGTCGAGACCGCCCAAAGCCGAGGCTTCTTCTTCTTCCTCATCATCGCCGAAGTCGAGACCGCCCAAAGCCGAGGCGTCTTCCTCATCGTCGTCGAGGTCGAGACCGCCCAAAGCGGAGGCGTCTTCCTCATCGTCGCCCATATCGAAGTCAGATACGGCGTCTTCCTCATCGTCCTCAAGGTCGAGACTGTCCAAAGCCGAGGCTTCTTCCTCGTCATCGCCGAGGTCGAAGTCGGAGACAGCTTCTTCCTCGTCATCACCGAGGTCGAAGTCGGAGACAGCTTCTTCCTCGTCATCGCCGAGGTCGAAGTCGGAGTCAGATTCTTCCTCAAACTGATCGAAGGATTCATCTTTGGAGCTCAGTGCATTAGCAGCAGCCGCCAGACCTGCGACTCCTGCGATTCCTGCGACTCCGGCTGCTGCTAATGCCACACCACCGAATTTATTAGATTTGGCCGTTTCGGGTGCAGCAGTTGCAGTTTGAGCTGCGGGTGCAGCAGTTGCAGTTTGAGCTGCGGGTGCAGCAGTTGCAGTTTGAGCTGCGGGTGCAGCAGTTGCAGTTGCAGTTTGAGCTGCGGGTGCAGCAGTTGCAGTTTGAGCTGCGGGTGCAG
>ENA-OBIT01000456-OBIT01000456.1-metagenomes-genome-assembly--contig:-NODE-456-length-17818-cov-13.9973_pt1 | contig 17818 bp, 15 predicted proteins | sample MGYA00153386_OBIT01 | MGnify analysis MGYA00153386
GGTTGATGCAGGAAATGTAAGATTTGGTAATGGGGAATTGGGCATGGGGCATGGGTAATTGCCCGGACTTTACCAACAGGCGTAGGGTGCGTCAGTCCAGATATCTAACATCGATCGAACAATTTATTTCTGACGCACCCTACCCTACACCTGGTAGGGTAGGGTGCGTCAGTCCAGATATTTAACATCGATCGAACAATTTATTTCTGACGCACCCTACGATAAATTCTGCTACTTCATTAAAGCGGCGCCGCGGTTGTAAAGTTCCCGCGCGTAATCAGTCCAAGTTCCCTGTCCCCAATAGCGGAAACAGCTTGTTTGCACTAACAAGTTGTAAAGCAAAGCTTGTTGGTATTCAAACTGCTTGGTAACTGTGTGATCTTGCTGCACCAGCCGATCGTACTTTTGGTGAAATGCAGCGCTGAGTTGATTCATCGGTTCCAAGACATTTTCATAGCCTTTCACCCAACTCAAATCGTTTGTCCAAGAAGCACCGTCCATGTGAAAATTGTGGTCTGTTTGCTTGAGTTGGTCGATCGCACTTTCCACTTTTTCCGGTGTCGCACTATCAGCATCGACTAACTGCCAGATTTTGTGCTGGTTAACCCCTTGACAAATCGGATAATCATCAGGATTAACACCCGCAGCTTCGATGAGCTCCAGATATTCAGTACCGTTTAAACCGACAACACCGGATTTTCCGCCACCTTGTTCCCGGTTTTCGTGCCAAGCTTTGACAAAGGCGCTGGGGAATTCATTCATCATCACGCCGCCATTTTCGCCGTCGGCAATCTGAGTCACTAAAGAAGGAACTGTGACATTGCCAATTTGCTGTTTGTTGCGTCCTTTCGCTTCGTAATAAGGCTGCATTTGACCGACCAATTTTGTATCGGAACCTTGGGTTTTAATCAAAGCTGTGATGCTGATGCTTTCGCCGTGAGAATTGCGCGCCATCAAACGGTTGGGAATGTATTTTTGGTCTTGCGACAATCCCGAACCGTCGATATTTTCCACAGAATGTTCCTGCACCATCAGCCAGCGGTAGCCGCATTCTTTCAAAGCTTTGATGTATTCGTAAAGCGTGTCTGGGTGATTGGGAAAGTGCATTTCTGGGGGCGAAAAACCTTTGACGCGCTTCAGGGCATCTATGCCAAAAATGGCGGCAAAATGATGTTGCCATGCTTGAATTTGCAGTTTGATGTCGGGAATTGGAGTTGAAGGAATGACGGCGTGACTCCACATTGTACCCAGCCATTCTACGTGAGGTTGATATTGCGGATCGCAGGTAATTCGCTTGAGATTGTCGAAGATGTCGTCGCGTCCCATTTGGCGCAATCCCCACAGCAAGTTGCCGGAATAATCGAGCATGATTCGCGGGTTGCAACCTTCAGCAATTAGTTGGGGAATGAATTCTCCCATGCGCGAATAGCACCAAGCAAAGACTCCAGCGTTGTGATTGTCTCCTTGGTTGGGATGTTCAAACATATTCTGGAGATTGCAGATTAGTTCGCCGTTTGCACCGGCTGGAATTGTGGGTTGGTGCATATGGAGGGCGCAGGCGAATCCGGCTTGAATATTTTCGAGGCGGAGGTTTGTGGTAGGTAAAAAGACTGGTTCGTTGCTGTTGGTTGCGGCGCTAATTTCTGCTTCTGAGCCGCAAATATTGGGCAATCCTGAGTTGATTTCGTTTAAAATGGATGGATTGGGAGATTGTGCGATCGCAGGCATAAGACTTTCCTCAGTAATTGTGGAGCGGTACTGTCTGCTATTGCTAAAATAGCTGTAACATTTAAGAGTATCAGAATATGCCTGCAAAAGATAAGTTTCATGATGTAGTTAAAGCAGCATTGGAGAAAGATGGTTGGCAAATTACTCACGACCCGCTTCTGCTCCGCATACAGGGCATTGCTGATATGTATGTCGATTTAGGTGCCGAGAAACTGATTGCAGCCGATCGCTCTGGGAAAAAAATAGCAGTTGAGGTTAAAAGCTTTATTGGCACATCTACAATTTCTGAGTTTCACACCGCGATCGGTCAATTTATTAACTACCGCTATGCCTTAGAAGTACAAGAGCCAGAAAGAGTGTTATACTTGGCAGTGCCATTAAATACTTACAATAATTTTTTTGTCAAAACATTTGTTATCTCGGTAGTTCAACGCAGTCAAATTAATTTGATAGTATACGATATTGAAAGGGAGGAAATTGCAAGATGGCAGATTTAAACAAGTATCGAAATTGTATTCAACAACTGCTAGCAGAACACGCCAAACGTATTTCATCAAATGATGAGATTGAAGCTCAAGTAGTTGCTGATGTAGAGGGCGATCATTATCAATTGCTTTACATAGGCTGGCAAAATCAACAGCGAATTTTTGGCCCTGTGATGCACTTTGATATTAAAGATAACAAGATTTGGATTCAGTGGAACAGCACAGAGGACGAGGTTGGCGAACAGTTGTCCGCAATGGGTATACCAAAAGATGATATTGTTGTGGGGTTTCATCCACCTTATATTCGGAAGTTGACGGATTATGCAGTAAGTTAGGAGGTAATTTGAAAAAAATAGATTTTATGCCACTGAATCGCTATTCGGAACAAGACGAGACAACTGGCGATTTGACTCAAAAGATTGAGTTGACAAATGCGATGAAATGAGCCGTGTTTTGCGGAATTGGCGATCAACTTACAGCAATTTTGACTCGCTCAACCGATGATTTCTGCTTTGAAGGAGAGCTTGCGGCTTCGCCTTGATGATATGCTTTTGCGTTAGGTTATTGCCCGTTATCGCCCGCAACAGGCTCAAATTCGGCTGCTGGGAGCGAATATCGCCCCCTGTATTCCCAATGGCCGACTCGCTTATCTACCGAGAAATCATATACTTTGTCAAGTTAAGAAAATAATTTTTAGATTCATCCAGGAGCTAGCAAAAAAAATGTACATCGTACAAATTGCCTCGGAGTGCGCCCCCGTCATCAAAGCAGGGGGTTTGGGCGACGTAGTTTATGGTTTGAGTCGCCAGTTGCAGAATTCCGACCACACTGTGGAGATTATTCTGCCCAAGTACGACTGCATGAGGTACGACCACATTTGGGGACTTCACTATGCTTATCAGGATCTGGCGGTGCCCTGGTACGGTGGCGAAATATTATGTGATGTCTACTGCGGCTGGGTTCACGGGCTGTTGTGTTTTTTCATCGAACCTCGCTCTCAAGATAACTTTTTTAACCGTGGCTGTTATTACGGTTGCAATGATGACAATATGCGGTTTGCATTTTTTAGCAAAGCTGCTTTGGAATTTTTGCTCAGAAGCAATAAGCGCCCTGATGTGATTCACTGTCACGATTGGCAAACTGGTTTGGTTCCAGTCATGCTGTTTGAAGTTTACAAATATAATTGGATGGAAAATCAGCGAGTTTGCTATACCATTCACAATTTCAAACATCAAGGTATGGGCGGTAGCGATGTTTTGAAAGCAACGGGTTTGAATCGAGATGATTATTATTTTGAGTACGATCGCCTGCAAGATAATTTTAACCCTTTTGCGATCAACTTTATGAAAGGTGGCATTGTTTACTCGAACTTTGTGACCACGGTTTCGCCGCACCACGCTTGGGAAGCTCATGTGGGCGAGTTTGGCTATGGTTTGGGCCACACTTTGCATTTGTATCAAGACAAGTTTCGCGGGGTGCTTAACGGCATCGATTATGACGTGTGGAATCCCGAGAGCGATCCCTATATTCCGCACCACTACACTCAGGAGGATCTGGCAGGAAAAGCCGAAACTAAACAAGCTTTGCGCGATCGGCTTTTCCTGCGGGATGCTGAAAAGCCAATTGTGGCGTTTATCGGTCGTTTAGATGACCAAAAAGGCGTTCACCTCCTCCACCATGCGATTTATTATGCTCTTAGCAAAGGCGCACAATTTGTGCTTTTGGGTTCGGCAACTGAAGCGGGAATTAATGCTCACTTCCAGCATGAAAAACTGTTTTTAAATGACAATCCCGACTGCCATTTGGAACTTGGTTTTAATGAAGAACTGTCGCACTTAATTTATGCAGGCTCGGATTTAATGTTGGTTCCGAGCAATTACGAACCCTGCGGACTGACTCAGATGATCGGGTTGAGGTACGGGACAGTGCCTGTGGTGCGGGGAGTTGGCGGTTTGGTGAATACTGTGTTCGATCGCGATTATGACACCGACCACCTCCCCCAAGAGCGCAACGGTTACGTATTTTACCAAAGCGACTACGGCGCTTTAGAGTCGGCGCTCGATCGGGCGATCGGATTGTGGTATGACTACCATGATGAATTTGAAAAGTTCATGGTTCAAGGCATGAATTGCGATAATTCGTGGAAATATCCAGCTAAAGATTACGTGGAAATTTACGAGCTAATTCGACACAAATAATCAGTAGGGGCGGGTTTTCCCAGAGATATTTTATCTACCTTTAGACATAGATAAACCCGCCCCGATCCAACCAGACAAAGATATGGTTTTGAGTAAAAATGTGGGGTGGAAAGTACGAATGCAGATTGTAGGGTTTCCTTGCCTGTCGTTATGAATGGCGATCGTACAAGATCAAAGTATAGAAATTAAACGGCTGGTTTTCGCCCGCCCTACAAAAAATGAACTCACAACAACTAGAACAACAAGTAACGATTTTACAAGACGAAACAGCAGCTACCGATTCAGCAAACGCAACAGTTGAAACTCCTTTATTCGCCTCTGAATTTGCCACCGAGGAAAAAGTTAGAGTCGAAGAATTTAAGATTAGCGCTGACAGTTTAATTGGGAAAGTCAAAGAACTAATTCAGCAAGGAAAACTCCGCCGTCTCGTCATCAAAAACTCCCAGGGGCGGATTTTGGCAGACATTCCACTGATGGCGGGATTGGTAGGCGGCGTTGCAGGATCGGTAGTATTTCCAATTGCTGCTGTACTGGCTACAGTGGGGGCTGTTGCGGCTCATTTGACTGTGGCTGTTGAGCGGAAAGAATAGTCATTCGTTATTTGTTAGCTGTTATTGGTTATTTGTTGGTTGTTGGTTGTTAATTCTTCTATCTAATAACCAATAACCAATAACCTGTCCTGCATTTAAACTACACAGTCAAAACTTGATCAAGTTCTTGTGGGGTGGGCGTCTCGCCCGCACAGAAAATACAATTTAGATGTAGAACAGCTTATCAACGCAAATTCTCGGGTGTTTTCGCTGTAGGTTGGTCTAAATAATTGTAGACAATCCGCGAAATCCGACGGACAAAATCTCTGACAATCGGGTCATTGTAAGGACGTTTAACAAAAATTGCGGCTAAATACCGCTTGCTATTCGGCATATCAATAATTCCCGCATCGCCAACTACATCATACAGTTAACTCTTGCCAGCAGCCGTAAATTTTATTATTTTATTTGAAAATATTCGGTTTCCGGGACTCATATCAAATCCGGTTTTGTTACCCCTTTTTCTTACCGAAAGAAGGGCGGACGAAAGTTTGTAAAGTTGTGAAATATATGCGCTTTAGAGCATAAATTCCAGTTGTGCGATCGCCCGATTTCTCGCATCTTCGATCGAGTCGATCGCGGCTTTGACAAAAACTTGTTCTTTATGTACAAATCGGCGATCGCTCAAAGGATCGTAAGCTTCCCAATTACCGCTAACCTCGCAGTCGTGCCACATAAACCAGCCGCGATAGATTTCCCCGCTATCAATATCATCGCACAGAATCAGCCAATCATCGCCCGTGAGAGCGCTGTCATCTAACGCTACCAATTCAATCCACGCAAGCGCAGTGCAGGCATCGATCGCATCAGTATCAAGCAAGTCAGATTTTGTAGCGGTAGTTGAGGGCGAACAAAGTGTAGACTTCATAATTTCTCCTTAATTCAATGAATGAATTTGCCTATTTTTGGAACTGACTTGGTAGGGGAATTGAGAAAACTTTGTTTTGATGAATTTCTGGTTGGTCGAATTTACCAGCGGCTGATGCTTCTGTTAAATTATTAAGTGTATTAATTGTGAAAATGGCCGCGGTTCCTAAAGCTGCCATTGCCAGTCTGTGTAAGATTTTGCTCATTTTGATGCTCCTTTTTGGCCTGATGTATCTACTCTAAAAAATTAAGTCGTTATTGGTGGCGGAGATTGGGGAGTTAAGAAAACTTTTTTCTCCTCAAATATATTCAAAGGTTGAAGCCGTTATCAGGAAGGAGTTTGAGGAGTCGATCGCCCAAAAAACCTCTTTCCGTAAAATTCCTTAAGTTCCGGCTGGCTGACAATCTTGCTTAAAATGGCTTAAAATAGGCAGTTAAGGCGTTAAAATTCTTATATTCGTTCCCCTTTCAGTGCAAGCGAAGTGCTCAAGTCAAAACGCGATCGCGGTCGCATTCTCACCGCCTCCGGCTTAAAAAAACTTAACGAGGCGCTCCAAGAATGGTCTGACCGATATAACATTAGAGGTACTCTGACTGAAATCGAGGCTGAGTCTGGCGTCGGTATCGATACAGTCAGCAAAATTAAGCAGGGTAGAGAAGGTGCGGATTTGAGTAAAATTCGGCAGTTATTCGCGGCTTTTGAGCTGAATCTGGCGAATGGCGACCATCGATCGGCTAAACTAGATGATGCTGAAGATAGCGGTGAGTCGAACAATTTGCCGACTGTGGCAGAAACCGCCAGCAGCCGAAGTGTGAAAGTATTTGTCAGCTATCGCAACGCAGAACCCGATCGCGAATTGGGAAAACAGTTGGAAATTGCTTTAAGTGCGATCGGGCATACAGTCTTTACCACAGAAAACAGCATTAAATTAGGAGATAATTGGTTCGATCGCATTAACTTCTTTCTCAAAGAATGCGATTATTTATTGTTGCTTTTACCGCCAACAGTTAGCCAAAGCGAACTGCTAACATATCAAGTCCAGCAAGCAAAAGAACTGCAAGATTCTCGCCCAGATAAGAAACCAATAATTCTCCCCATCCGCGTCGGCTTTTCCCTGAACTCGCCTTTAAATCACGACTTGCGAGGCTATCTGTACCGAATCGAACAAAGAGAATGGTGTTCTCCCGCCGACACTCCGATTTTAATCGAAGAAGTGCTGAAATTGCTAGCAGAAACTCCCGCACCAGTCAAAGAAGAACCGGAAGATTTAACGCCAAACCAGGTATTAGAAATTAGCAGCGATAATATTCCGTTACCAGCCGCCGAACCGGAATTGCCGGGAGGACAAGTCGATGTCGCTTCTCAATTTTATATAGAACGCCAGCCCATCGAAGAACGCTGCTATCAAACGATTTTGCAGCCCAGCGCGTTAATTAGAATCAAAGCACCGAGACAAATGGGAAAAACGTCCTTGATGGCAAGAATTTTGCATCACGGAGCCCGTCAAGGTTATTGCACAGTGCCCCTAACTTTTCAGTTAGTAGATAAAGGCGTATTCGCGAACTTAGATAAATTCTTAAAGTGGTTTTGCGCTTATGTCGGGCGCGAGTTGCACTTGCCAAATCAATTAGATGATTATTGGGACGAGATTTTCGGCAGCAAAGTCAACTGCAAAGATTACTTTGAAAAATACATTTTACCGCAAATCGACAGTCCTTTAATTTTAGGATTAGACGAGATCGATCGCGTTTTTCAATATCCCGATATTGCCGAAGACTTTTTAGGACTGCTGCGGGCGTGGCACGAAGAATCGAAGCGGCGCGACATCTGGAAAAAACTGCGGTTAATTGTCGTTCACTCCACCGAAGTTTACATTCCGATGAACATCAATCAATCGCCTTTCAACGTCGGACTTCCCGTAGATTTGCCGGAATTCAACGCTGGGCAAATCCAAGATTTAGCAGCGCGCCACAATTTAAATTGGTCGGATGCCGAAGTTGAGAAATTGATGGCAATTGTGGGCGGACATCCTTATCTGGTGCGAGTTGCATTATATCACATTTCGCAGTCAGAGTTGACCCTCGATGAATTAAAAGAAAGTGCGATCGCCGATGCGGGAATTTACAGCGATCACTTGCGTCGCCAATTGTGGAATTTAGAAGAATATCCAGAGTTGGCTGCGGGGATGAGAGAGATTGCGGCGGCGGATTCTCCGGTGCAATTAAAGGCGATACAGGCGTTTAAATTGGACAGTTTGGGGTTGGTGAAGTTGCAGGGGAACGAGTGCGTGCCGAGGTGTGATTTGTATCGGCAATATTTTCGATCCCATTTGAGCGCGATCGGGTAAAATGTAGTATCGATGATATGGATTAATCGGCGGTTGAAACCGCTACTACACAAACAAAATCCGCCTTCGCGGATTAAAAGATAATCAAACAGCCCATGAACGATATTTTTTTGATAAACTCCGATAATTGGCTAGATTGGATTACCGTGTTTGGTTATCTAGGCTTTACTACTTTCATTATCTGGCGCATTTTGGCTGCAAATTAGATATATTATGAAATAATATCAATTCCGGTTCGTTTTAACCTGTAGGGTGCGTCAGACAAAGTTTTAGGGCGATGATTCAAAATTCAGGTTCTGACGCACCCTACTAATTGACTTGTAGGGTGCGTCAGACAAAGTTTTAGGGCGATGATTCAAAGTTTAGGATAGTAGAACACTTAACTAATTACTATATGAAATTACTTTATTCTTCTTTCTTTCATTCTTCGCGTCCTTCGCACCTTCGCGATTCGTTTAACTTTCGTAAAATCCGAATTTTTTCCAACTGTTCCGGCCGTATACTATCCCAGTTTAACCCTGTGGGACGCGGATAAATTGTATTAGTTTCAATTACCTCCTCAGCAGTAATAATCCAATTCAGCGCCCAATCGTGAACCTGCATTGGCAAACGCGAATCTTCAACTACTTGCAAAGAATGCACTGTTGTCACAATTGGAGTATCGATTTCTACTAACCCGAATTCTGTCAACATTGCCAATTCTAAGTCCGCAAATCCTGCACCTTTACCGGTTCTTCCCCCGCTGCGCCCCGCCGCTACACAACCGATTATTACTAAATCGATCGGCTCCATTTCTTCAAAGCTTACTAATTTGCCGCAAGTCAGGGCTTTACGGGCGATCGCACTTTCGGCAATAGATACACTTTGTCTCTGCAAATCCTCGGCCGTCAACTCAACAAAACAGCGATCGTCCGTTAATCGCGGTACTGCCATATACAGCCGTTTTCCGTCTTGCAAAGCTCGCATCCGCACCGAAATTTGTGGCGAATCAGGATTGCACTTAATCGTTTTTGCTTGTTGCCATATTGGTAAAGCTGCCAACTTTTCGGCCGCCATCTGTGCACCGACAAAATTGGGAATATGACCAAACGAATCGCCAACAGATGCAGCTTGCTGTTTCAGCAAAGACCAAATTTCCGTTCTTAACTTGTCTTTGTCGTGATGATATCCAATCCAATCAGTTTTCATGTTATATTATGGTACAATATATCATACAAATTTTACTTAAATTCTTTAGTCCGCGAAGGTGGACTTCATTTTTGTAGGGGCAATCCCCCCGTGGTTGCCCTGGTTTCAACCGCCGAATAACTTATATGAATTCTACCGCAAAACCCAGTTATTATCAAGTCGGCGGCAGTCTCACAAATAACGCTGCCAATTATGTCAAACGGCAAGCAGACGACGACTTTTATAATGGATTGAAAGCCGGGGAATTTTGTTATGTTTTAAATTCGCGGCAAATGGGCAAATCTAGCTTGCAGGTGCGGACAATTCAACGGCTGAGAAGTGAGGGAATTGCTTGTGCTGCGATCGACATTTCGGAAATTGGCAACCGTGGCGTGACTCCCGAACAGTGGTATGCTGGTCTTCTCCGCATTCTCGAAAATAACTTTAATCTGTCTGATGTTGTCAACGTGCGGACTTGGTGGCGCGATCGCAATTTTTTAACTCCGGTTCAAAGATTGAGTGAATTCATCGAAACCGTACTCTTAGCCAACATTTCCAGCAATATTGTCATTTTTATTGACGAAATCGACAGCATTCTCGCCCTGGATTTTCCCGCCGATGATTTTTTAGCGCTAATTCGATCGTGCTACAACAAGCGCGCCAATAACTCAGAGTTCGATCGGCTAACTTGGGCACTACTAGGTGTAGCATCGCCGACGGATTTGTGCCGCGAGCAAAATGCCAGCAGCAATACGCCTTTTAATATTGGCAAGGCGATCGAGCTAACTGGTTTTGACAAAACAGAAGCGCAACCGCTAGCAGCCGGGTTGGCAGAGATTACAGACAGTTCTCAGGAAGTTTTGAGAGAGGTTTTGTATTGGACTGGTGGGCAACCGTTCCTGACTCAAAAGCTGTGTAAACTGCTGTTTGAAAATGTAGATTTAATCCCGGATTTATCCCAGGGCGGGCACGGGGGGACGGGCGGGCACGGGGGCACCGCCCCTACATTCGGGGGGAAAAAGGTAATTCACACTTCTAAAGAGTGGGTTGAGAAGGTAGTGCGCTTGAAAATCGTGGAGAATTGGGAATCTCAGGATGTACCCGAACATTTATCGACAATTCGCGATCGGCTTTTCAGAGAAAACCAGCGAATTGTCAGAAGACTCGGATTGTATCAGCAAATTTTAGAGCAAGTTGAAATTGTCCCCGATGGTAGTGCGGAACAAATGGAATTGCGATTAAGCGGATTAATCGTCAAACGCCTGGAAACTTTAACAATTTCTAATCCTATTTATGAAGCTGTATTTAATAAAAAATTAATCGAACAAAAACTAGAAAAACTCTCGCCTTACTCGGAAGCGATCAAAGTCTGGCTGAATTCTAACTGTGAAGATGATTCCCAACTGTTGCGAGGAGATGATTTGCAATCAGCATTAGTTTGGGCGGCAGATAAAAGCTTGAGAAATGAAGATTTTCATTTTTTGACAGCTAGCCAAAAGCTGATTTTGAGCAGCCAAAATCAATTGCTGCATTCAGCTCAAATCGAAACTCGAACAGCTCAGGTAGAGGCTGACTCTGCCAAACAAAAAGCCAAACAGTGGATCGGCATCGGTTCTGCGGTACTGGCAGGATCGTTACTTGGTGCGATCGGCTTTTCTACTCTCGCTTACCAGCGGTTTAAATTAGCACAAGCAAGTATTGAAATCGAACAAAATGGCAGCGATGCTTTGCTGTTGGCGGTATCTCAAAAAACAGAGAACAGCCAAGCTTTGTCAGAGGCTTTACTGAGGGCGATCGCCTCCGGCAAAAGATTAAAAACCTTGGTTAAAAACAAGCCGCACCTAGAACAATATCCGGCAACTAGACCGCTGTTAGCCTTACAAGTAATTCTCGACAAAATTAGCAAAAAACAACATATTAAAACATCATTACTTCCGCAAACAAAGATGAATTGGCAAGCTCATGCGGGTGCAGTTACCAGCGTCAGCTTTAGCCCGGACAAACAAATTTTGGCAACCGCCGGAATAGATGATAGAGTTCGGATTTGGAACTTTTCCGGGCAGAAACTTGCTGAATGGAAAGCTTTGCAGCAGTCAGTTAATATGCTAAGCTTTAGCCCGGACGGCAATTTTTTAGCGACCGCAGGAAGGGACAGCACAGTTAAGTTTTGGAATTTATCAGGTAAAAAGATTTCTCAAGTGAAAGCAATTGAAGGCTCTGTCACCAGCCTCAGTTTTAGTCCTGAAGGAAAGTTGTTGGCGGCGGCCGGAATAGACAGCAATGCTGCAATTTTTAAATTGCCAAAACAGGAAAAAAATATATTATCTATTGTCAAACTTTCCGGTCACAACGGCTTAGTCAGAAGCGTCAATTTTAGCCCGCAAGGTAATTTCTTAACAACTTTAGATGGCAAATCTACAGTGCGAATTTGGAATTTGTCGGGGAAGCTGGAAAAAACATTAGCAGTGCAGGCAATTGGGATTAGTTTCAGTCCAGACAAACAACAGTATCGTTTTGCTACAGTAACCTTGAATGGTAAAGTCGGGCTGTGGAATCTGTCACAAAAAGAATTAGTTAATGAATTTGAAACTTTGCATTTAGATGCAAAATCAATTAGCTTTAGTCCTGACGGAGAGCGACTTGCTACAGTGGGAATTGACAAAACGGTACGACTGTGGAATTTAGCGGGGCGACAGGTTGCTCAATTTGAGTTTGAGGAGAATGTTGTTAGTGTTGGTTGGAGTGGAGACGGAAAGCAAATTGCTGTAGCTGGAAGCAATGGCACTGTTTGGCTGAGACAGGTTGAAGGGTTGGAAGAATTGCTGAAACAAAGCTGCAATTTTCTCAGCAGTCAACCTGAGTATTTGAGAAGGGTTTCAACTATTTGTACTGGTTTGTAGTGAGGACTTTAGTCCTCTAATTTTGAAAAGGACTAAAGTCCTCACTACGTAAGGATTCAGGTCACTGAACTCCTTGCTGGGCAAAGACTTTAGATATGGAGCTTGATACTAAATCAATCTCTATTCTCAATAAACCACCAAAAACTGTCATTTTTCGTTGTTTATTGACAATCAACCACGAAAGACAAAAACCCTTATTTTGCCCTAAAACCCTTGCTAGACAAGCGTTGGAGCTGCAAGTTTTTAGACCTGAATCCTTACCTCACTACAAACCTTGATTTCGGATCAGCTAATTAATCACTAATGATATCAATTCCGGTTGCATCGGAATTAATATTACCTGGAACCAGGATACGGCAGTGCCGTGTCCCTACGATCGATCGCGGTAGGGACACGGCACTGCCGTGTCCTCTATATTATTCTGGCGCAGCCGGAGTTGATATGATTAATGACTGATAACGATCAATTTACCTTGACGGGGGAAACACTTACATTAGGATTTTTGACTCTTTTTAAAAGTTCTTGTCGGGCTTGTTCGGGATTTTGCCCTCCTGGGATTTGATATAATAATCTACAGGAACCGTCTTGAGGATTGGCTGCACAGATAATTACTTGCCCGGTGCCAGATGCACCTGCTGTGACAATCTTGTCCCAGTTTCCTTGGGATTGTGAGTTGTTGAGAATTCCTGAGACTCGGGTACATCGAGTAATCGCGTCTTCTCCCGATTCATTAAAATAGTTATCAGCTATCCACAGAATAACGGGAATATTTTTGCCTTGTTGGACAGCAATTGTAGCAGGGTGTCCGCTAGCAGCGCCGCAGAAGAATGAAGTTGTTTGAGCGAAGGCTGGAGTGTTTCCTGAAATCTGAGCTGTAATGGCGATAATTGACGCGCTAAAAACTGACTTTAAGAGCCGAGATTTCATGGGCTGTAATAGGCTTTTTTATTTAGGGTTGCTAATACTCTAAAAAGTTAGACTGGTTTTTGCCGGGAAGATTAGGCATTTAGGGAAAAAATAAAATTTATTGTGTAGAGTTTTGCCGATCGTACATAATGGACTTCTTGCAAAAATTCTTTTCATCAATTCATGGGATGGGCCGGAGAGCCCGTCCTAATTATTTTTGCAAGAGGTCTAATGACCCGATATCTGCCAAAACTCATGGAAAAAGACTCGCGTGTAGTGCCTAGACAGCAGAAAATAGCTACAGCCACAGGGGATCGGGCCCAAAGGTATAGGATGAAGCTACGGTTTTTTAGTATTTTTGACGATCGCCTTGCCCTTCCTGAGCTCGCCCCCCTAAATTGGAACCTGTGTTAACATCGGGAAAAATATTCTCTTTAATAATCAACAATGGGCAATGTTCTGGTGCTGAATGCCTCCTACGAACCCCTTAATATCACCAATTGGCGAAGGGCGGTAGTTTTGTTGCTGAAAGGAAAAGCAGAGCAGGTAGAACATAACGGGAAATTTATTGCGCCAAATTTCCCCCTACCAACTGTGATCCGACTGCGGCATTACGTCCGAGTTCCCTATAAGGATATTCCGCTTACCCGCCGGAACATCTTGCACCGGGATGCGCACTCTTGTCAATACTGCGGTTATACCGGGGATGATTTGACGCTGGATCATGTGATTCCTCGATCGCGCGGAGGAGGCGAAAGTTGGGAAAACCTCGCTACTGCTTGTATGCGCTGCAATGTCAATAAAGGCAGCCGTACGCCAAAAGAAGCGGGAATGCCGCTGCGCCATCCGCCGAGGAAGCCTCACAGCGGTCTTTATTTTGAAGTGACTAAACACGTTAAGAGTGGTATGCACAAAGAATGGCAAAAATATGTAATTGGCCTTTAACACCCCTGTCAGCGAAAGCGCGGGGGTTTTTTGCGGAAGTTCGGAGTTTTGAGTTATATCAATTCCGCTTGCACCGTCAGGTGAGGTTGACAGTTGACTGTTGACGGTTGACGGTTAACGGTTAACAGTTAACTCGAATTTACTATTCCGATGAATAGAGGATTTGATATTAAAGATAGAATTGACGCATGGGGTTCATAAACCGGCTTTTTTACAGAAAGACGCCCTACAACAGGCAGATTCGGCAAAAAACCCGGTTTATGAAAGTCGCAGTCCGTCTGCCCTATTTTGAATTCAAAACTATCAAGCCAAATGAAAGACCGGCCCTCTATCAATTTAGACGAAACATCTGGCAACCGCGAAGGTGAGGTTGACCCCAGCAGCGACGTTGTATCGACGGCGCCAAATGCCTCTAGGAAACGGCGCAGCAAATCCGAAGTTGCTTCCGAAGAGAATCGTGCCAGTCTGCGTGAAGAATTGCACGATCGCAAAGTCGAGCAATTGCGCCAAATGTTCGATCGGCACAAAGGCAATCGTCAGTTAATATTGTTGCAAGATTTTCCAGATCCCGACGCACTTTCAAGCGCTTGGGCTTACAAATTAATCGCCGAACAATACGATATCAACTGCGAGATGATCTACGCCGGCGCCCTCAGCCACCAAGAAAATATTGCCTTAGTTAGATTGACAGGGTTGCCGTTGCAGCGGTGGACGTTGGAAACGGCAAAAACTAAGGATTTGTCGGCGTATCAGGGCTGCGTTTTCATCGACAATCAAGGCACTACTTGTAACTTAACCGAGTTTATTTTAGGAGCGGGTGTTCCGATCGCCGCCGTGATCGATCACCATAGTTTGCAGGGGGAAATGAACGCAGATTTTACGGATTTGCGCCCGGAAATCCGCGCTACAGCCACGATTTTTACGGAGTATTTACAGGCGGGAATGCTAACTCTCGATGGCAATGTCAGCCAGCACGTCAAGTGTGCTACGGCTTTGATGCACGGTTTGCGATCGGATACGAACGCCCTCAGACAAGCCCAGGAGGAAGACTTTTTAGCTGCGGCTTATTTGAGCCGTTTTTATGACCCGCAGTTGCTGAATGCAGTGTTGCAGTCTTCTCGTTCTAAGTGGGTGATGGATGCGATCGAGCGATCGCTCAAACACCGCACCGTCCAGAACAATTTTTCGATCGCCGGCATCGGCTACCTCCGCTATGACGATCGGGATTCTATACCTCAAGCGGCGGACTTTTTAGTCACAGAAGAGAACGTACATACCGCAGTTGTCTACGCAATTGTTCACGACAAAAACGAAGAAATTGAAGTAGTAATTGGCTCGCTGCGAACAAATAAACTTACTCTAGATCCCGATGAATTTATTAAAGAAGCCTTCGGGCAAGATGCTCAAGGACGCTTTTTTGGCGGTGGCAGAAGTCAAGCTGGAGGTTTTGAAATTCCGGTGGGATTTCTGTCTGGCGGGAATGAGAATAGCGATTATGCAAGGCACAAATGGGAAGTATTTGATGCTCAAATCAAGCAAAAATTGCTGAATTTAATTAGTCCGAAAGATAATCCTGTTTACGATCATTAAGTGGGGAGTTTGTAGGTGAGTTTTTTCGGCGTTGCAAGAGCAGGGAAATGTCGATCGCCGGCAGCGCTGAGAAGGGCAAACTTTCTCTTCAGCGCTCTTGGGTCAATGCAGTTGTAGAATAGGCGAAAAATGTCGATCGCGCCAAACCTCACCCATAAGTTCGTAGGCGTAAGCCGGGGCGTAGCCATCGCACAGTCATCAGAAGGACATCGACAGTGCATCTATATCTAATTCGTCACGGTATCGCAGCCGAGCCCGAAGAATACGCGACAGACTCAGAACGCCCGCTGACTAAAGAGGGCGCGAGTAAAACCCGGAAAATCGCCCAGCGGGTGTACGAACTCGAAATCCAGTTTGACCTGATTCTCACCAGTTCCCTGCTGCGCGCCCAACAAACCGCCCAAATCCTGCAAACAGTCGGTTTGAGTTCCAAAATAGAAGAATCCGCAGCCCTCGCACCATCGGGAGACTTCGGGCACTGGCTGAAGTGGTACAAACAGTGGCAAGAAACAGGCAGCCGCAGCTTGGCCCTGGTGGGCCACCAACCTGATTTGGGCAACTGGGCAGAAACTTTGCTTTGGGGGCGATCGCAAGACGCCCTCATCGTCAAAAAAGCAGGTATCATAGGCTTACTCCTTCCTGAAACAGGCTCGCCAGTAGGCCGGAGCCAAATGTTCTGGCTGACTGGGCCCAAGTTTTTCCTGCAATAGAAACAGCAAACTGCGAAATTAATCGAAGGCGCCAGCCCTCTTAAACGCCCATTCAAAAAAGGCAGAAACCGGGTTTGAGGGGCGAAAATACTCAGGGGCGCGATCGGGCGATCCGTTGAAAAACCCGGTTTCTGAGCCTTAAGAGCGCCGGAGTCGCGATCGAAGGATTATTTGTCAAGACGGTGACACTCTCTTGGTTTCTGGTAATGTACTTTGAGTAGATTCAACACACACAAAACGGTATCGCAATGGTCGTCGGCGAATTCAAACCAGGTTTAGAAGGTGTTCCCGCTACCTTGTCCAGCATTAGCTACGTCGATGGACAAAAAGGGTTGCTGGAATATCGCGGGATTAACATCGAGGAACTAGCACTCAAAAGTTCCTTTCTCGAAACTTCATATTTATTAATCTGGGGTGTACTTCCGACAAAGGAAGAACTAGAAGCTTTCGAGCATGAAATTCGCTATCACCGCCGGATCAAATATCGCATCCGGGACATGATGAAATGCTTTCCCGAAAGAGGACATCCAATGGACGCCCTGCAAGCTTCAGCGGCCGCCCTGGGCTTGTTCTACTCCCGCAGAGCTCTAGCTAACCCAGCATACATTCGAGAAGCTGTAGTGCGGCTGCTAGCCAAAATTCCGACAATGGTGGCGGCCTTCGAGCAGATGCGGCGCGGAAATGACCCAGTGCGGCCAAGGGATGACTTGAACTACTCGGCGAACTTTCTGTATATGCTCAACGAGCGAGAACCCGATCCGCTGTTAGCTCAGATTTTTGACATTTGTTTGACTCTCCACGCCGAACATACAATCAATGCCTCTACATTTTCGGCAATGGTAACAGCTTCGACGCTAACAGATCCTTACGGGGTGATTGCTTCAGCAGTTGGCACTTTGGCGGGGCCGCTGCACGGGGGGGCCAATGAAGAAGTGATTGAGATGTTGGAGCAAATTGGTTCGGTAGAAAACGTGCGGGCTTTTGTTGAGAAGTCAGTTGAAAACAAGGACAAAATTATGGGCTTCGGTCACCGAGTTTACAAGGTGAAAGATCCGAGAGCAACTATTCTCCAAGGGTTAGCAGAACGGTTATTTGACAACTTCGGCCGCGACGATTATTACGACATTGCTGTCAAGTTGGAAGAAGTGGTTGAGGAGAAATTGGGTCACAAAGGAATTTATGCCAATGTAGATTTCTATTCTGGTCTGGTTTACCGAAAAATGGGAATTCCGATCGACTTGTTTACGCCGGTTTTTGCGATCGCCCGCGTGGCCGGCTGGCTGGCTCACTGGAAGGAACAGCTAGAGGCAAACCGCATTTACCGCCCTACTCAAATATATACAGGAGTTCACGGTGCTCCTTATATTCCGATCGAGGAAAGGTC